>JAABUO010009703.1_pt1 | contig 10739 bp, 14 predicted proteins | sample 5559291 | NCBI WGS metagenome assembly JAABUO01 (sample SAMN10711878, study PRJNA513372) | rock metagenome | isolation source: Antarctica rocks | place: Antarctica: Victoria Land, Finger Mt sud
AAAGGTGCGGCAACAAAAGAAGTGAATTTGGGCAGATGAGAAGAAAGTGATTTACCTGGAAGGTGAGTTCCCTGGCAAGCACTTTGCCGGAGGGAGCAATGACAGTAACCTTGTCAAACTGAATGCCTTGGGATGGGGAGGTGGGGGAGCGGGGAGAGGAGGGGGTGCGCTTCAGGCTGCCACACCGCTGCAGCCGCTCCGACTTGCTCATCACCTCCAGCATCTCTGATACCCTGCATCACATGCCACAACCTTCATACATCTCGTCCTGTTGACACTGTGTGAAACAGACCGGTGCATCACAGGTCACGCTTCTTGCATGACACCCAGCTCCTGTTCTTAGCTGCGCCTTCACCAAGTGTCAGCCTGGTCAATTGTAGCACCTTACCTGCACTTGCATGGCGGTGTTGCTAGTGTACAGGCCAACCCAGACAGCCAGGTTATGCTCTTGCATGGCAGTGGAGCAGACAGCAGATCCGAAGAAGGGCCTTGACCACTGGTAAGACTTGGCTGCACCACGTAGCAGATGCTCCGGACACATGCAAGCTTTGCATGGCAGCAGACAATGCAGTGGGTGCTGTGTGTGATGGTGGGGTACCTGGTGACTCCACCAGACAGCTCAGCAAAGCGCTTGTTGAGGGCAAGCAGTTCCCCAAAGGCTGTGAAGCAGTTGCTCACCACCGACGCCAGATAGCGCATGTTGTGCACCAGCAGACCCTGCATGTTTGCCACACCATACTGTAGGTGTACCGTAGAGTACTTGTACAATAGTGTAGGTGTACCAAAATGCAAGTGTACTGGTTGTGGATGCCCATGTGTTCCCGTTTCTGTTGGCAAATGCATGCAGGGCATAATCTTGCTGATGTGACGCTCAACTCTAGTCACAAGAGCTGGAATTGCTGCTGCTTACAGACGCTGCATGCTATGTGACATGCATCTTGGGTGATGTGGCTCATCCTTGACTCCATGCTATTTGCAAGAGCCAAAGGAGGTGTGGAGTCTTGCAGAGCACACACCTGAGCAACAGGGTCGTTGGCAACCTCGCCCTGATCCACAGCATACATCAGGGTCAGCACCCAAGTCACGTTGAAGGGCAGCTGCTTGGTGAAGAAGTCGTCAGCCACCGAGTGCAGCCACTTGATGTTGGCAACATGCAGCAGGTGCTGGGTGAGCCGGTCAAAGTAGGCAGCCACTGTGCGCCCCTCACGAGGACCGCCACCAAAGAAGGCAATGGACTCGGCATGTGTGCGCAGCCTTGTGTGCACGTTCCTGCAGTGCAAAAGCTTACAAATGTCAGCAGCCCACGCAAAAGTTGGATAGCAAGCCGTGAACGGCTTCTGACAGTCATGTGTCATAGATGACTTGTGCAGGAGCACTCTGCTCAGTGCATATGCAGTCACATGAACTGCTGATCTCTGAATGCAACCATGTGTGCACATTCCTGCTGACCACATGGTTCACGTCTGCACCCAGATGCATCCTAGAATAGGCTATCAAGCAGGATGCTGCTGCTGCTGCTGCAGCTGTCATTTCTGCTCGAGGAGGCAGCAAGTGCAAACCAATCAACACATCAGGACAGCATGGAGGCAGGTGACCCACCTGAATGCTCCTTCCAGCCTGTACTCGGTGTTGGCCAGCAGGCCAAAGTCTGGGGTGACCAGCTTGAGGCAGGCAAAGCCCAGCAGGCTGTACAGGTAGAGGAAAGCCATGCCCCGCCGGCCTGTGAGGCGCCACAGCTGCCAGCTGAACCAGGTGATATCCACCACTGGCTTCACCTGCCACAGCACGTACGTCAAGTCAGATGCGCTGCTTACTTGCACGGCCAGTGTGCATCTGATCATATGCGGGTCATATGCATATGGGATGTGTGCACAATTTTGAAGGAGGCTGCGGCAATGAGGTGCTGGCTAGAACATGCAGAGCCCCCCAGAGGCAAAGCCTGTCTAGTTTTGGACAATTGTGCACCACATGGTTTTGCCATGCTGGCATGATGATTGACAGTGAAATAGTTTGTTACCAGAAAGTCCTAAAGTACTTATGGCTAAATAGAATACATAAATAATGGGATTTGAAAAGTAAAAAATGATGAGCAAAGCTGCATCAGAATGGTGCTCAATGATGCAGTAAGCAGCATCATTGACACCAGAGCAAACGTTCTCATGGCAACAGCTTTTCAGGCTTCCTCTCTCATGCATGTGAAATGTGTGCCACAGCAGAAGCAGCTACACAAGTGGGTATACGTCCTCTGTCACAGCATGCTTGACGTCCATGCTTCCCCACAGCATGACAGGGTGGGAGAGACCAACGCAGACAGCCAAGCCAGGTCAGACAAACAGGTAAGATGTGGTATGAGGCACGGACCATGGTGGGAATGAGCTCTGCCAGATCTGTGCAGAGGCGGTCCACGTCCCGGGTTAGCCTCTGGTCCACATCCTGCATCCCTGCATACCATCACCCCACAACTTCACTATCCACACCTTGCAGCTTCCAAGTGACAAGCAAAGCATTACTTTTCACAAAGTGTGCTTAGTCAGCAACATCAATACAGAGACAGAGACAGCATTGCATGGCACGACGCAGTCCCACGCAGCAGCAGTCAAGCACAGCATGAAGAACCTTGCCTGCGCTGCACAAGTGTGATCCGGCACAGCATAGCTTGACACAGCACATCACAGCATGGTGGGGCACAACACAACGTGGCACAGCACAGCACAGCAGGGTGCAGCACAGCACAGCATGGCACAACACGGCTTGGCACAGCACAGCACAGCACAGCACAGCACAGCACAGCACAGCACAGCACAGCACAGCACAGCACAGCACAACACGGTTTGGCACAGCACAGAACAGCACAGCCCAGCTGGGCACAGCTTGGCATGTCACAGCACAGCAGGCTGACCTGCAAGCTGGGAGGTGGTGTAGAAGGTGTTGCCCTTGAAGTAGCGTGCATGAGCAGCAGTGGTGAGGCGGCGCCGCCAGGTCATGGCCAGCGCATCTGCCACCTGCCTCAGACTGGGAGCTAGCACTGCCGAGGCAGCTGACTGCAGCACTGAGATGCCGATCAGGCGAATGAATCCGGGCCGGTCCTGGCGGATGACCAGCTGCACTGTGCGCCCATTCAGGCTGGCTATCCTGTCCTGCAAGGTCAACAACGGGGAGAAGTTGGAAGATGTACAGCAAAGAGACTGTGCCAAGTTCCCCATTGCTGTATAGCATTCCAACAGTATGATATGTATGACATCTGCAGAGCAGCAGACCTGATGGGGAATCATGCTCACTGATTACATGCACTGCTAAGACTGTACTCCTGAAACTGCACTGCTGAGATTGCAAGTCGGCTCAAGACACGGTGTGTAACACATGTACTAGAAGACAAGAAAGTGTGCAAGCATGCTCTGGAGCTATTGTCAAGGACAACCCTATGGCAGCAAGTTGCATTCGCTGATCTTGGTGCAACAGAAGGTATTGCAGGTTGGGTTGCACATTGGTTGTTAGGATAGGCAAAGCCAACTCACCTGCAAAAGCGTCCTGAGCAGTATGACAACCCCAATGGTGCCAACTTGCATCAGCTGCTGCTGCGTCTTCTTTCCTGCCAACTCCTGAGCCACGCTAGACCACCGCTGCCAGGTGGTCACTAGATGACTGGGCTTCAGGCTGGCCTTGGGGGGTAGCACAATGTCCTGCCTCTGGGGGTCAGGGGGAGGTGCCCGGGCTATGACCTCTTCCCTCACTGCTGACGATTCACGCAGAAGACCCTCTAGATTGGCACTGCTAGCGCTGCTGGCACTGCGCCTCATCATGGCCTGTACCATGCACACCATTTGACTACACCCCATATACTGTCAAATAGTATGCACATCTGCAGATGGTGGCCAAGGGATGCCTGCCTACTTGCTCACAAGCCAAGGAGTAAGGCTGTAGGCCCAAGCAAAAGAGAGTCATACATTGCTGCTGGCTTTGCTGGCAATTTCCTTCACTCTAGCCTTGTGGTACTGTGCAAAAGCAGATCAACATACATTGTACTGGCAAAACTTGCCCTACAGGTAAGCAATCATGAAGAAGCTGTCACACAGCCTGTACACATATTGCAAATGCAAGCAGAAGCCTACCCTCATGCCCTGCAGGACTGCAGCAGCGTCCTTGGTTCGGGCCTTGTTGGCAGTGCCCTGCCCTCCGCTCCTCTGCACACCCCCATTGCCCACTACTGCCTCTCCCTCTTCAGGAATGGTTTCTTCGGTGAAGCTGCCAGTCGCCCCCTCATGGATGGACCAGCCCCCTTCGCCGTCAAGGGCCAGCACCAAGTCGTGAAAGGCAACAAGGGCAGGGCGGTGGCTGATGGTGATGCAGGTGCACCCCAGCTCCTTCACCTTGCTGCAGAACCGTTCCTCCATGTCCACCTGAACAGGAATGCAATGTGACTATGTTGCAATCATTACTCGACCATTTGGGGCCGAGAGTACTGATACAGTGGGAGGCAGGGGAGGAGACGTGTCCAAGAGGGGAAGGTGGGTTGAGACACAAAGCATGTTTCCAGAACCAACCAAAGGCAACGATGACTGAACAGCTCTGATGTATCAAACAAGGAACATGCTGTGATGCTGATGACAGACTGGCCAGCCAACTTTTGTGGCAACATACTTTCCTGGCATGGACTGTAGCACTATTTCAGTAACTTCATGCTGGCAACCTGACAGCTGCTGTAAACTTTTCTGTGAGGCACAGAAACATAAAAGGGTTGAGGGCGGCAATGCAAGGGACTGACCGTGACACCACTGGTGCATTCATCCAGAATGGCAAACTTGGGCTTGTGGTAGAAGAGGCGAGCCATGCCAAGGCGTTGCTGTTCCCCCAGGCTCAGCAGCTCACCCCAATTCACCTCTGCCCCCAGCCCCTCCTCCCTGTCCACCAAGTACTCTAAGTCCACCTCACGCAGCAGATCCCTCAAACGCGGCACATCAATCGTGTCCTGAGCGCTGACCTCTGCAGCAACATTGCAATGCTTTGAGAAGAGGCTGCAGAAGGCTTGTGCCAGGAATCAATGACTTGAGTGATGCTCACGCAGTCTAGTCAGCGCCATAGCCAAGCAGCACAGAAGCTGAATTCAGGGACTCTACAGCACCCAGGCTTCAGACATGTACTGATACATCACAAAATGCCAGATGTCCATGGACTTCTTTGCCTTGCAATGCTGCAAGCAATGAATGTCTGACAGGTAGAATCTGGTTTACGGCTGAACTTACCTACAAACTGTGTACAACAGCAAGCAAGACAAGAATGCAATCAAGAAAGGTGACCTGATGCAGTGAGGGGGTAGATGAGCTGCTCCTCCAGGGTGCCCAAAGTCACATATGGCCTCTGAGGCACGTAGAAGATGTCATGTGACAGGCCATCCCCAGTGGTGCCTCCAGGCTTGTGGATCCTGCCCTTGGTGAGGGGCCACAGCCCTCCCAGTACCCTGAACAGGCTGCTCTTGCCGGATCCGTTGGGACCGGTGACTAGCAGATTGGTCCCAGCAGGCACGCTGAGGTTCAAATCCCGGACCAGCGTGGCGTCTGCAGGCGTGACAACCATGGCATCTTCAAAGGCAATGGCATCCTCTGATGGAACAATCACTCCTGTCGGCTCTATGGCGCCCTCTCGCTTCACTGCACAAGATTCCAGGCACACATAAGGCGGAGAGCTGAGCAGAAATTGCACAACTTTCACTGTTGGAGTAGTGGCTAGGCAACACTGCAGAACACATCATCAGCGTACTCATAACTCGCCATATCAGATCATCAGCATGGTGCACTAATAAAACAATAGTAAATATGAATCAACACAAGAGACTTTTGCCCTGCAAATGTGCTCATTGTAGTACTTCATGGTGGTCTCACAGCGCCACAAGCTCCCCAACACATTGCAAGACAGAGGAGCTTACTTCCAACACTGCTGGCCAGGCCCTTCACCGTGTTCTGCATGTCACTGATCCTGTCAGCGTACGCACTCAGCCTCATGAGCTTGCGAGAGGACGAGCCCAGAGTGCCCAAGGCAGCGAAGAGGTAAATGACCACGCTGGTGTGGTAGCGCATGGTGCTCAGCATGTGTGCCCTGCCCAACACATTGTCCACGGGCCTCAGGTGGTTGCCAAAGAAGGGACCGATGATCAACACCACTGCCGCTGTTGCTCCCAAATACTTCAGGAAGAAGTCCTGCAGGCACAAGCCAAAGTAAGCCTTTGTCCTTTTAGCATGTGTGATGGACCCAATGAGTGCCTGTAACCAGCACTGCTGATGCTCTTGGAGGTGTCAACTGGGCACTGCTTTAGGCTACAGCAAGCTAAGTGCCCGAGCATCAGCCCATACGACGGCATCGTGATCACACCAAAGACATGTTTGACATGAGACATGCCAGTGCTTTGATGCTGTGATGGAAGAGCTGTGTCAGCATCACAAACAGGCAGCCAACAACACAGGGTGACAAGCAAATTTGGCCCAAACCAGTCAAGCACAATGAGGCTGCAGGGGGATACAGATAAGTAGAAAGGGCCCAAGGCAACAGTGACCAACCTGGACCATGCCAAACTGCCACTGCTTGGTCAGCAGGCGGCTGTGGTGGCGTAGCAGCTCCTTGAAGCGTGCAACGATGATCTTGCCCTCCTTCTCAATGCCGCCATAGAAGGCCACAGACTCTGCATTGCTGCGCAGGCGCGCCTGCAGATGCCTGTACATACCTGTATACACACACATACTAGCACTGTTACAGTCCCAAAAGCTTGTATGTGGTCAATCTGCTGTGTGCATTGATGACCATAAAGAGAACAAAAGATGACGCCGTCAGGGGATGCAATATAGAGAAGCTTGAGGTGATGACCATAAACATCAGGACTGCCATGCACACAGCGAGCCTTGCTGTTGTGCAGCAGAAAAGGCCTATGGCTGTGAATGCCTGGGGAATGACTAGCAGAAAAAACATATTGCTTGGCAAGCTTAGATGAATTTGGTGTGACCTGAAAAGCGTGAAACTGTGTGATGCAGCAATTGTAAACATTTGGTGACAGCTCAAGGAGGCGTCTTGCAAGATACCTGCAGGAGGCATTCACCTTACAGAGGCAGGTAAGTCACAAAACGCAAAAGGCTTGCATTGGTCAGAGACAGTTGAAAAGCAAGTGAAGTATCAGTCACAAGTCAAGACCAAGCAAATCACAATCTGCAAGGGATTGACACCTTCATTCTCCTGCTGCCTCTTGAACAAGCGCCCGAAGTTGGGCGCCAGGATACCAGTCAAGCCTCCTGCCCCAATCACATAAGCCAGGATGGCTGCCGTGTATTTGTTCGACTTGGAGTATGCTCTCAGCTGATAGGCATAGAAGCCAGCATCAATGATAGCATTGGTCCACTCCCCCGTCAGCTCTGCTAATCCCTTGGTGAATTTGGGGATGTCTTCACAGATGCGCTGCTCTGGGTTCTGTATTTGCTTGTCCACATAGGACAGCTTGTAGTACGTCTGCAGAGCACAGACCAAATGAGCAAAGTATATGATCAGGCTTAACGCTGCGCTGCTGGCACTGTGGTTGGCGTCAATGGAGGACTGTCAAGAGCCGTGTTGATGCTGGATCCTACATTTCAGGGTGATTGGACGAGGCATGAACTGTTCATTGAATACAGCTGATACGTGCGTACAAAGCTTTACACTATGCACTTTTGTGCTGTAGCCACAATCCTAAATCATGACCAGGAGTGGTTTGACCATGGCCACCTAGGCAATCATGCCTGTAAAGAAGTCTTGTATTGCTGTAGCATCTAAAAATTGCGAGATCAGCAAGTCATGGGGAGTTTTGCGGCAAGAGGCACACTGACTCCAGCTGATAATGCTGTCATGAAAACGCCCGCATAGCAGCAGCTGCATGGCAGCGACCAAAAGCAAGCTTTGCCACGTCGCACACCAGAATGCATGAGACCAAAGTGAAGATTGCACTGCCATGTGCAGAGTGCAGCTGCTAGCTATTGTGCCCATCACTTGTTGTAAGAAAACTTTGGGCATGAGATGAAAACCACAGGATTGCATAGGACATACCATGTTCTCAAAGTAAGGAGAGTGCATGCGGCTGGTGAGCAGCCTGCGCCATCTGAGCTCCATGTGCGCCAACATGGTCTTTGCTGTAGACTCCACAGCTGCGGCTGCCAGGCACAGCACCACATTCTCCGAGAGATTGCGGATGAAGAGAGGGACATGCCTCAAGAAAGCAGCACGAAACAAGTGTCCCTGCATAACAGGAGCTGTGTGAGGCAGATATGTAGTCTCAACGTGCCTGACTGATGTACATTGACAACTTGATCTTCACTTGTTGAGGGTGCTGGCAAAACACAGAGTGGTACCTGGAGTCTGGCAAGACGGTTGGACAGCGCAGTCCTGGCAATGGACAGGGCAAACAACACCAAGATCCTTTTGCCAGCAATGGACAGCAGAAACTTGACCAAGTTCTGTAGGGCAGCTGGCGAGCCTCGCCTCTTTCTTGCGCCTTTAGAGTTGCCGCCATCAGGCTTGCTGTTTCTGCAGACCCACAAACTTGATGGCTACTGTAGGTACAAGCCATGTGATACACTGTCTAACAGCATGACATGGACCAACAGCGATGCAGATGTTATTGGAAAAGGATGACTCTATCGTGCGCGTATGTATTTGTGGTGAAGCTCACCGTTGGCGAGCTCGTTTCTGCTGTTTTTGCAATTCTTGGAGGTATGCGAAACCTCCACCAGCCAGCACAACGGCTGCCGCGAACGCCGCTCCTTTCCTGGAACTGGCAAGCTGACCCAGCTGCCTCGCGAGGCCCGCAGCTTGCTGCTTGCCTCCAGGTGGTATCGACAGAGTGGTCATCTACGTATTGAACGATCTGTCACGCATATCGTCACATCGAGACAACGAGTGACGGTTCGGCTAGTACGCCCGACCCCTGGGGTTACAAGGTGCGCAAAAGCAAGGCGCACTCTGACGCGCACTGCAACTCTGCTGTAAGGGTATGGCGCTGAGCTGGATCGCCTGCATTTTTGCTTCGTCTTGCCCATGACAGATACATACGTGACGCCGTCGTTGACACCGTAGCTTTTGGCACAAATCGTAACGCTCGCTCGCTTGTCCAAGACAGTCTTACCCACCTCGGCAACACGAAATGCTGTGCGTCGCAGACAGGAGCAGAATGCATCTGCGTTGGCGAACAAGACGTGCTCGGTGGTCAGTCGTCCATTTGGATCAAGATCAGCATCTCACTGTTCAAAAAGCTTTGGATCAAGAACCGGCTGGCGCTGTCAGAAAGCTGCAATGTCGGCCTCACGCATCCTACTTCTGGCTTCCCTGGCAATGGCAGCGCTCTGTTTCCATGGCACGACCGCTCAAACAGCCGGGTCATCCTCCGCAGGCGCGTCCACCGTGAGCAGTGGTAAGATCCTTTGTCAGCCGCGACCACCCGTAGCTTGTCGGCACAGTGACGCCTCACGACGGCATTCATCTCGCTGGTCTTGACAAGCAATCTTCTGTGGCTGCAGCCATGAGCAACTTGATCCAGCAGTTCGCTTCGACCCAGTCGCAGTCGCAGCTGGGTCTAGCCAGTCAAGCCTTCGGTTTGAACTCCGCTAGCAAGTCTAGCCCTTACCTTTCAGGAGCCACCGCAGATTGTAAGCCTTCTTTCGTCACCTCCCGTCTTGCAACAGACATGCGAATGCTGTGCTGCTGCGCTCATTGACTTTGCTGTTGTACAGCAAGTGCTTTGGGAAGTGCCATGAACAAGCTCAGCTCTATTTTCAATGGAGCTTCATCTGGTGGTAGCCTCATTGGCAACTTGGTAAGTGTAGAACACGAGTGCAAGTGCTGCAGCAATTTCGCAAGTCTGCCAAATGCCTCCGATATATGCGCTTTCTGACTGAGATGAAACATGTGTGATTTCGCTGCAGAGCCCCATGACAATTCCCCAGATTGTTGTTGAGGGGTTGACAATCAATCCTGACATTCTGGACTTGGACACTGCTGAGGCTGCCTTTGAGAACTTCACCTCGGAGTGAGTGCTGAAGCTTGGCTAACAAACACAGTCTACTGCAGCAAACCTGATATCCGGCACAGTGTTCTCCTGTGCTATCAAACAACTTGTTTGTGTCTTGCAATTTGCAATGACTTGACTCAAACATTGCAACACAGCTGTCATTATGCATGGGACATCACTACTTGTACTCACACCCAACCACAAGGTCCTGTGGACATGCATTGCATACTCCAAAGCTGCTTCCCAAACCCGCTGTATGCCCTGTCTGACACAGCGCACATGTACCAGCATTCACGAATGAAGCACGGGACTGCTGGGCATGCAGATACTGCTCAAGCTCATTTTTCAATGCTTCCATGGAGGTGCCAGCAGTGCTGTCAGGCCCCAGCCTGACGGTCACCCTCACCACTGGTACCTGTGCACTTGTCAAGAACTCCACCCAGGGCAAGGACTTGAGCGACCTACTGGAGGACTCACTCACCTGCATTGGACCAGAGCTGAGCTACACCAAGGTTTGCACCCTTACTCGTGTTGTGTTTTCTGCGGGCAACTGCTTTGCCAATCCAAAGCTGCAAGCACGTATGCATGCTGTCCAGTCCTCATGGTTCAGCGCCACATTGGCACTCAAAGTGTGCATTTTAATGCCAGCTTGCACTTCCTTCGCCAAATGTTACACATAGGCAAACAGCAAAGACCAACTGGAACTCAAGGTGCTCAAACTCATGTT
>JAABUO010009705.1_pt1 | contig 10739 bp, 13 predicted proteins | sample 5559291 | NCBI WGS metagenome assembly JAABUO01 (sample SAMN10711878, study PRJNA513372) | rock metagenome | isolation source: Antarctica rocks | place: Antarctica: Victoria Land, Finger Mt sud
ATCAGAAGAAGTGTTTTCTTTAGCTTGAAGTCTAGTCTTCAACTCTTTGATTTCGTCTTCTTGTTGTTTATTTAACTCGTAGAGTCAATCTGTTTTCTCATCAAGAGCTAGACTTCAAGCCTTTTAAATTTTGTAGAACATGAGAAGTATTATTGTTTCAGCGAATGACTCGTCATTTTCATGAATAAATGATGCAACACTTGATGATTTCATTGAATCAGCATCAGAGATTTGAGAGAAACGATTTTGAAATTCTTTGAAACACTTTTCAATAAATGAATGACTAAACATGATGAGATTTGTTTGAAAGAGAATCGAACGAATGATGATGCTTGATGATTGAAGAAGAAAAATGTATAGAATAATGTTTAATCTTCAACAAAGAAGATGAGATTTGTTTGTTGATTGATTTGATTGATTCTCTAGCAAACAACAAAGATTCTTTATCATTGAATCTATCGATTGATTTGATTCTTGAGCAATTCACGAAGATTCTTTATCATGATTCTCGTAATCAAGTGAACTTTGCATACTTAATGAGCAGTAAGTAGTCTAGCAATTCAAACAGTCTCATCGTTGATTCTATTCAACTCTCTAGTGTTGTTCTATCTTTTGATTATCATTGATCATCAGGTAAATGAATTTCTTTAAACTCGTTCTGTCTAGATGAGTATGTTGAATGAGTAATGAGATCAATATCATGTGATTAACGAATTCTTAATATAATGTCAGAATCGTGCTTAAATGATACAATCAATGAAGATCAGAGTTGATAGTGCTTGATCTTTAGAAATAGCTATAACTGAATATTAAGAATACAGAAGAAGATTGATACAAAAGCTTCTATTTATGTAATGTTCAGAGACTGCGCTAGGCCTTAAAGGAATGTGTTTGTGACACGAGAAGAATGTGATGTAGATGAACAAGATGTTGATGAAAGAAAAGAATGTTGAGGAAGAAAAAGAGTGTTGAGTCATATCTGAGTCATATCTGAGTCAAACCTGATGCGAATTGATTAAAGCTTCAGCCTTGTTCAGTCTTGATACGCTCGTAACAAGATGAGGCAAGAAGAAAAGAAAAAGAGAAAGAAAGCAAAGCTGAAGAGTTGATATCAACAATCTCGCACTAGCTCTGTTTATGCTTATTAGCACAGTCAGCTCACGACACTTCTACACAGATGCTAAAGCGCTGAAGAAGTCATGACTACGCTATCAGCTACAGAAAGACAATACGATGCTATGAAGACTCAGAGATCGAGTCTTTAAGAAAGAATGCAGTTGTGAGAACGCATCTCATCGACTATGAACGATGCGTGTCTGCGAGACTAGCTCGCGAGATTAGATCGAAGAGATTAACGAGTGAATAGAGATAGCGACTTGACAGAAGATGAAAACTTTGCGAGCTCTCACTTTCGTTTCTTAGCAATTAGTTCTATCATCAATAGAGTGCTACCTTATTATCTTCTACTACGCAGTTTCACGTAAAGAGATCTCGTCGTCTCATAGATTACAAGTGATTACAGAATTTACAACTCATTAACTGCATTAATATTGAAACGTCTTTATCACATTCACAGTGTCATTGAGTAATTGATAAAAAGATATCAGATAAAATAGTTATTTTACATGATGAGTTTAAGAATCATGATTACAGTGCTTGAAGAAGTAATGACTCATTGATCACGCTGATATATTAAGAGAGCTTAAACTCATTTTCTTTACTTGACATTAAGTCATGTATTTGTCTACATGAAAAATTGAGAGTTCATGAAAATGATCAGAACGCATTCTCTACTATTGATCAGAGTCATACATTAAATGATTGCAATTGCACATTTATTTAACATCTACGTGACATAAGTCAAATTAAGAGCAAAATAGAATTATTTAATACAATTGCACTTTATCTTCTCATCATATGCATCTCTCTTTCATCACATATTTCTCTGCTCAATGAATGACAATCATTAAGCAAAAGAACACAGTTTTCGACATTACAATTATAAGCATCATGAGTGCAAAGAAATCATCTTTCATCTTCAAATCAAGAATTGAATCAAAACATTATTTATATAGAATATCATCAATGAAGAGCAAAGCAAAAATAATGCATCATAATCAAACAGCACAGACACTTTCATCAAAAGTTTACTTGAGCGTCATACGCTAAATAGAAGCTATAGATTCATTACTGATAACATAGTGTCAATTTTATTGTTTTGATGACGTGAAGTCATTGTGTAGTCGACGAGTAATTTTCTTTCTCAAAGAGTTTTGTTCATTCAATATACATAGCATAGTTTCTCTCATAAGTTGAGTCTAAATCAATGTCATAAGAATGTATGAATTCAAATCAAATCAAATCAAATCAAATCATATGCATTATCTTTTAGTTGTAGAAACTAATATTAATTTTAAAAAACAACAACAAATGAGTTGAACATAAGCAAAGAAATATTAAAATTCATGATCTTTATAATTCACTTAATTCAATAAAGAATTCTTCATCATGATAATTTGAAGAAGTTAAAGCAAACTGATGATACTAATTTTATGACAGCTTTTCAGAATTTTACAACACAATTTGTCACTTTCTCAATTATTAAAGAATGAGAAATTCAGAATTTAATATATGCAATAAATTTTAATTTAAATGATTTCATCACAGTAGAAAATGATGATGCAAAGATGTGTTATAAAGTAAAGAAGAATAAGAAGAAATTATAACATGATGAATATGAAATTATCAGTAGTAAGAAGAAAAAGAATAATGAAAGTGAAAAGAAAATAATAAAGCTGTTCAACTAGCGAACAGCATTTATCTTACTTTCTAAGTTCTAATCATAATTCATAATTTTATAAATTCAAAAAACATTATCTTTTTACATTATTTTAAAGCATGTTCAATAAAAAGTCATGATGAAGATTGTTTAATTAAGCTATTTACATCTATTTAATATTTTGTTAAATTAAGTCAAGTTTTCAAATTAAGTTGTTAAATTAAGCTTTTCAACTCAATTTGAATTCTTAAGTTCAACTTCTTAATTCAACTCAACACTTTTTTCAAAAAAATTTAACTCAACTTGAACTTAAGTACTTGACTCAATGCAATCAATTTATTGACATTTATTTCATATGAAATAAAAAGTAGAAACTATAAAAGAAAGAAGTAAAAAGAAGTAAAAATTCTGAATTTTTCGAATTTTCTATCATTGATCTTCAACTGAAAGCGAAGATTACTAATCATGAAAGTAACAATAACGTTTGATAGAAAATTTGATAGAGAATTTAGTAAAGTGTTTAATGAAAAGTTTAATAGTTGAACATGTAAATAAATGAGCATGTAAAATAATGAGTACAATGATGAGCATGTAAAATGATGAGTAAGTCTTCTTCAATGAAGTATTTAAAACAAGAACAACAAAAAAGATTGACATTGAATTCGTAAATGATCTGAGCTATAAGCATTTCATCATGTAGATGTTCAGTTAGTTTCTTTATCTTCTTGATGAACTCTTTGACATTGATTAACTTGTCTCAAGCTTGAAACATAAGATTCTCAAGCAAAGATTCAGAAAACTTAAAGTTTAAACATAAGTTCTGATTCGAATTGATCAAGAAGAATGATGTTAAAGTAATTGATGATGATGTGTTATTGACGATGAATTTAACTTCAGAAAGTCACTTAGCTCAATCATTCTGCATGTAGTTGACGAAGATTCAAAGATAATGTTTCATGACAGCATTGACTTTCTCAATTTGATCATTGATCTCAGAGTGATATATCATTGATAACTTAGCATTTATCTTCAACATATTACACATATGCTTTCAGACATTGAAGATGAATTGTGTATCTCAATCAGACATGAAGAACTTGAGTAAATCATGATATTTTCAAACATGAGCATAGAAGCAGTTGATAGCTTCTTCAACTTTCATAGAAGTGATGAGAACTAAATGTCTCATTATGATAAGATGATCAACAAAGACTAGAACATATCTATATGTAATATTTATGAAGATACTGAGCGATAAAGAATTTACATAGTTCATGAAAATATCACGTCAATGATGTTTGAAAATTGAAAGAAGATGCAATTATTCTTGAGTTCATTGTTTAAAGAGCTTGAAATGTATGCACACGTGACTGTTTCATTAGACTGATCGCGTCAAGTCGAGTACTTGAGTTCGAGTTGAGTATTCAACTTGAAAAGTGTCAAGTTGAATTGATTTTTTTTTGAAAAAGTGTCAAGTTGAGTTGAGAAGTTGAACTCAAGCATTCAAATCGAGTTAAGAAGCTTGACTTAATAACTCGACTTGAAAACTCAATTTGACTCGACAAAATATTAAATAGATGTAAATAACTTGATTGAACAGTCTTTATGATTCTCTTCATGACTTTCTATCATGTTTTTTCGTCATGACTTTCTATCAAAGTCAAACAATCTTCATGTTTTTTCTTCATGTTTCTTTTCATGTTTCTCATCATGACTCTCTATCAAACAATCTTCATGTTTCTCTTTATGACTTTCTATCAAATAATCTTCATGTTTCTCTTTATGACTTTTTATCAAATGATCTTCATGTTTCTCTTTATGACTTTCTATTAAAAGATAATGCAAAAAGATAATGCAAAAGTTAAAAATTGAAATTTTTTCTATATTTAGCTTTCTTGATGTCAAGCTTGAGTTCTTGATGAGTTGAGTTGAGTTGACTCAATTCTCAGTCGAGTCGAGTCGCGTCAAGTTGAAAATATGAGCAATTCGACTTGAATCAAGTTGAAAATGTGAGTAATTCGACTCAATCTCGATTCAAGTTCAAAATGTCAATTCAAAACTCAACTTGATGATCAGTTTAAGTTTCATATGAAGCATTAAACATACTTATAAATGTTTGATCATCAGTAGACTTGACTGATCAGTTCATAGCTTTTTGCTCTTTCTGAGTGATCATTGATGATATTATCATGAGCGAGCTGAATGATATGAAGATGTAGTTTATCTGAGTTGAGCACATACTTTCTTTCTTGAAAGTACAAATGATTCTCATGTTCTTCACACTTAATTAGAGAAATCTTGTTGTGATATCATGCTTCATTGCAAAGTGCTTCAATTATCTGAATTGCAAATTTGTCATTGATTTTGATTTGCTTTCACAATGTTTGAGTGAAAGTGTCAGCAAAATCTTCATCAAGATTCAGAGTGTTTTGATCTAGCTGAGACTTGATGTTTTCAATGTTGAATTCTTTGATTTCTAGATTCATGAAAGCTAAAATTTGTGAAAGTGCTGAAATAATTGAAAACAGATGTAACTGAACTGAATCTAAAGCAATGATTTGTAATTGAAGCTTCATAACTTTGATGTTGAAGATGTCAAAAGCGAGATTCTCAACAATATTAAGATTTAAAATATGAGTTTTCAGAATTGTTTGATGTTGATATTGATGTCAAGAATCAAATGTATTTCTCTCTTTAAAGAGATCTTCTGAGTGACATGTCAAAGCATTTAACTTATCATTGATCTTGTTGAAATAATAAGCGATGTGATAGTTGAATCTAGACAGAAACTCACTTCAACAAGCTTAACAATGACTCAACTGCTTAGTTGATATAAAATACTCAAGATTTTTGTGATTTGTGATCATCTTGATAGAATAGATAAAGTCTTCAAACTTTGATCATCATTTCTTGAAAATGCAAACAATGATCATAAGTTCTTTATCATAAATCTCATAGTTACACTTGACTGAATTATGCTTTTTTGAAAAGTAAGTAACTGAATGAAAAATCTCATTCTCATTGTACTGAGAAAGAATGTTTTTGAACACATAGTTTGAAGCATCAATTTCTATCACAATCTTGTGATCTGAATTATAGTGTCGAAGAATAATCTTGAAAGTGAAGACTTTCTTAAGAATGTTGAATGCAATCTGACATTTCTAAAATCAGACAAAGAGTACATCTTTTCTGATGAGATGAGTGAGCGAGATAATTATTCTACTATAGTCATAGATGAATCTTTTATAAAAGTTCGCGAAATCTAGAAAACTTTAAACGTCTTTAACATTGATCAAGATGAGTCAGTTGACAATGATGTTTATTTTAAAAAAAATCATCTTAATCTTTTTAATGATGATTATCAATTCTAAATATGAAACTTGAGTGACATGAAACTTACATTTGATTATATTCATCTGAAGATTTGCTTCTTGCAGCTTTCGCAGAATGAGCTTGATATAAATCTCATGCTCAAGTTCATTGTCAAAATAAATCAAGATGTCATTCAGATAAACTGTACAAAACTTATTTAAATGTTCACAAAAAGTATTGTTAATGTACTTTTGAAATGAGACAAACTCATTACATAAATTGAAGAGCATGATTAGATACTTGAATAATTCAAATCAAGTGTAAAAAATGATGAAAGCTTCATCTTCTTCTTTGATTTGAAGTCAATTGAATGCAGAAATGATATTCAGCTTGATAAAGATTTTAGCTTGACTTAAATAATTCAGTGTTTCTGAGATCAAAGACAAAGAATATCGATTCTTGACTGTGATAGCATTCAGATCTCAATAGTTCACGCAGAAATGAAGTTTTTCTTTAAGTTTCTTGATGAAGAGAACAGAGATGATCATCTGAAAGTGACTGACTTAAATGAAATCTTTGCTTAAATTCTTATTCAAATAACGACGAAGTTCTAGAATTTCATCACAACTCATGTCATACAAAGCGAAGATTGAGAATTGAGCATCTTTTTTAAGATGTATAACATGATCATGAGCTTGATGCAAAGATAAAATATCAACATTCTTCTTGAAGAAAACATTTAAAAACTTGAAATATTTGAATGATAAAATTGTGACTGAATCGACGTTCTTACTTTGTGAATAAACTTCAAGATCTTCTTGTGTCGTGAATGCAGTTAAATGAAATTTCTTTTTCATTTGATGAAGATTCAGACGATGATTCTTATCATATGTACTGTCTTGAGAGCGAGATGAGAACTGAGCAAAAGTTAAGCTGTTCTTTGAACAGACAGTCAAAGTTGCATGACGCGATTTTGACTCATCAGAGTTTAAACTAGAAGATGAGATTGACTCAAGATTCAAGAAAACATTGATTTTCTTTAAAATAACATTAAACACTTCAATGTTTTTGACATGAGTAGCATAATCAAAGCTTCGAGCTTTCAACTCAACTATGTCAAGTTGTATAAAAGATTGATCAAATTGATCTGCTTAAAGAATAACAGAAGTTCTAAAAAGAAAAGAACTTTGACACTTAATTTTTGATGAGTATTCTTTTTGAATGACTTGAAGAATACAACTAGAAGCTTCTTGTTTCAGATAAGAAACAAGATTGAACAAGATTTGTTTCTTGTGAATGAGCTGAGTATTAGTTGACTTTTCATGAACGAACGAAAGTTTATATTGCTTCTTGTGAGCAGATGAAAAACTGAATTACTTTTTGCAAGCGAATTGAGAATTGAAATGCTTCTTGTGAGTGAACTGAAAACTGAGTTGCTTCTTTTAAGTGAATGAAAAACTAAATTACTTCTTGCAAGCAAACTGAATGCTGAATTGCTTCTTGTGAATGATCAGTAAACTGAATTACTTCTTGTGAATAATCTGTAAACTGAATTGCTTCTTGTGAATGATTCGTGAACTGAGTTACTTCTTGTGAGTAAATTGAGAACAAGACTGAAGAAAAGTTACTTTGTTAACTTTAAGCGAGAAATTTTCTTCTTGTTGATTAAAATCATAGATCTTGATAAGAGATTGATACTAATGATTAAAACAGAAGAAGAAAGATAAAATGAGAATATTGTGCTCAAAATTGACATCAATAACGTGATGATGAAGTCATGATAAACTCATGATGATGAGATACTGATTTAATTCAATGACATAAAAGAATAGTTTTTTGATGTATTCATTGAGAATCATTGTGATTTTGATAACATAAGTAATGTCATTGATGAAAGTGACTTGATCATCAAATTCTTAAAGTTTGCAAGAATAAGTTAATTGATGCAAGAAAAAATGATGTTGTTACGTGAAGAATTTATTCATAAAAACATAAGTAAAGACTTTATTATCAATCAAAGTGAAAGCAAAAACTTTAGATTGAGCTTAACGTAAAATACAGAATACTATCATATGATTATTTTTAAATGTTGAATTGAATTCAAAAAGTTTCAAGACAGATTTAGCAGAAAACTTTCTATATGATTGAAGTGAGAGTGAAAAGATTGAGACTAGTAAACAAAATGATATATATACAGATCTTTAAGCGTAACTTAGCTTAGAAACTAAACTTTTCTTGTGAACAGTGAGACTTCTTCATTTATATTGACAACGTCATTGTCATAAATGTTTATGATACGCAGAGTGAAGAGCTTTTTATTTGAGCATTTTTTAGTAATTTTGCTTGAATGTTGCAACTTGCAGTAGTAGCACAGCTTTCACTTGTTGCAGATTTTCTTGATCTCAGAAATGATCAGAGTCTTATCTTGAATGATGATAATGATGAAGTTTAGATTCATTGATTCATTAAGAAATAAGAAAGAAAAAGACGAAGATACTGTTGAAACAACAGTCACAAAGATGATGATCTTTGAATTCAAAGAGTTACTAGTTAATGCAAAGATGCTCTTGACTTTGATGAATGAAATGATGATGAAGATGAAGTGAGATTGATGATGCTTAAGCTGCTGAAACTCTTCATTAATGTCAGAGAATGCTTGAACTTATTGATGAAAGATGAATGATTGAGTTTTATCAAGATTTCATCAGAAGATGATGATGACTTAAGTGAAATAATAGACATTGCGCTTCAGACAGTCAATCAATGAAAAATCTTTCATCAAAGAACATTCTTTCTTTTGATAGAAAAGATTGTAATAATCAATAAAGTTATTCATGTTTTGCTTCAGAATTTCACGAAAATATAAATGAACATCTTCTGTCTTGAAAGAATTGTTGCAGCAGTGATGCAACTTATGTTATCAATCTGTAAAAATGAAAATGATACAAAGATCATTGACTTGATATTGATTCATTAGATTGTGAATCTTCTTATTTATAATGAATCATGACTCGACATAAATAATCTTGACTTAATGAGAGAAATAATGATCATCGTTCACGTTCATGCATTGTATCAGACTTTGCTTTTATGCATTCAATCAATCTTTGTTTCTTTCATATTCAAATATGTCAAGAAGCTTCTTGAATCTAGAAGTGATGAAGACAGCAACAAAGTTTGCAGAGAAATAAATGATGAAAGAAAATTGATTGTTCAAGATTTGTGCAATGATCTGAGCTATCATCATGAAAGACTGAGAATTTAATTCTATATAAATTGAAGAACTGAAAACAATGAATGAGAATTAAATGATAACATCATGTTATCAAACTTGATTTTGAAGCTCTTAACTGAATTTTCAATCACACTTTGAGTAAACTGTTCAACAGCATACTCATCGTTGATCAAGAAATTGTGAAACAACTTTATTTGAGCGAAAGAATAACTAAATGAGATTTCAACGTATGAAAATGTTGCAGAAAGTGTAGATCTTTTATAATGTCAGAAACTGAGCTAAACTAAAAATACTATCAATATAAAAGACTGATATTATTATTACTTTGATAAAATCTAGATACAAAACAATACATCAAATAATGTACAAGATGAAAGACAAAGAATGAAAGAAAAGAATGAAAGCTCAACTTTTATATACATGAATTGAGCAGAATCAAGACTAGACAGTAGTTTTAATGACTTAAGATTGCAGAAGTTCATGCACATAACTGAGATGATTAAAACAAAATTGCTGAAACTAAATTAAAATGATGATGACTAGATTAATGACTTAATTCATTGAATTGCAAAACAGATTCAATGAATTGAGATTATTTAAAATATTGATGATTTATGTTTTAAACTGAGTTGATAATCTGACATCATGACATTGAACTTTCATTCTTTTCTTTTGCTTTTTATCTTTCATCTTGTACATTATTTGATGTATTATTTTATATCTAGATTTTATCAAGTCACTTAAGTTGACTGTGATCATTTTGAGTAGTAATAATAATATCATTCTTTTATATTAATAGTTTCTAGTTCAGTCTTTGATATTAAGCAATCATTTCATTTAATCAAATGATCATTCAACTATTGCTTTGAAGAAGTATTTAATGAGTTTTAAATCAACATATAATTTCTTTTACTTAACAGAACTTATACATTTATTATTTTTATCATACTTTAATCAAATTTTATCATCAATTTCTTACTTGTTTTTGCTTAAGCATTTGATATTAAGCGTGTATCATGATGAATTGACACATAGAAATTAAATCAGAGACTGAGTCAGAGACTGAGTCAAAAATCAGATCTGAGTTAACTCTGAAACTCTATGACTCTGTCAAGACATCATTTAGACTACGTCATATCTTCGACTTAATATATCATGAGTTATGTCGTGCTCAACTTGACAATGCTTAACAAACTCTCTATAGTCGATTGATTCTCTCAAGTTATCGAGAACTTCTTAATAATTAGCTCTATCATAATATATATTCATTCTGTGCCTGTTTAGAATATTACATTGTCATATCACTTTTATAGATCTCGTCTATTCATTTAGTAGACTCAATCATCACAGTTTTAATTATTTCAAACTTTTCTTAAAAGTGACGATTCATTATTCAAGCATGATAACAGCAAC
>JAABUO010009708.1_pt1 | contig 10738 bp, 4 predicted proteins | sample 5559291 | NCBI WGS metagenome assembly JAABUO01 (sample SAMN10711878, study PRJNA513372) | rock metagenome | isolation source: Antarctica rocks | place: Antarctica: Victoria Land, Finger Mt sud
TGCTGACCGCGGGCGCGCCGAGCGAATCAGGCGTGTCGTATTTGTACGGATCTTGTGGTGATTGGGGCTCGGTGGGTTTAAGGGAGGGCGAGGGACAAGGTGAAGAGTCGGGGGAGCGTTCGATCCAACGGGTTGTGGGGGTTAGGCGGTTCGGGGGGAGGGGGTTGGTGGGGGAGGGCGGGTAGGTCCAGGTGGTGAGGGTTTTGGAAGCGATTTCGCGTTTTGCGGAGTTGCTGGGGAGTTTTTGGGTTGACGCATGTGGTTCGTTGGATTTGGGGGAGTTATTAGTGGTTGTGGGTGGAAATGAGGAATCGATGGTTGAGGGGAGGAAGAATTGGTCTGTCGACGACGGAGGCATTGAAGTTGTGGGGAAGGATTGGAGAGGATGTGGGGGCGATTGAGCTTCGCGGAGCATTTCGTCGAGTCTCCATGTAGTCGACGTAGTCAGGGGGTATGGTTGAAGCTTTTGATGAAGTGATGATGAATAAGTTCGAGACTCCCAGCAAAAGCGCCGGGTAATGACTTCATCCCCGGATTGCGCGACTTCTAGCGAGAAAACCTGCATTGGTCCCAATTGGGGCACATGTCGTGTGCAGGGGGACGCTTTACGCTTCACAGATAAGAGTGTCATATCAAAGGGACAATGGACAAAGAATCTAGTACCATGCAGCGTGTGGTGGAGGTTTCGAGGCCTGGAGATCATATAGCAATGATGCTTCACAGGAGTCATCTTTTCGTTCTCAAGGGGCTAGAAAGTATTTGATCGTATAAAGATCGCCAAGGCTATCATGATAGCACTAAACAGTTGCCCCAAAAAGGCTTCATTTACACCTAGAAATGCCGCTGGTCAAACCCTAATCCTTTTCCACTCATGACAAGAGTATATCATCCAAACTGATACCACCTAACTTCCTTACTTCTATCTCCTCTATAACATCCGTGTGTAGAGCCGGCATAGCACCTAAGCAGTCCTCGAAACCTTGGATCGCTAGTAGTAGACCATCCTTCTCCTCAGCATATGATCCTATATCGACTCTGACCTCTCTTCTCGAACTCCCTCTGACCACGTGGTACTGCTCATCATGACAGACCCAGTCCTTGTTTAGTGTCTCTCTTAGCTCCTGGAGGGTGAATTTGCGGACATCAGCATACTCATGATCAGGTGGGACGAGGTTGAGGTCGTCTACTTCCGGGGACAACACGTCTGGGTCGTCGAGTAGCAGCTCTACTGTGAAACTGGCGAAAGACTTGAAGAAGTCGATGCAGTTGACGGCGTAATTAGATTCCTCCCAGAGGCGAGTAATGTAGTCGAGCACGGGCATTGTGGCGGTGATGGTGGAATAGCAGACTGCGAGTGTTTTGAGGACCTTAGGTTGATCTAGTAGGCCTGAGTGATCAACAAGTAGGTTAAAAGCCGAACGCAAACAATCGAGGAAAATTGTGACTGTGGACATCACGGCCGTCATACTGGCTGGGTTGGTACCATCGAGATCCGTAAGCAGTTCGCAAAAAGCCTTCTCTAAAGCTTGCAGCATAGGTAGAGTTAGAAGCCAGCCACTCGCAGTGCTGAAAGCCACCTCTATGTAAGCAGGAACAATAGCATTAACAACAAAAGCTCGCAATGTCGGTTTTCTTGGATCACCATACTCGAACGTATTAGCCAATGCACCGTGTAGCTGACCAACCAGATATTCCTGTTGCCCGTCCACCATTGCACGTTCCGAAACCGACTGCAAAAAGACTGCAAGCTGCTTCGGCGTTCTCGAATCCTGCAACCTCAACCCGTAATTCTTGAGCTGCCCGACCACATAAGTTGGATCTGTAGCCGGTAATGGAAATGCAGCAGAATCCATGAAAAAACGGTCAACAGGGCAGATGGTAGATGTGTGTTGCTGCAAGAACTCTATGACTCGGTGGACAAAATCTACGTAGGTGCCTCGGAGTTCAGGGCCGTCACCAAGTTCCTGATATCGTTGCTTCATGGCGAGCATCAACTGCTTCAAAATTTCTTTATAGTCTTGTCTTAGTTTTGCGGCATCGATAGACGACGTGTATAGAGCATCGTCTATCGACTCTCGCATGTTCGACAGCAGACTGGAAATTAGCGACTGCCTGCGCTGAGAGAATTCAGTTGCGGTGATTTCAAACAGATCAGTGTGTTTGTTTGCATAAAATGGTAGGTTCTTCAGCAAAGGATTACTGGGATCTGTGTTCAAGAGGGCTGATGTAAGTCGGTGCTGGAACTTGAGCATAGATTCTCGCTCAACCAAGCACTTTATCCAGGAAGTCACGAACAAACTTTTGTTTTCTTCGTAAACTTTGCTGTCGATTTCAATAAGCACAGCTAAGAAGTACGCCGTAAATTTTCGAGTCTGCTCAGTGTCTCTCAAAGAAGTCCAGGAGTCATGGCCATATCGACCAACATAATCACTCCAGGGTTTTGTGCCATGGTGGACGAGACATCGAGCAATGGCTACCCAGACTTCAACGAGCTTTGAGAGAAGATCGTCATTAGGTACTGTGTCTGCGCCGAAACAATTGGAGAGGAGATGCCTTAGAGGTTCATGGAAACTTTCCTGTAGCCGCGTGGACATTTGATGGAGTGGCGAGGGCATATCGTTGTCACTGAGTTGAGAGTCATCGTTAAAGCCTGACCAATCACCGTACTCTTGACTGTCGTCATTCAAGTTGCGAGCATTATCCTGAGTCTTCGAGGACTCGGAGTAATGACCTACATACGCGAGAAGTATATCTAGGGTCTCGACAATACTCTGATTGATCTGGGGTCTTCTGGCATCGAACAGGACAAAGACTTGAGTCAATGACGAGGTTAGTAGAACTCCGGCAGCTTCCAAAGTACGGGCTTCATTGATAGCTCGTTTGAAAGATGTCAAAGCATCATCAAGTATTGCTTCGACCTGTCTCTGATTCCTTGCTATGGCGGACTCAAGCAGATATTTTGAGATTGAAAGGCCACCGGAACGATGCGCTGATTTGACCTGTTCCTCCGCTTCTGTACGAGCTAGACTGTGCTGGCGGAGAATCTGTCCCATTAGATCATCATGCCAATCTGCGAAAGGATCCAGGCTTGACACAGGCTCATCTGTCGATAACTGAAACCTTACAAGGTTGGACCACGCTCTGATACTAATGTGGCAAGCTTCTCGGTGGGATGATTCTAAATGTACCAGATTTCTAATAACGCTTACCCGAGGTCGAAAGGCTGGGGGTGCCGCCCAGTACAAGGTGCAGAGCAGATCATGGTGGTTTCGTAGCGCATCCAGATCTTCTCGACGGACGGCTTCTTCTTTGGGATGGGAGCGGCCATGGTTTGGCATAAGGCGCCAGACAACATCTCGAATTTTCTTCTCAGGATATATTTCCCGCATGCACTTGAGACCGCTGCCGATGATTTTCAGGAGAATATGAAAGCAGCGATCGGTAGCCGAAATCTCTAGTGGAAACCGCTGATCTAAATGCTCGAGGAATAGCGCAGAACCATGACTTTCTTCGTTCCTCAAGTGAGCCAAATTGCTGCGAGCAAAGAAGTCGAATAGCGTTCCAATAATCGACTCGCATCGTTGCCAACCCCAGCTATTGATTAAGTTGAGGCATCGACTGAACAGGACCCGGCAATAGGCATTCAAACTTGGCGGTTGGGCTCGTGCGTCTGACATATATACTTCGAGCACCTGGCTTATCATTCGCTTGATAGGAATCCAGTCGTCATGTGAATCTCTGAAATGCCTGCCAGATTCAAGTATTCCTTGCGCATCGAACTCGAGGAAGGGTAACAAAGTGTAGAGCTTTTGCCATTGGTCTTCAAAGACTCGCACATCTATGGCCTTTCCAGGGCGCTGTATTAGCATCTGTTGATTCACGATTTCCCAAAAAGCCGCGATAGATCCTGTATTTTCTTTGATGATATGTTGGGTGACCACAAGCGACTCAATAGCATGGTGGTCCTTTCGAATGCTGTATGCCGTTGTCTCCAAGGGTTTGAGGTTCTCCAACCATTTCCGGAAATTTTGAAGTCCACCCTTGAGCACTTGGGTCAGGTTCCAGCGGGCAGCTATCAGTACTAGTGAGTTGACTTCATCTCTCAATGCATATGGCACCAGATCGTGTTTGGAGACCTGGCAAAGCTGATTGGCAATAACCAGAAGAAGCGTGCTGAGCCGGATTCGGCATTCATCGGTTCTTTCGTCAATTGTAGATGAGTTGCTTGGCCTATCGGCAGGTATACAGGCATTTATCTCATGGAAGACCATTAATACCATGTCCTTCCATATCTGCAAGTGTGAATTTCTATCTATTAGATCCAGAAAGCTCAGGTGATCCGATAAGTACCGTATGAGATTTCTCTGCAATTGGATCATCTGCTCATAAGATGCGATACTAGAGACCTCTTTGTCCTGGTTTGAGCCGAGCCGTAGCTCTTGGCACATCGCATTGGAGACCCGGACAAGCTGCCCGGATACCTCCTCGTCCCAGGGGCCCCATCGGAAAGTGCTGTGTGCAAAGCTTAGTGGCATGAAGCCTCTGGGTCTATCCAGATCGCTGGTTCTAGCCATGTTAAGGCTTTTCAGAAATTCTCCGCTGCCGATGAAAGTGCTTTGATGGAAGCAGGTGCCTTTAGGCAGAGGTTTGACATCAAAATTATCAGTATAGTGTGTTCCAAAAGGCCCGAGACCAATAAGCACTTGCTGTTGCGGCTCGTCCGCAGCCACAGACACTTGAAGCTCAGCGTCATCCTCCACAAGTGATGAGACACTGGTTTGTCTACTGTTGAAGGCTTCGACGTTTATGCGACGTGGTTTGCAGTTCTTTTTCCGGCGAAGGGGCGGTTTTAGGCGATCATTGGCGGCTTTGCGACTCAATTCTTGAATTTCGCCAAGGCTTGGTCCCTTACCCACAGCTTCAGCAAACGGCCTTGCCTTTCTGTCGAAAAACCTCGCTAACATTATGTTCGGTGCATCAGCCTGATTCTGGGTTTGTTCAATCCTCGCAAGGTCTCTTTTGAAGACTGATACTGGATGAACTCGGTCTTCCTCTGCCTGCAAAGATTCTAGTAGTGCCGGTCTTGAGTGATATGATTTCTGGATTGATGATAGCACCCCAGGCTTCTTGACGTTGAGCTTCACCTTGCTACACTTCACTCGCTGGCGGTCGTGGCGTTGTTGAATCTGCGGGGAAGCGCCACGTCCGAATATATTATCGAGTGAGCGTTGAAGCATACGAGGCTTTTTCGGACTCGCAAGATATCCCACAGGTCGCACCTTACACGAGAAACGAAGAGCTTCCTTCCCGTCGTCTTGATGGCCGAGTGGCATCTGCGGCAACTGGGGATTATGAGACCGAGGATATAAAGGCTGCCTGTTTAACAACTTCATGTGACGTTTTTCAGGCATGGAGATGGCACGCGAAAGAGTCCCTTCTCGCCAACACTGTAAAGTCTCGTTTGCATCGTTCGTATCGTCAGCTGTAGCGAGTCGCAGAAACTTTTTAGAAGGACTATGCCTTCCTTGATCATGTCGTGAGCGTGCTGTGCGACGGGCAACTTTGAGGAACTGCGGTGTAGCTTGCGTGAACTGATCCCGCTCAAGTGCGTCTAGAATACCGAGCGACAGTGTCCGAAACTTAGCGTTCTTTCTCCGCCTCTTGTCAAAACGATCGGTAATTCTTGGTTGGTAAGAAGGTCGGCTTTGAGGCTTTTCAGAAGATTCGTTGTTCGCTGTGCGCGAAGGTCTGGGAACGGCTTTCTTCAATTTGGTATGATCTTTGATCTTAGCCTGCTTCGGACGAATGACCGACCTTTTAGCCAAGGGCAGCATTGCATCTACCCGATTGTCCTCATCAACCTCTCCGAAGTTTGCAGTCGAGAACTGATGGTCATCAAGATCATGTCTCATATCAAAGCTAGGGGTATGTTGCTCAGAAGTTATGGCAGAGATAGGCCATGAAGTTTCCAGTCCCGAGTCCTCGTCGTCGGACAAGTCAATCAAAAATTGCTGGGCCGCAAGCGCGTCAGGACTTTTACCACTCAAACCGGAGATGGGCCTGGCTACTCCTCGCTGTTCACCGATGACGGGCGAGGGACTCGTATAAGTTCTGGCCGCATCCTCTGGTATCTTGGTATTGGCCTTCAGGTCAATTTTTAGCCAAGATGCGGGAAGGACACCTTTTATCTTACGCCGTACGCGCTTTAATTGACTGTTCTCTTCGTTTTCAGACGAAGAGCTCCCGGGCTCAGAGTCTTCGTTAAAGTCCTTGCTGGTTGAAACAACCCTAGGGTCATCGTCGGTTTCCGAGTCGTCAAATAGTACGACAGGGCGGTGTCTCCTTGGCTCGGAGGAAGTTACAGGTGTGGGCAGAGCAACTGAAGGTAGCTCTCGTGGAACACGGAATACATCCTGTGGGTGTTTGGTATTACCTGTTGGCGTTGGACTTCCAGATTCGGGTGGTGAAGGAGGTACATCAAACATTTTGTCGTCATCTGCTAAATGCCTACGCAATGGCGTGGGCAAAGTGACCTCTGGCTGAACAGCACGCCTTTTCTCTTTCTTTGAGAATGTGTGTGTGGTCTTTCGACGTTTATTTCCCTGGGTTACAACATGCAAAGAGGGTCGGTGAAGGAGCGAGTCCATGTCAGGTAATTCGTCTCCTTCAAATTGAAAAATGTCTGAAAGACCTTGAGCATGCAACACATTCCCAGTTCGATCGGCGGGAGGGGTCGAAGTGAAAAGGTCTTGCGAGTCGATATTTTGATCAAGGGGCTGACTTTCTTCGTCGGCATTGAAATCCTGCTCTTGTGTGTCCTGTCTAGTAGAATTGGCAAGTTCTGCTTCCATCTGAGCGATACGTAATGGTTTCACACCTCCTGCTTTGAGAATCTGGCGATACTTCTCACTCTCGATAGCATAAGGGTGGAGTTGTATAGGATTCCGGTGCCGTAGATTACGCCTCGCACGATTCTGCTGGAGAGTGTCGTTGTCTAACTGAGAGGCCAGATTAAGATACTGATCTAGAGTTCTAGATAATGCTTGGTTCCGTGATCCTCTTGGTGACTGTACGTCTATAGGGTTACCTTGACCACGTTGTAAAGATATCCATGGTGCCTCTGCCGGCAAGGCTCTAGGCGAGCTTTGCAGCGGTTCAGTCAGTGGCGAGGAAGAGAGAGATCTAAGGAATCCGTTGACGGGTTGAGACGCTGTCCTGCAGTCAGATTCATCATTAGGTAAATCTTTAATGGGGTTGAGCTCTGTCCCGAGTTGTGCTGCTGGTCCATCCTGATAGTGGTCTTGCTGGAGTTCGTCAATGTCTTCAGCATCCCTGAAGACATCATGGTCAGAGACAAGCCTTCGATCTTTCGTATTAGGCCAGACATTATAATTTTGCTCATTCGTAGGCTTTACTACTGTTGCATATTCCGTCTCTGCTGCATGTTTCTGCGTGAGCGATTCATCATCTTCCTCCTTCTCCTTTCCTCCGCCCAGGTCCTTGCGGGCCTTATCCCCATTGAGACTCGTTCTCTGCTGCTGCTGGTGTTCAGATCTCTCATTGTATTCATTGACATCCTGGAACCCCTCCTCTGTAGCTATAGTATTATGCTTTTCCGAGCCTTGACTCTCGTCTTCCTCGTCCGAGTCGGGGACGTATCCTCGAGCTCTCCATTCTGCCATCTGAAGACTCGACCATGTCGTTTTTCGCTTTTGTGCTCGAGGGTTCCGATATCCTACTAGTAATTGAACCGCATTGACGCGACTTTCTGGGGAATACGCGACATACTTAAGATCTTATCTAATCTGAAATACACTAGCGCTTCTTACGATAGATTTCTCGGCTCTGATGACTTCAACTTGTCCATCAAAAAATCACGATTGTTCGCATTTCCCATCAAGTGGTAACATGAGCAAGCCTCAAGGTTTACTCACACTGCTCCTAGTGACTGGAGCTGGCATTGCAAGTGGTATGTGTTTTCAACACCCGAATAACAGTACTAACATTTCCCAGGCATATACATATTCAATCCTTCACTGAAGGAATTGGCTAAAGGAAAACAATTAAACGGGCAGTAAGCTTTTAGGAGCCTAAATATTATTCACAGCATATGCTTACTTCCGATAGGACAGAGTTCGCTGAACAACATTCTTCACCCCCTGCTCCGGAGGCTTTGGAGAAGCCACAGGAAGAACCAGCGGCAGAAGAGATCGCTGATAGCATTGCTTCGAATCCTCAGTCTCGGAAGCCACCAAAGCAGTCGTTTTGGTCTGCACCCAGGCGTGGGGACACGAAGGTTGAAGAGAAGATCTTATCGTTCAGGGATGGGAAGGACAGCCCACGATGAAACCACAGGACATTATTCTCGAACCTCTCAATAGCAGATCATTGTTCTTCTAAGAAAACCTTATCATGGCCAATCACAGCACCTCAGCATATGAACGCCACCTCCAACGTGCCTTCTCCTACGTTCACTTCTATGGTGGTGCTCCCCCGCCTTCACCCACTTTCCGCTCAGAACGCGGGATCCTCGAGCAAAACCACCGCTTCATCAGAGATGATGACACCCCCACAGATCTCGACGAAGAGAAAATTCTCGCCTGCAAGTACTATGACAGCCTCTTTCGCGAGTATGCACTCGTCGACCTCAGTCGCTGGCGGATGCAAAAAGTAGCTTTGCGATGGCGTACTAAAGCTGAAGTTCTTGCTGGAGAGGGGCAGTTTACTTGTGGTTGTCTCAATTGTCGTAGGCAGGACCGAGAAGATGGCGATGCTAGTATAGAGGAGCTGAAGACCTTTGAGCTCAATTTCGCATATGTGGAAGATAGTGTAAAGAAGAAATCGCTCGTGAAGGTGTGTATATGTCGGAAGTGTTCCCGGAAATTGCGAAAAGCTCAGAAATACGACGATGAGAAGACCAAGCCTTCGCACAGGAGAAGGAGAAGGCGGCACGGTGATAGCGATGGGCGGTCTAGAAGCCCGCTCCGGGGGCCATCGGATCGAACCGGATCGGTGGCAGAGGGCTAGGTAAAGGAGGTGTCGAAAGACGGGAAGTGAGTATTCTCATAATTATCTCCAACCTAGGCCAAGAGGTCCAAGAAAGTGTCGGTGCCCCAAGTCAATGTGAAATCCTTGGATTCTCTCAGCCCCAGCTCCTCGTGCCAACACCACTCGGAAAGTTCCTCGCACTAAGCAACACTCCTTTCACTCCTCTGATCTCAGCCTTAACCTTCGAAACCTCATCCATCTCTTCTCCTCCTACCTTTCCATTTTGCAAATTCCCCCCATAAGCCATACCGCCCAGATAGGTTTGCAGGTCCGAGAGCCGAGTTTCCAGGGTGTTGTCTGGTTCCGAGGAAGGCATCAGGGAAGATAGCTGGCTATGAAGTGTCTGGAGTTTTATGCTTTGCGTACTTGTTGAGGAAGGGGGCGTTTGTGGCGCTTGAGATGAGACGGAAGAATTTGAGCGGGAGAGGCTTGGAGAGGTCTGCGTGGCCGTGGAGCGATGGAAGAATTCCGTTGCCTCCGTGTCGGCATCTTCGTCATGGATAGACGATGGGTCATTGCTAGCCGGTATTGGGGTACTTGGCACTGAGGACACGGTTTTCTCAAGTTTCTCATTAAGCGTCTTGAGGTTTGTAGAAGCGGTTTCGAAGAGCGAATGCCGCGCGGTGATTAAGGAGTCCAGCATGGGATTAATGACGAATTTACTAGTGCCATAAACCGTGGCTGCGGCACCAGTAGCGACATAGAATGTGTTGAGGATTCGCTGAGCAGTAATGAGAGGCGGAGGCTTTTGGGCGTGCAGGAGAAATTCGGGATAGGTGATTATTGGTGGGGTGTCTGCATGCGGAGATGTTGATTCGAGGGTGTGAGAATCTGAGGGAGTGGGTTGGGTCTGCTTTTGTGGTTGTTTTGAGGGTTTTGACTGGTAACTGGGGTCAGCATTGCTATAGGTTATATCTAGGAAGATTATAGCGAACAACCTTTTCTGTCTCGTCATCAGACTCGGCTTCGGTTGGAGCGTCTTCTTTTCGAGCAATCCCCATCATTTCGAATATCTCATGGTTTGTCAATCCCTTGGATTCTAAAAACCTTAATTTACGTTCCATTGTCGCAGGCTTCGTTGTGGGATCTTCGAGGAATTGCGAAGCTTGTTCGATTAGAGCAGCTCTTGACCCAGGATTATGGTCCACCAGCTCATTGGAGCCTTTCTGATGAGTCTCTTGAGGATTGGTGGCAGAGTCGGAAGGCTTCTCGCGTTGCCATTCTGGTATAGCTTTTGCGCCGGGCTTTTGCTGGTCACTCATGTTGATTTAGATATGGTTGTTGAAGCTGTTGAAACTGGTTCAAAGGATGGGATAGATGATGGACCGCGGCTTAATATAATACGATATTGATTGTCTAGCGCCATAAGGTTGTAATCTAATCTCGACCATCGAATTGCTACTGATTTGGCCCAGAGACTACAGTTTAAAAGCTTTAGTGATCCTAGTCCAATTATAAGAGCTTTGGAGACTTGTCTTGGTGCTTATCAACTGCGCTCCTGTCGATCTTACCCCAAGCTACTTTTGAACTGACGTGGGTTGCCTCCATCTCAAACCAGCTCAGCCAACGGTTGGCAGCGAAAGGTTGATGGCGGAGAGACCAGCTAAGCGACTTCGCAGCGTCAGTTATGATGATACGGAAGGCATAGACGATTGGCCACAAGGCGCCAGGGATACCGATATAATTCTTC
>JAABUO010009709.1_pt1 | contig 10737 bp, 8 predicted proteins | sample 5559291 | NCBI WGS metagenome assembly JAABUO01 (sample SAMN10711878, study PRJNA513372) | rock metagenome | isolation source: Antarctica rocks | place: Antarctica: Victoria Land, Finger Mt sud
CGCTCGTGGACCTGGCCTGGTACAAGGGCGGGCAGCTGGCGGTGCTGGCCGCGCCGCGGGCGCCCCTCGGCGGCGCCGCCCGGGCGTCCGCCGGAGCCGAGCCCGCGGGCGGCGCCGCGCGCCTCCTGCTGCTCCCCTGGGACGCCGCGCACATGCGGCGCTTGGAGCTGCGGCCCGGCATGGCCACCGTGCTCCTGCAGGCGCGGCGCTCCCACTTTGTACGGCAGGTTTCTTGCGTCCGCTGGCCGCGCGCGGACGTAATGGGTAGGTCTGGCACTGCTGATGTTGTCACTGAAGGGCCTTGTGCGCTGGTGCCAAGCGGAAGAGAGTTTAGCACTCGGCGCCCGTCCCTGCAGGCTGCCGCTTGGCCCGCGGAGCTACCCGCCGGCGCGCGCGCGCGGCCGCTCGGCTACGCGGCGGCCGCGGCGCCGCTGGCGGTGAGCGGGCCGCGCGGCGTGGCGTGCGTGGTGGCTGGCGTGCAGCGCGCGCTGCTCCTAGACCTGGAGGAGGACGAGGAAGTGGGCGATGGCGGCAACGACGATGCCGACGACGACGACAATGAGGCCGCCGCGCTCGACGAGGACTGACGACGAGGGACCCTCCAAGCTTGTCAGCTGGGAGCGGGGGTCTCTGCTTTGAGGTGCTGCGCCTGCAGCGCGCGCTAATCGAGTCTGTAAGGGCACAACTGCCATGCTGGCGAGGCCTGCCGGCGAAGAGGCGACCACGCCTGACCGGGTCTGAGGCCATCAGGGGACCCCCTGCATGGCGCTCGGAGACCATGCGTCTGCGTCTGCTGCGCATCCAGCAAGGCTTGAAGTTCAAGCCTTAACGCTCAATATGCTTGACCCTGTGAGCGAGCACGTCGACCTATCATGAGTCTGCCCGCGCTCAAAGTGGACACTGGCTAGTCGACATGCTGGTGATTCGCATGTTCTGGTCGACCTCTGGCAATAAAGCCAATTTGGCATGCAGTGTCTCCAGACTTGCATGCTGGCACCAGCTGACAGGCACGTGCGCATGCATGTGTACACGAGCGAAGCTCGCTAGATGGATTCACTTTACAGGCCCGCACGTATGGCCCAGGCTCACGCAGTTCCAAGTGGGCAAGCACAAGCCAGGACTGTGAAGTCAGAGGCGAGTTTGGTTGGCAAGCAGGCCACTGAGCGGGAGTGCACTGGCCTGCAGTCAAAAAGACTCGCCGCCTGCCCCACCATGGGTCTCTGAGCTGCTCCGCCCTCTGAGGGCCCCACACAGATACCAGGCTCCGGACGGTGAGCCAAGCCCCGCTCTCCCAAGCATGCGCACAGCAGATGGCCGGGAGCCTGCTGGACAGCATAGCAGCAGCGGCCGCGGCCCACGCGAGCGACGCAGAGCGCATCATAGCTAGCACTGCGGACAGCAGCGACCTGGCGGACCAGCTGTGCGCGCTGGTGCTGCGCACGGTCGGCCGGAGCGCTGCGTGGGCCGACGCGCTGCGCGTGCTGCTCGATGCGTCCGTGCCTGGCTGCTGCGCCGACCTCGCGGCGGCGCTGCGGCTCAAGGACGCCGGCAACGCCGCGTTCGCGGCGGGGGACGTCCGGCGCGCGGCCGACCTGTACTCGGACGCGCTGGCGCAGGTCGACGAGGCGCGGCATGCGCCGGACGCGGCCAAGCTGTACAACAACCGCGCGCTGTGCTGGCTGCGGCTGCGGCCGGTCGGCGCGCCGGAGGCCGCGGCCGCAGACGCCGGCCTCGCGCTGGCGCTCTGCGACGCGCCGGCCGGCGCCGGCGCCGGCACGCGCGCCAAGGCGCTGCACCGCCTGGCGGCCGCGGCCGTGGCGGGCGCCGCGCTGGCGCCCGTGGCAGGCGCCTGTGGCGCGGCCGGGGCCTTGGAGGCCGCACGGCCTGGGCACGAGAGCAGGGAGGCCGCCGTCGGGTGGGCGGGGCCGGGCTGGGCCGCGCTGCCGCCCGGCGTGCGCGTTGAGGTGACGCCGCGCGAGGGCCGCGCGCTGGCGGCGGCGCGCGAGCTGGCGCCGGGGCAGGTGGCCTTCGCGGAGGCGCGGCCATGGGCCAGCGTGCTGCTGCGGCCGCACCGCAAAACGGTACGCCGGCGCTCTGGCGGGGTCCTGCGACCGACGTGCCCGGGCAGGCCTAAGTGTAGCGCATCTGCATGTTGTGCGTCGCGTCGCCTGCAGCATCTAGGCCCCGGGTTGGTATGTTTTGTTGGTAAACATCCGTTGCGCACGTCGTCCAGTGGCCGATGCGCGTGCGCCGCGCCAGGCGTGCTGGAGCTGCCTGCGCACGCTGCCGCCAGCGCGACTGGCGTGCGGCGGCTGCACGCTGGCGCGCTACTGCTCCGCGGCCTGCCGCGGCGCGCACGCGGACGCGCACACTGCCGGCCGCGAGTGCGGGCGGCCGTGGCCGGCGCTGCTGCCGGCGCGCGCGGTGCTGGCCGCGCGCCTGGCGCGCTTCGAGGTCGACGTGCGCCGCCCCCAGCCCCCCCCCTTCGAACCCCACCCCCCGCGTTCCAGCTCGCAGTTGGCCGATCAGCGAATAAAGCGCAAACGGCGGCACTCGCCGAGGCAGCGCGGCGCTGGCCGGGGGCGCTGCTGCGGCGGCCGCAGCCGCTGGCGCGCGTTGCCCCGGCGCGCCCCGCGCCGGCGAGGCAAGCGCATGCGGCCCGCCTCCGTCCACCCTACCCTACCCACGGAGCCGCGCGCAGGCGGAGGCGGCGGGCCGGCCCGCGCCGCGGCTGGAGCACCACCTGGGCAAGCTGGGCGCGGCGGCCGCGCTGCCGCGCGCGGCGGCCGCGTGCCTGGCGGCCGCGTGCGCGTCGCTGCCGCCCGGCCGCGTGCTGGAGGCGCTCTGCCGCGCGGACGCCAACGCGCTCGCCGTCGTCCCGCCCGCGTACGCCAGGCGCGCGCCGCCCCGCGGAGGCGGCGCCGGCGCCCCGACCTGCACCGGGTCACGTTTATCCAGCCTGCCAGCTGGCGTTCATGGGTCGAGCTGGTGCGTGGTGCTACGCTCGCGGCTGTGAGCGTTGCACACGGCCCTGCTCGGTACTCGGCTGCGTGCCAAATTAGGCGGGCGCGGCCTGCCCCGCGCGGCAGGGCGGAGCAGCAGGTGGCGCTTGCGGTGTACGGCGCGGCAGCGCTGCTGAACCACGCGTGCGCGCCGAGCGTGGCGCTGGCGTTCGAGGGCGGCGCGCTGACCGTGCGCGCGCTGCGGCGCCACGCGCCGGGCGAGCGCCTGCTGCACTGCTACGGCCCGCAGGCGCGGGCACTGTTCGCCAAATGATGGATAAGTGTTGTGCTGGCTGGCCTGCTGGCCGGCGCCTAGGCTGTTGCTCCTTGTCACTCCCAGCCACACAAGGCTCTGCTGACTGGCCGGTCTGCTGGCTGTCGTCTGTGTCGTTACATTGCTGCGGTTTGGAGCCGTTGACAGCGCTGCGGGCCACTACAAAGAGTGTATGAGGGCGGCGGCAGGCCGGCGAGCACGTGACAACGCAGCGCCAGCGGCTGCTCAAAAGCGAGTACCATTTCGAGTGCAGGTGGGTGCTCCCCGCTGCTCGGGGCCCGCCCAAGGCAGACAGCCCAAGGCCATGGGCATGGGGGCTGGCAGTGCAGCACCTCGGCAGACGCAAAGCTGCGCCTTGAAACGGGCAAGCCGCATGACATGCAGGGTGTCCTTGAGTACATTGAGCTCCTGCTCAGTGCACGCGGCGGCACCAGTGCTGCCGCGCAGAGGCGCCCGCCTGCAGCTGCGCGCCCGGGGCAGGTGCGGCGCGTGCTGCGACCCTGCCAGCGCGGCCGCCGACGCGGAGCTGGTGGGCCTGCGCTGCGGCGCGTGCGGCAGCGCGGTGCCGCCCGGCGCCGCCGCGCCCGCTGGCGCCTGCTCGCTGCACGCGCTGCCGGCCGGGCTGCCGGGCGGCGGCGCGTGCGTGCGCTGCGGCGCGCGCATGGCGGCCGGCGCCCAGGTGGCTGCCCCGCAGCGGCGCGCGGGGCAGAACACCCTGGGTTCACCCAGGTCAATGCAGGGTCTGGCGCATGCTCGTGCCTGTGTGCTGCTGACCAGGCTGCCAGGCAGTAGCGCCCCACGCCCTGTGCGCCCACTGCACCTGGCAAATATGCGCACTGCGCGCGCTGTCCATGGCCCGGCAAGGCTAGGCTGGGGTCCGACGTCAAGCGGTGCATGCCGCGGGCGGCGCCTGGGCTTGCCGCAGGGCGTGCACGCCGCCTGGTACCGGGCGGCCGGCCATGCTCTGCTTGGCGTGCTCGTCCTGAGCCTGAGGCCCAGCCAGCAGCACATGCCGGAGGGCAGCACGCCGCCGCGCGCTTGGGCGCCTGGACGCTGCCTGCCCTGCATGGCCCGCCGTGCGCAGCGCCCAAGCGCCTCAGGCGCCAGCTGCCTCGCAGGCGGCGGCGCTGCAGGAGCTGCAGGCCGCGCACCGACGCTTCCAGCGCGCGGCCGGCAGCGGCGGCGGGGCGGAGGGCGGCCTCCGCGACCTGGACGCCTGTCTCCAGGCGCGGTCCCTGCGCTGATAGCCGGCGGCTCTGGCAGGGCACATAGAGTGCATGTTGGTGGCGCATGGTTTGGGTGGCGCGTGTTGTGGTTGTGTCGCCTGCTGGAAGGCGTGGGGAGTGGGAAGGTCAGAGGCGGCCGTGCGGGCTGGCGCGGCGCGCACCGCGCTGGGCGCGCGCACGCGGCGTGCCGGGCTGATGCGCGCCCGCGCGTGCCCGATGTGGAGCGGGCGCGCCGCAGGTGCAGCGGCGCCTGCTGGCGCGCCGCAACCAGGCGCTGGGCCGCACGCTGGCGGCGGCCGCGGACGCGCTGGCCGCGGCCGGCCGCGCGGGCGAGGCCGCGGCGGCCGCCGCGGAGGCGGCCGACATCGTGGCGGCCGCCTATGGCGAGGCCGCCGTGCAGACCGCGCACGCCAGGCGCGCTTGCGGCCGCCGTGCCCCGAGAAGCAGGCGAGTGGTGTGTCCGCTTCCTACAGCGAGGAGGGGGCTCGAGAGGCTCGTCCAAGGGCTGAAGGTGACGAGCAAGTGCGAAGATCCATTTACATCCGTGCATTGAATAAGTTGCAATCATGCATGTACGTACTCACTCGCATGTGCCCATGCTGTGGGGCAGCAGCCGCGGGCGTAGGTTGACAGCCACGGCGTCCGCAGGCTGGACCTGGCGCGCCACGTGGCGGCTGTGGACTCGGCGGCCGCCGCCTCGCAGGCGGCGCGCGGCGCGGCCGCGCTGCGGCTGCACTCTGGCAGCTAGGCGGGCGCGGCGCGCGCGCGTGCCCGACGGCCGCTGGCTTGGTGGCCGGAGCTGGTGCCGCGCACATGTATGCGCAATCAGCAGGTCAGCGCGTCGCCGTCGGCGCGGCGGGCGGCCGCCCCGAGCGGCGCGTCGTAAACTGCGTCGCAATCAGGCGCGCGCCGCGGAGACAGCGGCCGCTTGCGCCTACAATGCAGCGGCCACACTCGCCGTGCGCCTCGCGTGCCGCATCGTAATGACAGACCGCATGCGCAGGCGGCCAAGGTCTGACAGCTCCGGGGCTTGCGGCAGGGCAAGACGCGGAGGAGGTCGTGGCGCGCGGCGCGCCCTGGAGGTCTTACACGCTGGCACCCTGCGCGTGCGCTTGGTCTGCCACATGGAGCCGGTTGCGGCACGAGACGTTGCAGTTACGGATGGGCCCTGTCCGGGTCACGCGCTCGGCCAGGTGCAGCGCACAAGCGCCCGAGATGATTCATTAAGCGTACAGTGCGTAGGCAGGCTGCTATGGCAGGCTGGCAAGGCACCAAGTGTTGACGCCAATGGGGCCGTGCTGAAGCCGCGTGGCTCGGCCCACGCTCTGTCAGTCTGAAGAACGTGCTACAGGCACGCCGCGGCATGGCATGGCATGGCAAGACCATGCACCTCCACTGCCTGCTCGCCGCCCTCCTTCTCGACCGTCTAAGACGGTCTAAGACGGTCCGTCTTCCAGCATGCGGTTAAAACGGGCAGTGCAGCGTCTGCACTGTCATAACTGCGCTCTGCCCGAGCCAGGTAGGGGCGGGCCGTTGCGCTTTGCCAACGCAACTGGCGGTTGCCATGTCCGGGAAGCGCCTGCTCAGCGCTGACGATGGTATCACCGCGGTCGCAGAAGGCAGGTGCAGCGCAACACCTGGAACACGGTCGAGTGGGAGGGCTGCAAGCGGGCAGCGGAGGTGCGCGCTCTTCCCGCTGACAGCCCTCACCCTCAACCATGGTCCACGTGTCAGGCTGCACGCCCCTTCTACGCTCGGCGTGGTCCACCGGCAGCGCCTTGAGCAGGCAGAGTGGGCACCCGCCAGGTGTGCGGGCGAGACACAAGCGGCCTTGGCCAATATCTATTGACTCTGCCATAGCAAGATGAAGACCCCAAAGGCGCTGCGCTGCTTGACCTCCACTGCTGAGGGGTGTAACCTTGTTTTAGGCACCCGCGACGCCGGCAGTGTTCCAAGGCACACTGCCGGCCTCGCGGCCAGCCGCGGGCAGGGTGCAGCTGAGCGCCTTCTCGCTTGCGGTGCCCGGGTCAGCTTGGACAGGTGGTTGCTGAGCCTGACCTAGTCGCCGTGGTCAATGCTGAGGCCCTAATTGTAGCTTTTTATCGTCCCGGCCGACAGGACGGTGGTGGACAAGCACTTCAGGCTCGCTGCGGGGCGCGAGCGTCCTGCCATCCAAGGAGCTTCACATGCCCGCGCTAAAAAGGCAAAGTCAGGCATATCAGGTGCCTGCGCGGGACTATCTTGCAGCCGCAGCGCAAGGCCAACCTGGCTGGTCCAGTACAGGTTGTATGGGTGGGGCAGCGCACACCCAAAGAGTACACGCTCAGCACAAGGGAGCCACTTGCCGACTCTACAGAGCGCACGGGCTGCAGCCGGTTGACTGCTTCCTTGGACTCTTCATCCAAGAGAAAGGGGCCCCATGGCCTGCATGGCCATGGGATCAGGGATTAAGATTGAGCTTGCAAGCCACTTGGCGTTTGCACTTGGATGGCTCATGTGCATCTCGCAGCCACGTGTCGCTGCGAGACTTGAGCGTGATCGCGCGCGGAGCCGATGCTGCTGCATACAAATGAGGGACGCGTGCACGGGTAGTGCGTGTTTGCCAGGCGGCACTATGAGGAGGCGGAGGTCCTTGCGGAGTGTTACGGGCCCGTCGTGAGTAACGACATGTGCGACGCGCGCTAGTAGGACTGCAAGGCGTGAAGCTGCACCTCAACCTTATCTGTTTCGCATGGACCCCACTGAGCATGTGCGCCTTGTGCTGTGCCGGGTTCACACCTGTCGCATGCGCTCGCCGCTTTGTAGATACCACGTGCCTCTGGGGTGCTGCCTGTGCGGTGAGAGCAGCGCTAGAGGCCGGGCGGTGGCTTTCAAGACAGTAGGTCAGGGCGGTGCCTCGCGTGGCGCGGCTGCAGTCACAACCCGGCGTGCAGCCCGACGTCGCCCGATACATCAACCACGGCGGCTGCCCCAACGCGTACACCAAGGTCGTTATGGCGGGCACTGTCAAGCACGCGTGTCATCACGCCGCTGCGCGTGTACTTGACGCTACCAAGAGGTCACGTGAACTCAAGGCGCGCCGGCCAGCTACCGCTGGCAGCCTCTCCGCAGCGGCCGCGCTCAGCGTGCAGGACCCGCGTCCGCTGGCTGTGCCGCTCGGCGTCCTGACCACGCGCGCTGGCAGGCGGCGGCACAGGCTCGCTGCCCACTGAGCGGTCTCTTGTGCTGCCGCCTGCCAGTGCACTTGGTCAGGACCCCGAGCGGCACAGGCAGCGGGGTCGTGCGTGCTCAGCTGCAGCAGCTGCCGCCGCTGCGGGGAGGCTGCCAGCGACCGCCTGGCCGGCGCGCCTTGTAGTCGTACGTGATCTCTTCGAAGCGCTCGTGCGCGCGCTGCGCGAGGATGGCCGCGTGGTTGCCGTCGTCCGTGGTCACGACCCTGGTGGACGCATTGGGGCGGCAGTTGTGGTTGATGTAGCGGGCATCGTTGCCATGCGCGCCGTGCTGTCACCAAATTCGCGCCGCGAGGCGCACCGCCCAGACCCGTGGCCCTGGAAACCACCACCCTGTCCAAGAGAAATTGCTTACTGCCTCACCCACGCCCACTGGAATCAGCGGCATCAGCTGCGGCTTTAGATTGGCAGGTGCGTGCGCCTCCATGTGTCTCTGTGCAGTGCATCCGAGTCCAACTGTTTGCGTGCGAAATTGAAAGAATTGCTACACGACCTAGAATAGCCAACCGTAGCCCCGGGCTGCAATTGGCTGGGTGCACATTGTGCACTGCATGTGGCAAGAACCAGCGGAGGGAGGTGGCACGCCCTGGCAGGGTGAGTGTGGCCTGGTGATGGACGGGGCTGAGCGCACCAGGCAGCCTGTGCGGCTGCCTGACAGTGCAAGCGATCAGGACACTGGGTGGCACAGCCAGCGCGCATGCTGAGTGCAGCTCCGTGCAGCTGCATGTGCCTGCCACTCACAGGCGCTCTCATGGCATGTGCTGCAACCTGCGGACATCTTTCTCGTGTCACGAGCCTTGTACTTGGTGTGCGCGCATTGCATGCATGCGTGTGGCAATTTTCAGGCTACTCAATGCCCAGGCACTGCCCCTTTCCCATATACACTAGCGCTCGCCGACGGCCTGCTGCGCATGAAGAGCACACGACAAGCTCACTGTGCTTGAGCTCAGCGCTGGGCTGCGGCGACTGTCTCACGCCGGCCCAGATGCAGGCTGAGCTTATATCCATCACTCCGCAGCGCGACGCTCTGCTCAAAGTCAGTCTGCTTGTCATGCGCGCTTTTGGACCGGGACCAGACGCGACCAGCTCAGAGCCTGAGCCTCAGGCACTGGCAGGTTTTTGCACTCGGCCGCTGTTTAGCAGGCACTCAGGCACCACCCAGCGACGCAGCCTCGAGCTTTGCATATGCTGTCTGGCATGCTCCTTTGGTGTGCTGCATCTGCTCTGCCTGACCTGCACACTCTTAAAGCGGCTCCTGCCAGCCTGGCGAGGGACGGGGCCACACGATGCCGGCGGGCGCTCCTGTCGATGCAAACCAAGACAGACGGGCATGAGGCGCACGTGACGTGCAGCGGCGTGTCACGCGGAGCACTCGCAGGCTCCAGCGCGGCATGGACCTCCCAGGCCTGTAGGGACTTGCAGCTGCCGCGCGGTGCAGAGAAGCTCAGTTCTGTCGACCCAGCGCTGCGCCGTCCGAGACGACCAAGTCGTCGCAGCGCCAGACTTGGCAACTTGAGCCTTCCGCGGCTCGACTCGTAGCCATTACGGTGTATTCCAGCGAGCGCGTGCGCAAGGGCAAGAGCCCCATGCGGCCCTATCGCGGCCCACCCGCACTGCCAGCTCCGGCGCCGTGGTCATTCTGGGCTTGCACGGCGCACGCATTGGCGTGCGCAGGGCCTGGTGCGACTGGGCGCCACCTGGGCAGTTGAGATATGCTGCTGAGGTCACTTGTAATCAACTTTTTTTCTCTAACGCGTCCACAGCCAGGACTTCTTAACCTAGGGCAAGAGATTGAGTTTTTTGCGGCCTGCAGACGCTTGAGGAAAAAAAAAGGGAAACCAGCCTGACGCGTCGGAGATAGCCGTCGCAAGCACGCCAGTCGCTACCACAGGCGGGAGAAGCTAGCAGGAGGAGCATGCAGGCGGGCACGCCGCCAGATGTTGGGCGGCCGGGTTGTGAGCGGCTGGACTCCAGCAGCGGCGAGAGCACGGCCGGGCAGCCAGAGGAGAGCCAGCCGGAGGCCGCAAAGAGTGCAGAGGCGAGCAAGGATGCATCGCAGCGGCAGGCAGCTAGCTTGAAGGGCTGCACCGCCAAGCCCCCACCGACGGCCTGCCCGCGCTGCCAGTCGCCCAACACCAAGTTTGCGTACTGGAACAACTACAACAGCCAGCAGCCGCGCTTCTTCTGCAAGGTGCGGATGGGGCTTGCCTGGCTGGCACGCTGCAAGGCCGGCCCGGGGGCGGGCTCGGCCCGCACGGAGTGTGCTGGGGCCGCGGGTTCACGCCGGTTCGGTGGCTGCGAGTGCCCGGGGCCCGCCCTCGTTATCTATCCGTGGCCAAAAGCCTGCAGGCACTTTTTGCTTTCCGACGATCATCCCCGGCCCCAACCTCGCCGTCCAGCGGGCGGGGCGGGGCCTGGGACGGGGTGTGGGCTGTTGCGAGCAGGCCCCAGGGCCGAAAATTTCTGGTCCGGGCATCGGTGTCCTCCCCACACGCCTAATGCCCGGCCGGCACTGCTGCAGGCCTGCCAGCGCTACTGGACCGCGGGCGGCACGCTGCGCAACGTGCCCGTAGGTGCCGGCCGGCGCAAGAACAGCAAGAGCGGGCGCGAGGCGGCGGAGCCGGCGCGCTCGCTGGGCCTGCCGGGCGGCGCCGCGGGCGCGGCGGGCGTGCTGCCGGCGGCCGCGCTGCCGCTGGGCACGGCCTGCCCCGCGCTCGTGCCGGACGGCGCGCTGCTGGGCATGTTCGGGCCGGCGCCGGGCGGCCTCGCCCCGGCGGGGGCGCGCGCCGGCGGCGGCGCCGCTCCGCCGCTGGACGCGCCGGCGGAGGGCGGCCGCCGCGTGCGCGCTCGCCTGGAGCCTGCCGCGGAGGCGGGCGCGCCGCGCTGGCCGGGCGGCGCCGACGCGGGCGCCGCGCCGGGCTTTGGCGAGTGGGCGAGCCTGGCGGCGCAGCAGCAGCTGCAGCAGCAGGCCGCGCTGCAGGCGGCCGCGCTGGGCCAGGCGCACG
>JAABUO010009710.1_pt1 | contig 10737 bp, 10 predicted proteins | sample 5559291 | NCBI WGS metagenome assembly JAABUO01 (sample SAMN10711878, study PRJNA513372) | rock metagenome | isolation source: Antarctica rocks | place: Antarctica: Victoria Land, Finger Mt sud
GTCCAGGAGGGTCGCGTAGACCGAGCGGAAGTCGGTGTGCCTCTTGAGGTCGCCGCCGTCCAGGTCGGGAGGGCTGCCGATGACAAGCGCCCGGCCTCTTCTGAGGCCGGGCGCTTTGTCGTTACCGGCTATCAAGATGCCTTCCATCGGATTCGAACCGACACTGTATGCGGCCTAAACGCATTCTCTCTACCAATTGGAGTAGGAAGGCTTGGTCCCCGTGCCCGGAGCAGGGCGAGAAGCAGTATAGCCAAATCGCGCCGCGTTGTCAAGCCTGGCGGTCGGGTATAATACGCGCAGGAATCGCGCCCGCGCCCGGTGAAACGGGCCGCGTGTCTCCCGCAATCCGTTCCCGAAGGAGTTCCCCCCTTTTCATGGCCGAAGAAGAAACCCCCGGCAGCACGGGCGATCCGAACCCCGCCGACAGCTCGTTCGAGGCCGCCAACGCCATCCCCCGCGTCCAGGACGACCAGGAAGACGAGGGCGGGGCGCGCAGGCCCATCGACCTAGATGTGCCCGTCGCCGACGGCCGCCTCCGCGTCGCCGCCGACGCCCCCGCTGCGGACCCGACCACGCTGTCTGATGCGCCCGCCGAAACGCCCGCGCCCGCCGTCTCTTCCAAAGAACTGGACGACCTGAAGGCGCAGGCGGCGCAGGCCAACGATGAGCGTCTGCGCGCACAGGCCGACCTGCAAAACTTCCGCCGCCGAGGCGAGGAGGAGCGGCTGCGGATCATCCGGGACGCCAACGAGCGGCTTATCAAGGACCTGCTGCCCGTTCTGGACGACTTCGACCTGGCCCTGGACGCCGCCCGCAAGACCGAGAGCTACGAGCAGCTCATCGGCGGCGTTTCGGCCGTCGGGCGCAAGTTCCAGGACGCGCTGACCAAACAGGGCGTCGAAACGATCCCCGCGGTCGGCGAGCCGTTCAGCGCCGAGGTGCATGAGGCCGTCATGCTCGACGAGGAGAGCGACGCCCCGGACGAGACCGTGACGGCGGAGCTGCGCCGGGGCTACACGCTGCACGGGCGCGTCATCCGCCCCTCGCTGGTCAAAGTCGCCAAGCAGGGCTGATGCGCGCTGGATGTCGGGGAAGAGGGCGGGGGCGGACATGAACCGACAGCAGCTCCGGCCACTGGGCATGGGGGACATCTTCGACGAGGGCTTTGACTTATACAAGCGGCACTTCGTCTTTCTCCTGCTCGTGGCGACCCTCGCCCTGGCCCCGCTCGACACTCTGCTCGCCTTCGTCACCCCGCTCTTGCTCCCGCCGATTCGCGCTCTGCTCGGGGCCTCCGGCGGCGACGCGGGGGGCGTCTGGGCGGTGACGGCCCTGGTCCGGCTGGTCCTGTTCCTGCCCCTGTACGCACTGGCCGCCGCGCCCCTGGTGGCCGCGTCGGCGGCGCTTTATCTCGGACGGGACGTGACGCCGGCATCGGCGTACCGCCTGTGCCTGCGCCGCCTGCCGGCGCTCCTGCCGGCCGTTCTGCTGACCGGAGGGGTGCTGGCGCTGAGTCTGCTGGGGTGCGTCGTGCTGTGGCTCCCCGCCGCAGCACAGCTTTTCTTTGTTCTGCCGGCTTGCCTCTTGGAAGGCCTGGGGCCGGGCCGGGCGCTGGGCCGGTCGGGGCGGCTGGCGGGCGGGCAGGGCGGGCGCGTTCTCGGTGCCCTGTTGCTGCTGGGGGGCGTGGGCGGGCTGATCGGGCTGGGGATACGGCTGCCGCTGGCGTACCTGTTCGGCACGGTCTTGAGCCTCGCACCGGGGGGGGCAATGCCTGGCGGGGGGTCGGCGGCGGGGCAGGTGACACAGACGCTGAGCCTGGGCCTGTCGCACCTGGTCTTGATGCCGTTCCTGGTCTGCGTCGGGGTCGTCCTCTACTACGACTCGCGCGTCCGCAAGGAAGGCTTCGACATTGAGCTGCTGGCCGAGGGCCTGCGCTACCCGCCGCTGTCCGCGCTCGGCCCGCACCTGCCCCCCGTGGCCCCGCCGGAGCTGGTCCGACTTCCCGCTGCGCCGAAGCCGAAAAAGGGGAGTGCTCGGCAATGATGAAGCGTGATGCCATATACTTTCTGCTCCTGCTCCTGTTTCTGGGCTGCTCACCCCCGCCCGTCGCGGCGGCGACTCCGGGCCAGTACGACCAGGCGCTGGGACAGGTCCAGGCCGCCCTGGCCGCTCAGGCTGAGGCCGTCACGGCACGGGTGGTGCCGTCGAACGAAGCGCCCTCGCTGGTCGCCCGTCGAGTCTTGGGGCCGATTCACGCTCTGGAGCGCCCCGGCCATGCGCCTGCCCCCGCCAACGCCGCGCCCCTGATTGCCGCCATCAGCGCCGCCGAAGCCCTGCATGACTCGGACTCGAAGGCCACTGCCTTGGAGGCCGTCGGCACCCAGATCGCGGTCCTGCGGGCCGATCTCGCACGGGCCGATCTCGCACGGGCCGATCTCGCACGGGCCGGCGGTGCCCCCGATGGCGCGGCGGCGGTCCGGTCCGCGCGCGCCGTCTTGGCGCGGCCTGAGTACGGCTCGGATCCGCTCCCGCCGCCCTCGCTGGCCGAGCGGCTGGCGGCCTGGCTGGATCGCGTCTTCGCCCCGCGCCCCCAGCCCAATCAGAAGCCCCTGAATCTGCCCCACGTCAACCCCAACGTGATCCTCGGCATCCTGATCGCCGTGGCCGCTGCGGCTTTCGCCGTGCTGGTGGCCGTCATCGTCCAGGCCATAGGGAGGCGCGGGGTGCGGGCGAAGCCGCTGGCCCTGGACGCCGAAGAAGCCACCCTGGTCCAGTCGCGTGACAACGACAGCCTGCTGGCTCTGGCCGAGCAGCAGGCGGGTCTGGGGGACTATCGCCGCGCCTTCCGGCTGGTCTACCTCGCCGCCCTGATCGCCCTGGACACGGGCGGCACCCTGCGCTTCGACCGGTCCCGGACCAACTGGGAATACCTGTGTGCCCTGCGGGCGGCGGGCCGGGCGGACGTCTACGCGGCCCTGACGCCGCTGACGCGCGAGTTCGACCAGGTCTGGTACGGCCTGGCCCCGGCCGACGCCGGGCAGTACGCGCGCGCCCTGGCCCAGTACCATGCCCTGCAACCCGCCTCCAAGTCGCCCGCCCCGGTCATGCAGGGGGCGTCGGCCTGATGCGGAGCAGCCGGGACATCCTCGCGGTCGCCTTCCTCCTGCTGCTGTTCGTGGCAGGCGGCCTGCTGCTGGGCGGGCGCGGTGCGGCCCCTTCCCGCAGCGTCGCCGACGACGCGAACCCGGACCCGTCGATCTCCAGCGACCGGGGCGCGGGCAGCAAGGGCGCGTTCGATTGGATCGCGGGCCTGGGCTACCGGCCCGCCGCCTGGCGGCGGCCCTGGTCCGCCCTGCGGTCCTCGGACGCGGCTCTGTTACTGGTGATCGCCCCCAAGGTTCAGGAGCCGATGGCGACGCTGACCGGCGGCGGGGGCACGGACGACCGGACTTCGCTGGCGGCGCGGGACGCCCGCGTCCTGCGCCGCTGGCTGAACAGCGGGAGCGGGCACACAGCCGTCCTCCTGACCTCGCGCCTGGAAAGCGGCGCCGGTGGCGGCGCGTCCTCCGAGGGCGACACGGAGACGTTCGGGGACGCGCTGGACTTGATCGTCGAGTCGTCCTCGCGGAGCGGGGGCGCGACCGAGTTCCCGCCCCTCCAGCCCGTCCCCGAGACGGCCAATGTGCTGAGCGTCCACAGCACGGCGGACGCGCGCGTCAGCCGGCGCCGGCCCGACGCGCTGGCCCTGTTCGGCGACGCGGCGGGGCCGCTGGCCTTGGAAGCGCCGGTCGGGCGCGGGCGTCTGGTCGTGGTGTCCGACGGCGCGCTCTTCTCCAACGGGAACTTGCCCCGGTCCGAGAACGCCGTCTTTTTGGCCGATCTGCTGGCCCGCTACGCGCCGCCGGGAGGCACGGTGCTGTTCGACGAGTACCACCACGGCGACGTTGCGGCGGGCGGCGGCTCGGTCTGGGAGGCGCTGGGGCGGCCCTTGCGGCTCACGCTGATCCAGCTCGGCCTGGCCGCCGTGTGCCTGGCCGTCCTGCTGTCTGGCCGGTTCGGCCCGCCCGTCCCTTTGGTGCGCGCGCACGTCCGAACCTCGGGCGAGTATGTTGCCTCGCTCGCCAGCCTGTACCGCCGCGCCGAGGCGTCGGGCACGGCCCTGGAAACACTCTACCGCCAGTTCCTGCGCGACGTCTGCGGGCGGCTGGCCCTGCCGCCGGACGTCAACCTGGAGCGCCTTGCCGCGGTGGCCGCGCGGCGCGGGCAGATCGACCCGGAGCGCCTGCGCCGCCTGCTCGCGACCTGCGAGCTGCGGCTGGACCAGGGCAAGGTCTCGGAGGCCGAGCTGCTGGACCTGACCCGGCAGATGGACGGCATCAGAAAGGACATCGGCATTGCCTGACGAAGCAGCAGACAGAGAACCAACGCGGGCTTTGGAACCTACCCCGGCGCAAGCGTCGGATTTTCCCGCCCGCTTCAGGAGGGACGGTGACGAGCGGGCCGGGACGAGTCCCGAAACGGGTTTTGCCCCGCCTTCGGTCAATTTCTTCACGCCCCCGCCCGTCGAAACCGAGTCCACGCCCTCCTACCAGGCGGCGGGGGGCGAGGTGCAGCGGGTGGCGCAGGCGATCACGGCTGAAATACACAAGGCCGTCGTCGGCCAGGACGAGACCATCGAGAACGCGCTGGCGGGACTTTTCGCCGACGGGCACGTGTTGCTTGAAGGTGTGCCGGGGACGGCCAAGACTCTGCTCGTGCGGGCGATGGCCGCCGCCATCTCGGGGGAGTTCCGGCGCATCCAGTTCACCCCCGACCTGATGCCCTCGGACATCACCGGCACGCGCATCTTCGACCAGCAGGCGATGGAGTTCGTCTTCAAGTCCGGGCCGGTCTTCACCAGCCTGCTGCTGGCCGACGAGATCAACCGGACGCCGCCCAAAACGCAGGCGGCTTTGCTGGAAGCCATGCAGGAGCACCGCGTGACGGTGGACGGCGAGACGCACGACCTGCCCGCCGTGTTCATGGTCTTCGCCACCCAGAACCCCATCGAGTTCGAGGGGACATACCCGCTGCCCGAGGCCCAGTTAGATCGGTTCCTGCTCAAGATTCTGGTCGGCTACCCGCCCGCCGACGCCGAGGAGGCCGTGCTGCGGCGGGTCCATGCGGGCTTCGATGCCAACGATCTCCAGTCGGCGGGCATCCAGCCCGCTGCCGACGTCGCCGTCATCCAGCGCTGCCGCGCGCTGATCAAAAAGGTGCGCGTCGAGGATGCCATGTTCCACTACATCACGGCCCTGGTGGCGGCGACGCGCGACCACCGGCAGCTCGTGCTGGGGGCAAGCCCGCGCGCCTCCATCGCCCTGCTGGGCGTCGGCAAGGCCCTGGCCGCCATGCGCGGGCGGGACTTCCTCATCCCCGACGACATCAAATCCATTGCCCCGGCTACCCTGCGCCACCGCCTTCTGCTCCGGCCCGAGGCCGAAATCGAGGGCGTGAGCGCCGACCGGGTCATCGAGAACATCCTGGACGGCCTGGAGGTGCCCCGTTGAAGCTGCGCGTTTCCCACACCACGCGCTACCGTTACGACGCCCCCCTGCTGGGCGAGTGCTTCATGGAGGCACGTCTGCGCCCTTTGACTGTGGCCGGCGAGCAGGTCTGCGGTGAGTACGCCGTCACGGTGGACCCACCCGTGCCCGTCTTCGCCAACGACCAGCCGGACCAGATGGGCCTGGTCAACCACTTCGTGCTTCGCGGCGACTCGCACACGGCGCTATCGATCCATGCCCACTCGCGCGTCGAGACGCTGCGCGCCGACCCGTTCGCGGACCTGGACCTGCTGGCCAAAGACTGGCCCGGCCTGACCGACGACGGCCTGCGCGGGCGCTGCGCCGAGTTTCTTACCCCCACGCCATTGGTCCCGCTGGGCCACATCTGGGAGGGGCCTGGCCCCGCCGCCAGCGTCCTCGCCTACGGGCAGGCGCTGTCCCAGGCGATTTACGAAGGCTTCGAGTACGTGCCCGGCGCGACCGATACGACGACGCCGCTTGCCGAGTTCGTGGCCCAGGGGCGCGGCGTCTGCCAGGACTACGCCCACCTGATGCTGTCCGCCGCCCGCAGCCGGGGCGTCCCCGCCCGCTACGTCAGCGGCTACGTCTATGCCGGGGGTGACGACGGGACACACGGCGCGGGGGCAACCCACGCCTGGGTCGAGCTGTTCCTGCCCCACTATGGCGGTTGGCGCGGCTTCGACCCGACCAACAATGTCCTGGCCGCCGACCGCCACGTCAAGATCGCCGTGGGCCGCGACTACGCAGACGTGCCGCCGACCAAGGGCCTGCTGCGGGCAGGGCCTGGCCTGTTGCTGCCGACTGAAACGGCCCTGGAGGTTGAGGTGCAGGTGGAGAAGATGGGGGAATAGCGCCCCGACCCCCTTAAGAAGAAAGGGGGAGGCACAGCGGGCAAAGGAGTGGAGCGGGAAGAAGGTGCGGGAGCAGATGAGCGCGAGGCCGCCCCGCGGCATTACCCTGTATCGGCCCGGACCGCCCATGGTCCGGCTGCCTAGTTCAAGATGGCCTTGGCCGCCGCCGAGGGCATCCGCTCGACGATGCACACCTCGCGGCCCACGGCGTCCTGGAACTCGGACAGCGTCATGTCATCCAGGAAGATGTCCCGGTCGGGGTCGCGCAGCATGATTGAAGGCAGGACGACGCGCTCGCCTACTTCATCACCCATGTCGTGCAGGGCGGCGGCGATGTCCCGGCCCGTCAGCAGGCCCGCCACGCTGATGTTGCCCTCGAAGAACGTGTTGTGGACGGCGCAGACGTTGACGCGGAGGTTTTCGACGCGGTTGAACGTGTCGGCGAGGTCGCCGACGAACGGCGCGGCCAGCTCGCCCGTCACCAGGGTCGCCGTGCGCGGGCGGGGGAGGCTGGCGGGCAGCTTGCGGGCGACTTTCAGCACGTCGTCCTGGAACAGGCGCACGATGCCGACGCCGTCTTCCAGTTGTGGGAAGCCCTCGTACTGGCGCGCAGCGGGCAATGGCAGCCCCGCCCCTAGGTAGAACTCGTCACTCAGGAACACGAAGTTGGTGCCGAGTTCCTTGCGGTAACGCCTGCGCCAGCCTTCGGCCTCTTCCAAGAGGGCGCGCGAGAAGTCCGGCGCGCAGGTCGTCAGGGCGGCCAGCCGGTCCCGGAACTGGGTCAGACCGACCGGCACCACGGCCACCGAGAGGACGCCGCCGTAGGTGCCGCGCGCGTCGGGGTGCAGGGCGGCCAGTTCGCGGACCGTCTGGGCGAGCTGCGGGCCGTCGTTGTAGCCGGGGCAGAGCACGACCTGCCCGTGGACCTGAATCTTGGCGTCGGCCAGCATCTCCAGTCGGGGCAGGATCGGCTCGGGACCCTTGCGCCCCAGCATCCGCCCGCGCACGTCGGGGTCGGTGGCGTGGACCGAGACGAACAGCGGCGAGAGCTTCTGGTCGATGACCCGCTGGAACTCGGCCTCGCCCATGTTAGTCAGCGTCAGATAGTTGCCGTGCAGGAACGAGAGTCTATAGTCGTCGTCCTTGATGTACAGCGAGGGCCTCAGGCCCTTCGGCTGCTGGTACAAGAAGCAGAAGACGCACTTGTTCTTGCAGATGTGGACGCGGTCGAACAGGTCGTCGCCGAACTCGATGCCCAGGTCTTCGTCGTACCCCTTGGCGATGGTGAACGACAGCGCGCCCGCCCCCTCGCGCAGGACGTCCAGCATGACGCTTTCGCCCGCCGACAGGAACGCGAAATCGACAATATCCAGCACGGGCTGCCCGTTGACGTTGACGAGTATGTCGCCCAGCAGGACGCCGGCCCTCGCGGCGGGCGAGTCCGGCTCCAGGGCCAGGACGCGCGCCCGGTCCGCCTTCGCCTTCGGGGCCACGACCTTCTCATCGGCCATCGGCAGGTTCAAAAGGCTGCCGCGGACATTTTTCTCGGTGTTCATCGCCATAACGCTCCAGTATACCCGAGAAGCCGCCTGGCACCGGCTTCGCGCCCGGCACTGGAAGTGCCGGGCTTTGCGCGGCCCCTGCAACTTTTCGCGCCCCGCCGTGTCACAAGAAAGAAGGGGAAGCTATTTCGACCGATGACGCCCGACGCCCGCCCTTCTTGGACCACGCCGCTGACGGGTCTGTCCCGGCTGGACCCGGACGTCGCCCTGGTGCGGCAGTTTCGGGCCACGGCCAGCCCTGCCGTCTTCGAGATTCTGTTCCGCAAGTATCAGGGCACGGTCTTCAGTCTGGTTTACCGCATGGTCCACGGCGAAGAAGCGTATGACTTAACCCAGGAGGTCTTCCTGCGGGCCATGCGCTCCCTGCCGTCGTTCAAGGGCGACGCCAAGTTTCGGACGTGGCTGCTGACCATCGCCCGCAACGTCTGCCTGAACCACCTGCGCGACTCCAAGCTGCGCGCGGGGTTTGAAGACGGCTCGCTGGACGAGGAGCCGGACGCGCCGGGCTGGGTCGGCGAACCCGCCGACCCGGCCGCCGACATCGCCCGCATCGTTGAGGTCCGCGAATTGCAGCGGGTCGTGGACGCCGTGCTGGCGCAGCTTCCGCCCGAGCAGCGCCTGCTGATCACGCTGCGCGACTTGCAGGGGCTGTCCTACGAGGAAGTAGCCGAGATCGCCGATCTGAGTCTGGTCAACGTCAAGTCCAAGCTGCACCGGGCGCGGCTGGCGTTCAAAACGAAGTTCGCGCCGTATTTAGACCTTGTGGATTTGGAACGGGCGGGGGAGCGGATGGGAAGGGGTGACGGCAAGTGACACGGCAAGAGGCGCGCGCGCTGTACTCCGACTACCTGGAGGGCGCTCTGGACCCGCGCGCGCGGGACGAGATGCAGGCGTTTCTGGCAAGGGAGCCGGAGGCGGCCTCGGAGATGATCGCGCTGGAGCGGACGGTGACGCTGCTGCACCGACTGCCGCCGCGCGAGCCGTCGCTGGATCTGTGGCGCGAGTTCGCGCCCCACGCCGCAGCCTACAGGGCCGAGCGCCGTCTGAGCCTGCCGGCCCGCCTGCGGGCGCAGTGGCACGTCCTGGTGATGGCGGTCAGCGAGGGCGTCATCCTGTGGACTCAGGCCCTGGCCGCAGGCGCGCACCTGCGCCTGAGCCGCCACCTCCGGCACGACGCCTGGCACCCGTCACGGGCGGGTGAGGGAAGGGAGCGGCGGCTATGACCAGACAAAAAAGAAGAGGCCCCCCCGCCCCAATTCCGGGGGGCCGGAGCCTCCCCCCTGCTCGGAGCCTCCCCCCGCCGAGGACGGCGACCCCTCCCTCGGAGGGAAGGGTGAAGAGTCCTCTTCGGCATCCCCCTCTGGCTCCCCCTTCCTTCTTAGGGAAGGGGGCCGGGGGGGTAGGTCTCCTTTTCCTGCTGTCGCTGCTGGCTTTTGGGCGGCCCGCCCAGGCCGACCCGCCGCACGTCCTCGTGGTCGCCGTCCACGGCACCCTCTGGCCGGGCACGGCCACGTTCGTCCGCCGTCAGCTCGACGTCGCCTACGCGCAGGGGGCGTCGGGCGTGATATTGGACATCGACACGACCGGCGGGTCCGAGGCCGCCGCGAACGACATCAAGCAGTCCGTCATCGACCATGCGGGGTCTTTGCCCGTCGCCGCCTTCGTCCACGACCGTGCGCTGGGACCCGGCGCGCTCATCGCCGTCGTCTGCAAGACGCTGGCGCTGTCGCCGGGGGCGTCGTTGGGCGGCGCTGGGGGCGTGCCCAAGTCGGACCTGAAGAGCGCCGCCGAGGCCGGGGGGCGCAACCCCGCCGTGGCCGCCGCCTTCGCCGGGGCCGACACCGACCTGCCCGCACTCGGCGTCAAGGCCGGTGACACTTTGACCCTGACCGCGAAGCAGGCGCAGGGGACGGGCTATGCCGATTTAATAGCCTCTTATCCTTCCGAGGTCGCCGCGAAGATGGGGCCGGGGTTGACCGGCGCGCGGCTCGTGCCGGTCTCGCTGGACTTCTGGCAATCGGCGGCGCTGTGGGTAACGCAGCCGTGGGTGACGATTGGGCTGCTGGCGCTGGGGTTCGCGCTGATCCTGACCGAGATGCTGACGCTGCACTCCTGGGGCCTCGCGGGCATCTTCGGGGGTCTGCTGGTAGCGGCGATCTTCGCCGCCTTTATCGCCGTCGGCGCGGCCACCTGGGTCGGGCTGCTGCTGTTCCTGGGCGGCTGCGCGTTCCTGCTGCTCGAAACGCACTTTTTGCCCGGCCACGGCTGGCCCGCGCTGCTCGGGCTGGGCCTGGTCTTCGCGGGCCTGTTCTACGCGCTGGGCGGGTCACAGGCCGGCGCGCTGTACCCCGCCACGACCTCGCTGCTGGCGACGCTGGGCATCGTGGTGGCGTTCTTCCTGTACCTGCCCCGGTCCGGCGTCTGGAAGCGGCTGGGCCAGCCGCTGCGTCAGACCGCCGGGGGGGGCTACGTGTCGAGCGACGACTACACGGGGTTCCTGGGCCGTGTGGGGGCATCGGTATCGCCGCTGCGGCCTTCGGGGACGGCGGAGATCGACGGCGTCCGCCTGCCCGTGGTGACCGAGGGCGACTTCGTGCCGACCGGGGCGCGGGTGCAGGTCGTGATGGTGCAGGGCAACCGGATCGTGGTGCGGCCCGAGTAAAGAGAAGAAAAGAGTAGCCCGGCACTTCCAGTGCCGGGTACTTAACCCCGCCGGGTATAATCCCCCCATGCCCCGCGCCCCCAAATCAGACGCCG
>JAABUO010009713.1_pt1 | contig 10731 bp, 14 predicted proteins | sample 5559291 | NCBI WGS metagenome assembly JAABUO01 (sample SAMN10711878, study PRJNA513372) | rock metagenome | isolation source: Antarctica rocks | place: Antarctica: Victoria Land, Finger Mt sud
CCTTCCCTCTCCTTCCCTTCCCTTCCCTTCCCTTCCCTTCCCTTCCCTTCCCTCTCATGTGGTCTGTTCTTGCCTGCAGGATGGTCACCAGGTGATCGGGGACTCCCACGATCATGTGGTCATCCTGTTCAGTGACATCGTGGGCTTCAGCACGATGGCCTCTACCATGTCAGCAGTGGAGGTCTTCCTCATGCTGTCCAGCCTGTACTACGCCTTTGACCGCCTGGTAGACAAGTTTGGCATCTACAAGGTGGAGACCATTGGAGATGGTTACATGCTCGCTGCAGGCAAACCCTCCTGACCTTACTTTTGAGTCCAGCTTCTGATTCTATTTCTGACTGTACTTCTGACTCTCTGACTGTGCTTCTACTTCTGACTCAGCTTCTGACTCCACTGATGAGTCAACAGGCTTTCCTGACGCATGACTTGTGGCTATGCTGCTGGTTCTTAACAACCTTTGGTCATGTCTCTGTTCTATAAGACAGCTGCAGAGCTCAGTTGAGAGTGCATTTCAGACTCCTGAGTTGCTGCTGTGATGCAGCCTGCTTTCCACTGGTTTCTCCCCCACTTTCTGACTCCTTGGCCTGAGTTCTGATACTGCTACATTTGCATTGATTGCCGTTTACAGATATGTTTCTGGACTGTCAGGAGCTTATAACTACTGTACAGACGTTTCAGTTTTGTCTTCTGGAGTGCTGTCTGTCAGCTCAGACCTGCACTGCTGTTGTGAGCTGGGTACAGGGTGGTTTGAGACAGAACATCTTGCAACTCTCAAGAGCCTCCTGCAGCCTTTGACCAAAAGGTATCTGTTCAGCAAGCTTCATAAATGCGTTAGAATATACCAACCATGCAGGCAAGTCCTGATGAGCCACACTCTGTTCTGAACAGCAAGGTTTCTGCTGGAATGCGACATTGGGTCTCACAGCCTTGACAAGCAATGTCATAACACCAGACAGCACAGCAGCCATGACTGTCAGCTGACACCTGACGAGTGAGCACAAAAGCTACTGGCACAACAGATTGTGGTGGCAGGCATGCTAAGGTGCAAATTGCCATCCCTTTGAGTCCTTCACTAGACTCAAACTCAACCACCACCACCAATTTCTCAAGAGGCACTGATTTTAGGTTCCCACGCTCAATCCTCACCATCCTGGTCAGAGTTTTGCAGAAACAATGACAGTCATGTGGTCACCCACAAGGGCTTTTTGGACGTGTTGAGACTGTGCCACCTGTCCTTTCAGACTAGTGGCTAGAGATACTAGTGTCTACCTCTGGCAGAAATTGTCCTTGTGCTGCATAGTATGGTGCTGTGTAAGCTGGCTCTTGGTTGATCAAGAGCATCCAAGTACATGTGAAGCTTTGCACACCAGCTGTACTGGGCTCTTTTCCCTTTCTATTTTATTTCCATGCCCCTGTCAAAGGCTGGGAATCCTCAAAGGGTTTTGTTCCATCGCGACATGTGGAGGTAGCAGCTGTTTCTACAGGCCTAGCTATGCACTGTAGACCAACACAAAGCACATCACTCACCGCTGCGGTCCGAGATTTGGTTCTAAGTAGATGCATCAAAACAGGCATAATTGTTCTGCAAGTTCAAATGGACTGGCCACACAGACCGGCAACTCTGTGTCTGCTGGATGTGCAGACTGGTCTTGGGAATGGGCAGGTGGCATCTATCAGTAGGCATACAATTCCAAGACTTCAGTAGGCGCAGTTTGTATGGTAGGCAGGCCTTCTGACTGATGAGCAGCACATTGTAGGGCATGATGAAGACGAGGAGAAGGCCAAGATCGGCACTCCGCTGGAGCGTGTGTTGCTGATGGCCAATGCCATGCTGGGTGCCATGAAGACCTTCAAGTCACCTGATGGCAAGAGCCTCAGGATCAGAATAGGTACGCATTGAATATTTAGTGCTTGGTGTATATTGTTTTCCCATTCATTGTCTGATGACTCCCCTGATGAGTTCTGAAGACAGGAAAGGTAAATTGATCGAGGTACGCCTTTGTCTAATTGTCGAGCTAGGCCCAAAGACACCTCCCTGGGAAGTGCCTCGTTCCCTGTCCTGCATTCATGTTTCATGACTCAGATCAGGGCTGTATGATTGACACTTGGGTGCATGAGTCGCCTGATGGGCCAAAGTTTCAGAAGGTCACAATTAGGTTTGCTTGCTGGTCTGCTGTGACATTCAAGCAAGGAAGGCATTGATACATTTGATCTTGGCATGACCCGACAGCAAAGCCTTTAGGGTAGTGAGGTGTATCAATGTTGCTGGGCTGTGAGGTGGGGTGGGGTGGGGTGCACTGTCATGGAACAATTGGTGGACCATTACGCATGCAGCGTCCATTACACTGCTTCCCAGAGCGCAGTAACAATACAGCCAGCCGCAACAAGCCCAGAAAGGGACCTCTCCATGTCATGCTAGCAACAGCCGCGGCACAGCAGCAGCTTTCTACCTGTCACAGCAGCAGCAGCTGTCTATGAGCCACAGCAGCAGCATTTTTCTATCAGTCACAGCAGCAGCAGCTTTCTATCAGCCACAGCAGCAACTTCAATCAGCCACGACACCAGCTGACTATCAGCCGACGCTTCCGCTTTCTTGCAAATATCACATGCAAGCCCAAGCATGACTTCTGGCCTGTACACCAGCAACAGCTGTGGCACAACAGGAGCTTTAAATCAGCCACAGCTTCCACTCTCTTGCAAACATTACATACAAGCCCAAGCCTTCTGGGCTGTACTGAGGGCGTTTCTGCTCTGTAGGGGTGCACTGCGGCGGCGCCTATGCTGGGGTGATAGGCATGAAGTGTCCTCGCTATTGTTTCCTTGGTGACACAGTCAATACAGCCAGCCGCATGGAGAGCAACAGCTTCCCTATGTGCATTCATGTCAGTCAGGCTGTGGTGGACCGCTACCCCGCCAGGGATCAGTTTGTGAGCCTGGGGGAGAGGCAGATCAAGGGCAAGGGGATCATGGTGACCTCTCTGTACAAGGTCAGCCACTCTTCTATCTGGACCAGGCTCATCGCTTGCCATGCATTCGTGTAGCGAATGCAGTGATCATGACGCACACAGCAACTGTTTGTCTTGCTGTGTGCAAGACGGTGCAAGTGCTCTTGTGAGGCAGACAGCCCAACTGTTGTTCATTCATACATTTGCTCACTCACTCACTCACTCACTCACTCACTCACTCACTCACTCACTCACTCAGTTCAACACATGTTATTCCCAAGGCTCAGGTATGTACAGCCTGGAGTAGATGCCTGTATGAGGTTTTGCTTTGACAGTCAGCGCAACAACAGTATGGTGGTTTGATGAAGTCTACATCAGATTGACAGAAATTTGTGCCAATCTTTGCAACTGTGACCAGGGCGTCTTTTACCCTCAGCTTGACGGAACAGAGGCTTCCTGTCATCAGTTATGTGTCCCAAGCACCCCAGTTGTTTTCTACGATGGGAATCTCAACAGGAGGGACAACACTGGCAGTACCAACACACTGTCTGTCAAAAGTACACCAAAAGCAACCCCTTTGACAGTGGCTCAAGCCCTAAGCGATCACACTACAATTTTGGGATCTGCTGCAACAACTCAGCACCATACATGCAGCTGTACCACCAGATCAACACCACAGGGTGTCCATCTGTCTACAATGTCCAGAAGGAGCATACTATTGGGGTGCCTCTGAGCCCGACTCAGATGCCTTTGTGCCCAACAGGCATGCCTTTGAGCCCAACTGGCTTGAGTGGGCATGCAGCCCCCTCAGGTGGGCTCCATCACTATGCAACGCCTGTCATGCATTGCTGCAGGGCGGCGACTGGGAGGCAGCCCTTGAGAGGTACAATGTCCAGAAGGAGCAGACTGCTGGGATGCCCCTGAGCCCAACTGGGCTGAGTAGGCAGGGTACCCGCAAGATTGGGGTGCTGGGCAGGACTAGTACCATAAACCCACTGACCCGCCAGGCCACCATGAACTTGAACAGCGCTGGAGGCAAGAGGGCACAGGCGGTTGAGGGATTGAAGCAGCAGGTTGAGGATCTGAAGGCCAAGTTGCAGGTCTGTTGTGCCATGAGATGTGCCTCATATCAGTGTGCTGCGGGGTTTGCAGTGAATTAAGCTTAACTGTTGCTGCGTTGCATCACTGCATGCGAGCATGTGTGTTGCAGACTCTGGCCTGAAGGTGTACATGCTTTTTCCAGCATGCCTTCTGTTAGTCCGCCTCATCTGAGCGTGTGTGGTGCAGACTGAGAAGGGCTTGAGGAAGGAGGATTCACAGAAGGTGCACAGCTTGGAGGCTGCATTGCAGGAGTCACAGGCCGAGCTGAAGGCTGAAAAGCTGCTGCTGCTTGAGGTATGCCTAGCCCTACAAACTGCCTGCCTGCTAGTTGGTCTGCTTGCTTGCATGCCTGTTGCTTGCTGGTGTGCGTGTCTGTTGCATTACTACCTGCACTGTGTACTGCTTGTAATGGTGATACTGGTCTGCCTGCCTGTGTGCTGCTTGCTAACATGCAAGCTTGTTGCTCTGTGCGTCTGCGCAGCTAACCTGTCTGTCCTGGGGCAGCCGTGAAGCTGTGGGCTTGTCCTACTGCAGCAGAGTTTAGCAAAACCTGTCCACACAAAGAGTTACTGTCCAGTGCTTATTGTTCTAACCTGTGCCTGTGTCCCTCGCAAAACTGATGCGTCTGCCTACTGGCGGAGCAATGCAGCGCAGATTCAGCATCTGTCCCTACAAAGTGTCTACGCCTAGGGCTTACCATTCTGATCTGTGCCTGCATCCCTCGCAAAGCAGAGCTGTCTGCCAATGCAGATTCAGAGGGGGCTGTCAACAGATAGCAGCGTCCGAGACATTCAGAGAGTGAATGCCATGGTGGAGGTTGACAGCAAGGCCAAGATTGGGGCCAGCCTGGGATACAATGTGCGCACCCTGCTCAAGGACCTGGGCCTGGAGGTATGATCATTCAATCCATCAAGTTGCACATGTTGTCTTTGGGACTCATCAGGGGAGTTGACAGACTGTCCCAGAGCGGCAGAACGATGAGTCGCCCATGTGCATGCCCAACGAGAGTCGTGTCAGTTGTACTGTATGTGGTTTTTGAGCTGGGCTGGGATGTTGTTGAGTCAAGTTGCAACACTGTGACAAAGATCATGATGATCTAGGTGATCATCTAGCTTTGAGTGTACTGTTGTGCCGCATGCCATCGACCAGCAGGTGCATGAAGACGGCGAGAATTTCTTCTGTCCAACTAATTTGCACTGCAGCACACATGTTAGCACACTCAGGACCGGACCAGCTGATCAAGCAATCGAGCTGGTTTCTCAATCCAGCTTATCAGTTTGGTGTGTCTCAAAGTTCGCCTTGTACAGGTGTATGCTGACCGCTTTGAGGCTGAGAAGGTACGCCTGCATGTTCTGCTGGGCATGGACCATGAAGGCTTGGAGAGGCTTGGTGTGCATGCAATTGGGGAACGCGAGACCATCATCAATGGAGTGTACGAGTACTTACGGGCATATTTACGGGCCGCTGAGCCTTTTGCATCTGGTGGCAGATAGTACGATTGGCATGTGAGCGGGTAGAGGCAATTCAGTGCGTTTTTCTTTGGGGGGCAGGCACAAAGCGTATGAGAGTCAACCAGAAAGCTGCGAGATTTGCGGCACATTTGCAGTAACATTTGCAACCTCTTCCCAAGGTCCTATCGTTCAGGATATAACGGCTTGTGCATGCCATAAGCGTGCACTCGCACTCCCTCTATACTTGGCGGCATGCTTGTAGTGTTCTTTGCTGTAGAGCACACAGACTACAAGATGCTGTCAGAGGTTTTCATGTGAATTTTGCATGCCAAGGCTTGACTGTGGTTCTAAACGCTTTACTAGGACATGCAAAATTGGTCAAGAATGTTACTGCCTCCTGTATTTCGTCGTCATACTAGAATTTGTATGTGCACATGAAGCGCCAATTCAATGTTTTGGCAGATATATAAACATCAGAAGGGCACAGCTCACAAATACATTTTGCTGTATTGTTAAAACCGCTGTCAGGGAGAGGTTGCATATATGCAATGACAGGCTGCTATGCCTGCCCCTTTCCACATGTAAATCGTCTGGGTTCGAAGTTCATAGATACATGAGCTTGCACGCTGGTATTGCCAAACAAACATAATCAACAATTGCCATGGTTGCCGTAGCTGATGTCTAAAATGGGACCCTACTTGAATATTTCTTTCACTGCAGCTGCGCCGGCGCCTGACTGAGCTTGACACAGTGGCTGTAGAGAGAAATATTACAATGCTTTAGCCAGCCAGCAAGTCTGATATCGTATAGAAGAAGACAAAACAAATGTCAAACATGGTGTCGGTGTCCGTGGAAAACGAACTGGCATACTGCTGCCTGAGTGGCCAGAGAACTGGACAGAAAGGTCTGCGAAGAACGCGTCGAAGCTGCTACGGAAGTGGGCAGTAGTCATCTAGTCACACTGGCTTACCCAATTTTGGAATTTGAACATCCCCAGGGACGGCATAGGCTGACCTATCTCACACACAGAACACCCGGCGGGACAGAAATGCAGGCTCCGACTAAGCCGTTCGACATGACAGGGACAGGTAAGACCTGTTCTGTGCCTGCCGTAAACGTGACGAGCTCCATGACGGTTTTGACTACAGCAAGTTCTGACACATGTGCACTGCCGGCTACACCCTTTGACGGCAGTACTACCTGCAGAAAACAAGCACCTGCTTGAGCAGCATCAAATGGCCGAGCCTCAGCAAGTCACCGTTGAGTTTGAGCATAAGGGGAAGGTCAGCAAAGTGAGCACTGACCTGTCAGCTAGCAACAGGCTGCCTATACACAGTCTTCAAGGCAAACTGATGGTGGCCTCTTTGGACTTGATTAGCGTCAACGGCAAGCATGAGCAACAAGGACAGACACATTTGGGTTACACGGCAAGTGATGGCCTCAGTCTTCGCACCTTTGCAGCTGGGGATGTGCTTCGGGTGACAGGGAAAATGGAAAGTTGTTGCTGTGGCGCATGAGGATGGAATGTTGTGTGCATCAAAAGAAGGCACAGACGTTGATCAAGTCTGGTACAGCAGTGTGTGATGTTGAAGTAAGAGACACGACTGTTACCCAAGCAGGCCCGTGCTTCAAAACGAACTTGGCTGACGTGCAATTGTCTAGTACTGTGGTAGGGCGCAATGAGAATACCCTCACAATGTGAGTGGCAACAGATGTCCAATGTTACACATACAAGTCCACACAGTTCTCAGCGTGGCAAGAGCATTTACTGGACTTGACTATTCTTACTATTACTGTATCACAGTGCTGTACTGTGAAGCTGCCAAGTCTGGCTGTACAGACTAACAAATACCAATGAGTTCATTCTTTGAGCAAGGGCTGCAAACCAAGCTACCAATTGCAACAGTCTGAGACAAAACTCGACCTTATTTGCGGACTGGCAAAGTCAGAAATACTTTTAGAGACAACAGACATTGTAGCATGAGCTAAAGAACCTGTGCAAAGTTTGTGGGTGTCCCAGGGTGTGTTGCTGATCACATATTTGTTGTCTCTGCTTTCCGTAACATCCAAGCGTCTGCCAAAAGTGCATGGGCTAAACTTTGAGCTGCTCCTCAATAACCTTGTCTTCAAATTGTGGAGTAGACGGCGTCTAATAGATGCAAGACCTATCACAGCTGGAAACACCAAGACATGGCTGGCTTCACACTCTGGAGCTGAAAGCATTAGCAGCAGCATTAGTTGCTACGCTTTGTGCAACTTCGCGACGAAGCTGAGCTTCCCCTCCCCCTCCACGGAAGTTGCTGTATACCTGCCAGCATGAGTGACGTCAAATTAGGAAAACTGGGAAAAATCATGTTTTCCTAGATTAAACAGGATCTTTCCCAGCATGAGTGGTGTTAACAACTCAGCAAAAGATGCTGCAACAGCTAGTGCAGGGCATGAATGTATGTGGCGCTTGACAATGCGTGGTGTACCTTGTGTACTGCAGATCCAAGCATGCAAATACTGCAAAGGGCTTGCAGGCGTGCTGAACTGTTCCAAATTTAAGCGCAATGAATGATGTATCACTGCTGCAGCAAGGGGGGCTCCACAGCTGTCACGCATTACATCCCTGCCATTTGCAACTTTCTGCCTCTAAATGCAGAGCCAGCAGCCTGCAAAGATGCAGCATGACTGCAAGAACGACATCAACATCAGGCTGGTATGCACTGAATAAACAAAGCAACTCTAACCAGTGCAGCACCCACAACAGCAAACCTCATCTCATGCTGTATGACTGAGACTTGGACCAGAGCAAGTGCATACCGTCTTCAACACCCAAAAGGACCACAACGACTCCAATGCCCAGAACACGCCACCAATGGTGTATAGCACACCCACAAACTTGCTGGCATGGAAAGCCTTGATGCAGGCTATGAAGCCGGTATGGGACCAGTCGTTGGCTCCAGGCAGGGGCGGGGAGACTGCACTCCAGATGCAGAAAGCAATGTGTATGAGGTACATGAGGAAAAACCAGGCGTATGTGACTGCCCTATCCTTGATGGCTGCGTTGTACAGCCTTCTGTACCTGCACGCCACAAGGCTACTTCTTGACTGCTGACTGGAGAGCAGCATAGCATGCACAGCACAGCCCAGCACAACATGGCAATGGTACTTGTAGTGTACTGTGCCATGGTTTTGCTCTCAAGCGACACGATTGATTTGAGCACATCAGTGCAATGCTGGACCCTATTTGTATACATGCAACCACCAATGCTGTTCAACCATGAGGACAGTGTTATGCGAGCACATGGGACCACATGCACAACATGGTGCAAGCACATGGGACCATGTGCACAACAGGCTGAAATCACATCGGACCACATGCACAAGATGCTGCAAGCACATGGGACCCCGTGCACAATGTGCTGCAAGCTCATACTTACACGTGCAAGTGAGACGCATCATCCTAAGAAATGATCCCGGTTAGCAGGCATGCTCAAGGAAGCATAAAAAAAGAGATTTTCAAAACAATAGCTTTAGGCAGGGCCTTTCTTCCCATTTCAATATCTCAAACTATATGGAAAAGGCAGGATTGAGAGGGTTTGAAACTATGATTTGTAATGCACAAGCCAGCTCACCAGGCCCACCAACCAATGGGGACACCAGCAACCAGGTAGATGCACGACAGGAACCAGCCAGACAGGCGCCCATCCCCATTGCCAATGACACACAAGGCCATGAGGGAGCCAAAGCAGTTGAAGACCATGCAAACTACCATGGCCAAGTAACTCCAGTAGGCCTTAGTCACAGTCCCTTGCAGGGCGGCTGGAATCTGCATTGCAGAATGAGGGGTAGGCGCTCAGACAAGCTATGAGTACTGGCGAATGTGAGCCTTGTCAGTTTGCCATGCATTGCTGTCGACTTGTGCAAGGGAAGTGCCTGTTTAGCATGCACAGCAATGCTGATAGTAGCTGATAATCAACTGGTAAACAAACGTGATGCTGTCCCATTGGGGATACAACTGGGAACTTGGGTGGATCTTGCAATGTGGACCAACATGAGGCAGACAGTGTGATCAGCCTGCTGTAAGCCTCCCTCACACGGTTGTGACAAATCGCTAAGCTGCAGCAAACTGCGATTGACTGACATGTGGTCCAGGTTGAGTCCAATTGTGACTATGCAATAACAGGTCCCATCGTGTGTTAGATCGTGCCAAGTCTGCTTGCTGACCAGCATGTTGGTTGAGTTGCATTGCATTGGCCAGAGTTTGACTTTGTTGTCCAAGTCATGAAAAGATTGACAGTGCAGTGTGTTTGAGCTCACCTCAGCAGCAATATCATGGTGCACAATGGGACAGAATCGGTTGGGCCAGTTCTTCTTGGGTTTGAGGCCACCGGTAGCTCTCAAGTCAGCTTCCCATCGCCTCAATTCTGCTTCCTTTGCTTGAAGGGCCTTCTCCTTGGCATCCAGCGTCTCTGTCCTTTTCAGCGCCTCTATACTCTGCAAATGCCGAAAGTGCAGCTTGGGAATGGCATGATGACTGGCAAAACTTAACTTTGTGCAGACAGCTGCTCAAGGCTGTATGTCGTCAGGAGGAGGACATTTGTTCAAATGATGAATGAGGTTGAGTACGCTGTAAGACATGTTTGACAGCGCACTGTGAGGTGTGTTGTCAGGTGTGCTTCATCCTGCATGTGTGGAGGTTTTGCTTTCAGTGTATAAAGCGGTGCACTTGCAGTGTAAATAGCTCCAGCAAATGCACATGCACCTCAATTGCCAGATGTGACATGTCAACAACATGGTCTGACACCTTGTCAGCTCTGGCTGCAACCTGAGTAGCCCTGGTTGCTATAAGGAAAAACTTGCGTATGGACTCGCAGCAATGGCTTTGCCCTGGCATGGTCAGTGCAGCAGGTACACCAACTTTGGTCAAGAAAGCTCACCCCGGCTTCTCTATCCACAGCAATGGTAGCTGGAACTGAATCAAAGGTATTACCATTGTTTGTCCCCCAGGCGCCTCCACTCGACACTGCGGGCACAGATGTTTGACCCTGTACACAGCGGCAAGTCACCTCAGTGAGGGCAGCTTTCCTCACAGTCTTCATAGCATCAAAGGGTACCTACATTCTGAAGGGAGTAGCTGGTTTCTGCTGGATCCTGCACATCAAACAGTGCTGACTTCAGCTTCAGATCAACTCGAGTGCTAAGGGGAGACAGCTTCACCGCAAGGATTTGAGGCCGCACCGCAAAAG
>JAABUO010009715.1_pt1 | contig 10729 bp, 17 predicted proteins | sample 5559291 | NCBI WGS metagenome assembly JAABUO01 (sample SAMN10711878, study PRJNA513372) | rock metagenome | isolation source: Antarctica rocks | place: Antarctica: Victoria Land, Finger Mt sud
GCGCGCAGGTGCACGACGGCGTGAAGACGAGCGTGGAGGGCGTGTTTGCGGCGGGCGACCTGCACGACGTGGAGTGGCGCCAGGCCATCACGGCGGCCGGCGCGGGCTGCATGGCCGCGCTGAGCGTCGAGCGCTACCTGGCCACGGAGGGCCTGCTGCAGGAGTTCCATCAGGACAAGCAGCAGTCGGTGCGCCCCGCCGCGCCGCCGGCAGCCTCCGATCTTGAACGCCATCACGTAGGCAGCGACTGTGTCGGCAGCGACTGTGCCCATCTTTTTTCAAGGTGCTCCAGGCGGGTGCGAGCCGCCAAGTGGCCTTCCGCAGAGCCTGGCTGGCGCCAGCCGCGCGCCGCACGGATGGCTGAAGCGCGCGCGCGCGCGGCGGGCGCACAGGCGCCGATGGTGACGGACGCGGCGGCGAACGGCGCGGCGTCACCGGCGGACGTGGACCTGGCCGCGGACCGGCACCGCGGCCAGTTCGCGCTGCGCAAGCTGTACCACGAGAGCGAGCGCCTGGTGGTTGTGCTCTACACCTCGCCCGGCTGCGGGCCATGCCGCACGCTCAAGCCCATCTTCAGCAAGGTGGTGGACGAGTACAGCGGCAAGGCGCGCGCGCGCGCCGCGCCCGCTGAGGGCCTGCTGGGGGGCGTGCAGCCGCCTGCCAGGGGCCTGCCAGGAACGGAAGGAGTTTTGCTATGGTTGGGGCTCAGGGCTCCCTGCTTCCTAGCTCTGAACAAAAGCAAGTGCCTGGCGGTCGCGCTCTGCCCGACACGTTTCATGGTTGCGCCGGATCCGGCCCGCCCTCTGCAGCGAGCTGGTCGAACCGCTTAGCGCCGCGCCTGGCCGCCATTTCAGCGCTGTCGCCGCGCGCAGGTGCACTTGGTGGAGATCGATGTGGAGGAGGACCCCGAGATCGCGGAGGCCGGCGGCGTGAACGGCACGCCGACGGTGCAGATGTTCAAGAACAAGGAGCGCCTGCACCACATGCCGGGTGTCAAGATGAAGCGCGAGTACCGCCAGCTCATCGAGGCCAACGTGTGAGCGGGCGGGGCGCCGCTGGCCGGCGTCTGAGAGAGGGTTTAGAGTAGGGCCCTTGCCCCCGCTACGATCCCGGGACGGAGCGCTGCGAACGGCGACGTCTCCTGGGCGGTTTTGAGCGGTTCCGAGCATGGTAGCGCGGGTTGCTGTGTGCGCCCTCACCCGTCGCGGCCTGGCAGTGTGTGCGTACTGGTTGGCGTGCCACACCGGCCCGCGCCATGCGCATGCCGGGCACTACGGCTGTGCTGCTGCAGCTCTGCAGCGCATTGTAATAGCTCTTATACACAGGGTTGGCATTGATGGGGCACCCTGTTTGGCAGCGGGGGTGTATCTTGCACATGGGTTTCATGGACTGTGGGGTGGTGGAGAGTGCGTTTCCTGCAGCGTGACATCGTAGCAGCTTAATGACGATGTGCAAAAGGTGGCAGCGTTTGTCGGCACTAGCATAGGGCTGTGACAAGAACTTGCAGCCCGGTGATGTCTTAGGTTGGCTCTGTACTGGAAGCGACTCAGTGGTGTAGTGTAACAGGTGAATGCACCACATGCAGAAGGCATGCATACACCATATCTTATCTGTCTTTGGAGCGAGAGGAGAATGGCGCTGCTTCTATATGCTCGACACCGTCCACTGCCGCACTGCCGCACTGCCACAGCATGCTCTCTTGCAGCCAACGTGCCCGGCCTGGAGCATCGGGGCTGCTTCAACTCGTGCCATGCGCTCGCCGCGCTCAGCCGGCCAGGATGCGCGGGTCGCGGCTGCTGAGCCGCAGCATCTCCTCCAGCGCGTTCGCGCCCAGCAAGTCCCCCACTTTCTGCCGGGCGGGCGGCGCCGGATGGTCATGCGCGCGTTAGCATGCGGTGGGAGTGCAGACGCACCGCGCGGGGAGCACCTGCACCGCCCCGAGCACCTGCACCGCACGGCGCGCAGCCGACCCGCCGCAGAGCGCACAGCTGGGCGAAATATGTATGGAGTGGTGGCTTGAGTGGAACACGCACGTCGTGACATGCGCAGCCTGTGCATGCGCAACACGGGCCTCCCAGCTGAAGCACAGTGCAGTGGCCCCGCACACACGCAAGCCAGGGATGAGGCCAGCGCGGCGGCGCGCCGAGTTGTCGGGGTCTTTGCGCACGAACCCCAGGTGCGCGGCATTGTAGGCCGCGAGAGCGGCGCGCTCGTCCGGCGTCAGCCGGTCCGCCGCGGCCGCCGCGCGCAGGTCCATCCACAGCACTGCTGCGCGGCGCGCCAGGTCCGCCATCGCGCGCGTGTTTTCCAGGGACCCCTCCGCCTGTGGCGCCGCAGGCACGCTGCCTGAGTATCAATTCACAACTCCACCTGTGCAGCTGGAGCGACACAGTGCTCCAACAGCTTGCACTAGACATGCTCCTGGTGGGGTCAGGAGGCCTGGCCTACTCTGCTCTCACACCGCCCGGGGGTGCATGCCAGGCGCTGCGACGCATCAGGCCGCCTGCGCATGCGCATGACCATGACACGCCGGCACGCTCTGCAGGTGACCCGCAGGCCGACTGCTCTCAGCCACGCGCGCCCGCATGTCTGCACGCACCCCACCTGTGCGTCCACGCAATTAGGCAAGCCGGTATCTACAAGGTGGCGCGCCGAGTAGAACAGCGCGGTCTGGCCGGCTAGCGCGCGGATGGGCGCGGCGCGCGTCTGGAAGGGTATTAGCGAAGCGTTGCCCGCGCACTCGAGGTACAGCTCGTGCCAGGAGGGGCCGCCGCCAGGCGACGGCCGGGTGTAGAAGCGCTCCAGGTACCCTGCGTCCAGGACCTGGCGCGCGCGCGGTGCGAGCTGCATGGTGACGAGGTCCCAAACCCTAGAAGCGCTCCAGGTACCCTGCGTCCAGGACCTGGCCCGTGTGCGCTGTGAGGTGCATGCTGATGAGGCCCCGCATCCGCGCTCAGCAGCGCAGGCTGGGGTGGTTCACCTGCGCAGGAGACGTCTGGAGCAGAGTGGGCCGCCGACAAGTGGCTCGCACCGCGTTCAAGCGCTTGGCCTGCATGATGCCGACCATGCCGGAAATCATGCCCGGGGCAATGCTTCCCGCTTGGGCGGTGCCGAGTGGCTCATGACTTCAGGCACGTGTGCCCGGCGCCCGCATGTGCCCACGGCCATGTGCCTTTACTCACTTGGCCAGGGCAGCAAAGTCAGTGCACAAACCTGCTCGAATGTCTCGCACAGCTCTCATGTGGCGGCGGCGGGCGCACCAGGCTGGCGCGCGGCACCCCACCCCACCCTACCCTACCCTACCCGTACCAGCGGCAGGCGCACCAGGTTGGCCCGCGGCACCAGGTTGACGTACATGTTGACGCGGCCGAAGAAGTGGAAGAGCTCGATGTCCAGCTTGGGCAGTAGCGTAGAGGTGTCCGGGAAGACGTTAATGCGCACGCTGCCGCCGCCCAGGCGCACCTGGCAACCGGGCCAGAGGTTTAGGGCTTGCTGACATTGCCTAGTCGTACGTGCGCGTCAGGCTGCACCGCACGCCGCACGCGCGCCCGTGCGAAAAGCATGCTGCATGCCGCGCCGGGCCATGGGAAGCTGGTCAGCTCTAAACTTACTTGTAAACTGCATGTGTGTGACACGTGTGATGGCCTGCCCACATGCAAGGGAAAGTGCTTCATCCCAGTGGCTCCAGTGCGCCCAGCGCATGAAGTTGCATTGCGCTGTGAGCGTACGGACGGTAGGGGATGTAGCACCTAAGCACAGCATGTTGCCTGTCTTGCCGAGGGCGGGACATGACGCCGGCGCGCACGCGGCGCGCACGCGGCCAACCCCGCGCTTTGCAAGCCAAGCACGGCAGGAACAGGGCAGCGGCGGGCGGTGCAGGCGCGCCAGAGCGGTAGCGCTGCTGACGACCCACTGCACGCGCTCGCCGTCACCCACCTGCACCCCTGCTGGCCGCTCTCACGCATGCGCGGCGTGCTCGCAGCAGGCAGCTGGCGCTGCATGCCCTGCTTCCGTGTGTCGCTGCCTCCTTTGTTCCACAACGCAAAGCGCGGAGGCGTGCCGCAGCACCGCCATGGTGTCAGCCTTGCGTGGAACACGGGCGGCAGCAGCGCATGGCGGCGGCGTCGCCGAGGTGCTTGGCATCTGGAGGGGCTTGCCTGTATTGCGACGCAGGCCATGCGGTCAGCCGTGTTGTAGGCCTTGAGGCCGTCGGCGCTCACCGTCGTGCGCGCCGGCGTCATCCACGCATCGTCCGCCAGTGCGTGGAAGATGCTGTCCTGTCAGGGCGGCCGGCGTCAGAGATAGCTTGCGCCTTGCCGGGCGAACGGAAGCGGACATATAATCCCAACCTGTGAGAACAAGGAGTGGTGCAGCTGCGCGCCTGTGCTGCCCTCATAGCCGCAAACTGCTCCAGCTGCTCTGCCAGCGTGAAGAGGGCCGGGGCGTCGCTGGCGTCCAGCGCCGCGACGCCCCACGAGTCATCCTTTGCGGACACGCTGCTGGCCCGGCGGCATCGCCTGCGGAGCAAGGCTATGCTGAGGTGTGTCAACAGTAGCTAAAATCTATACAACTCCATGATATACTGATGCCTGCGAACCAAAGTGTCGGGACGCGCAACTCACTGAGGACGCGCCTGTGCCTGTTGGAGCGAAGTGCACACGTGCAAGCCTGTGGCAAGCCCTCACAGTGTGAGTAAGCGCGCATGATGTGCTTAATGATGGCGGCAACGTTGGAGACCAGCTACCCTGTAAGGAGCGCACCCTCGGACGTGCTTGCTGGCAGACTTCTCCGTCGCTGAAGAGCCGGGCATGCTGAGGTTGCTGTGCCAGCATCGCCCCTCATACAGAGCGGTGCTGGCAAGCCTATGCCTGTGCAGTGAGTGGTGGGAGGCGCTGTACAGTGACCTCTCCTCTTCTGCTGCTCAATCATTCGCAAACCTGCCGGAGGTCTGCCCTCTTGTGGGGGCAAGCAGCTTGCCGCAAGCTTACCTCTCAAGGTGGTGCCCAAAACGGACATCAACTCTTCCACCTCTGCCTTCAGCGTGGTACTAACAGCGAGAAAACGCTGCCCGCAGCACGATGCAGGGCACTGGGGCGCTGGACAGCGTCATCAACCGGCTGGAGGGCGTCGCAGCGCGGCTCGAGGCTGCAGAGGTAGCCGCGTCCGACACGTTGGTCTGTCGCTTGATCCTCAACTGGATGATGCATCTTGTAAATATATATTGGCTGCGCAGGCGGGGCTCACGAGCAGACCGGGCAGCAGTGGAGCGGGCGCGGCACAGGGCCTGCACTCGGCCAGGCAGGAACCTGGCTCGTCTGCTGCGGGTGCAAAGGCGGCGCCAGCTGCTGGAGGCAGCTCGCAGCTCGCGGACTGGGACGCATCTGTCGCGCCGGCAGTCGCCGCCCTCAGCGCGTCCGCAGCGACGCTGGGTGACGACGTGCGCGGCGCCCGCTGGCAGTGAGCATGCACTGCAGTCTCTCCACCGCTGACACGGCGCGTGCATGACGCAGGTGCTGAAGTGCACGCAAGTGGTCGCCAACGCCTTCGCGGTGCGACCAAATAAGTAGCAGCACAGCCTGCATTGCTCCCTGTGCCACTCCCAGCACGCCACGATCTGAAGGGACCTCGAAGTGTAGGCAGCGGCCGCGCGGGCAGAGATTAGTGGCGGCAGCAGCTTGCACGCCTCGCAGGGCTTGCCGCGAAGCGTAGCAGCTTGCCTGACCCCAGCAACACCAGCCGTCGAGGCGTGGCAGCCAGGTGGACATAGCTGATGCTGCGGCAGCGTGTCAGGCCCCCATCAGGCGGGCGCGCAGGCGGCGCCGCTCGCCGGGACCGGCCTGCGGCAGCCGGCTGCCTGGCTGCAGGCAGCAGCTTGACTCATGCTGAGCTCAGCCAGGCCTTTCATACGTTGTGTGACCCACCAGGCGGAGCGGCGGGTGCTGGAGGCGGTGGCGGCGTGCCAGAAGCCGGACCAGGCGGGCCTGCAGGCGCTGCTGGCGCCGGTGGCGGCCGAGATCGCGGCGGCCGACCGCCTGACCGGCGGCCGGCGCGGCGCCGCGTTCAACCACTTCAAGGCGGCCGCCGACGCGCTGCCCGCCCTGGCCTGGGTCGCCTACGCCGGCCCCGGCAGCGGTGCGCCCCGCCGCGCCTTCCGGCCATTGCACCCGAGCTGACTGCCCCAGCCTGCTGGCTGTGAGTAAAGACGAGCACAGTGCCTGCTCGGGTGCATTGTTCTTGGGGTGGAGGCTCCTTGTTGGGGCAGCCCGTGCGTGTTTAAACTCTGCATCAGCTTTCCCGCTTTGCACCAAGACCGGCCTGTGCTGGGGGCTGAGCGCGACGAGCAGCGCTTTTTGCCCCCCTGCGCCCGCATGCCTGTGCGAATGCACTGTGGGGGAAGCTGTTGATGCACCAGCGCGCACAGCGACCGCAGGAGCGACTGAATGAGCGCAACAAGCCTGCACCAGCCAGCTTCGGGTAGCCCGTGCTGGGCGCTGCAGCAGCGGCAGAAAAACAGCCGCCATCGCAGCCCGTGCCGGAAGCAAGCAAAGCTGCAGAAGCATCCACGCCGCCGCCGCCCGTTCAAATGTCACGCATAACCAGGCAAGTTTGACGTGAGCGCCCGGCGCGGCGCGGCCAGGCATGAGCGCTCTCGCAAAGCATGTGGAGGAGAGCGGCCAGGCGGCCGAGTTCTTCGCGAACAAGGTGCTGATGGAGCACCGCGGCACGCCGCACGCGGCCTGGGCGCGCGCGCTCAAGGACGCGCTGGCGGCACTGCGGTGCGCGCGCCCGCGGGGCCGCCCGCGTCCCATGCCGCGGCGCCACAGTGCATGTGTGCAAAGCGGCCCGAGCGGCACGGACGTTGCTGCCAGAGCGATGCAGCCGCGAAGCTGCTGCGAAGAGTTGCCATACTCGCTGGCCGTGTCCCGGCCAGGCTGTGCTGCCTTGCTGCGCTCCTGTGACGCAGCTGAATTGGCTGCCGTGGCCAGCGCGAGCTGGCTGAGCCCGCTCCCGCACCGCCCCCCAGCGATAGGTGGCAGTACCGGCCACGAACGCGTCGGTTCACCTCCTAGCAAGCCCTGTCCTAGGCACAGAGCGCCTCCGCTCCTTACTCGGCCAGAGATCCATTCAGCGTACACCGGGAAGGGTTCAAACGGGTCTCACTTGGGAGAGATGCGCGCTGACAGGGGCTTTGTGGCGAAGCACGCGCCCGCCGGGCCCGTCTGGAATGCGCGCGGCGTGCCGCTCGCGGCGTTCCAGGCCGGCGCTCCGGGCCCTGGTGCGGGCCCCCGCCTGCGCTCTGCCTGGTGGGCTGCCATGGAAGAGGAACTGAGGATAGCGTGTCAGGAGAGGCTGTTGCCTGGTGCAGTGGCAGGAGCGCTGTCAAGCATGCGCTGCAGCCCTGCCTGCAGCCGCAACTCAGTGTTAGGCGCACGTGTGCCAGCGCGTGCAAAACTCCACGAGCCTCTGGCGGTCGCAGGCCAGGCCGCCAGCCATGCTTGACTTCTGGGTTGCAAACGCGTGTGGAGCTGCCAGCCAAAGTATACGCACATGTCCCGACATTCTGTGCATTCCTGCAGCCTCGGCGCCCGCGGCCGGCGCCGCGAGCGCGCCGGCGCCGGGCAGGGCGCCCAGCGCCAGGGGCGGGCCGCCGCCGCCGCCACCGCCCAAGCCGCCGGGCGGGCCGGGCAGCCTGCTGGAGCGGCCGGCGGCCGGCGGCGCGAAGCCCGCGGCGCCCGCGGGCCCCAACATGAACGCGCTGTTCGCCGAGCTCAGCAAGGTGCGGCGCACGCCCGCGCGCGTGCGCCGCCTGCGGGCGCCCCGGGACCGGCATCGCTGCCAGGCCGGCCTGCGCGTGGTGCCCGCCAGCCAGGCAGGTCAGTCTATCAAGAGTACGCAGACCACCAAGGTTGAGTGAATAATTTAAATGGACAACAAAGGTCTGGCGGGGCTGGGCGGCAGGGTGACGCAGTGACGGGCGGCCTGCGAAAGGTCACCGCCGACATGAAGACCAAGAACCGCGCGGACCGCTCGGGCGTGGTGCCCTCCTCGGCGGGTGCCGCCCTTGCGGGCCCCCTCCTTCTGTTTTCCAGGCTTGTGGCTGGCTCCCTGCCTCGCTCGCGGGTGCCGCGGCTCCCTTACTGCCGCGGAGAGCGCGGGCTGACGCGCGGTGTCTGACCGCCGGCGCCCGGCGCGCCGCAGACGCGCGCAGGGCCGCGCCCGGCGCCGCCGCGCCTGGCGCCGCCGCGCCGCGCGCGCGCGCGCCGCCGCGCACCGCGTGCGAGGCCGACCGCAAGTGGGTGGTCGAGCACCACGTGGACAACCACGACATCCTGCTGTGCGACACCCACCCGCGCCAGACCGTGTACATCTTCGGCTGCCGCAACTGCACCATCCAGGCGCGTGCGGCGCCGCCCCCCGCGCGCCCCCGCTCCGCCGCCCTCATGCCCTGTCAGCGTGCGGGGCACCGGGGCGCGGAGCCTGCCGCCGCAGGCGCGCCTGGCCGCCCTGGCCTTGAGCCTTGACAGAGGTGCGCCGCATGGCGTGAGGGTGCCTGAGCGGCTGGCGCCGCACCGTCGCCGCGCAGCGATCGCCACATGGCAGGCCGCAGCGCGGCAGGTCAAGGGCAAGGTCAACGCAATCACGGTGGACCAGTGCGCGCGCACGGGCGTGGTGTTCGACGACCTGGTGGCCGTCTGCGAGCTGGTCAACAGCACGGCGCTGCAGGTGCAGGTCACCGGGCGCGTGCCGACCATCGCCGTCGACAAGTGCGACGGCGTGCAGGTGCGGCGCCCTGGCGCCCCTCAGAGCCGCCCGCCGCGCCGCGCGCACCCGCTTCTGTGTTGCGCTGGTCTCTGGGCGCCCCGGGGGGCGCGGTCGGCGTGCAAATATGCGGGCGGCGCGCTGCTCGGCGCCCTGACCTCCCGTCATGCACGAGATCGCGAAGGGTGCTCTGCCTCCGGTGCGGGTGTTGGTCGCTGCGTCGTGCATGCAGGCGAGATCATGCGCATGCATGCTCGATGAAGTGCGTCTGCGAGGCGGCCGCGCGGCGCACGCCGACCTCCGCTGCCGGCAAGCCGGTCAGGCGCTGCTGCAGGCCTGCAGGGGTGGCAGCTCGCGCGGGCCGCGCGCGTCCCGCCCTGCGCGCCGGCGCCTGGCCGCACTGCCGGGTTCTCAAATGGGAAGGGGCATGGTCGGAATTTTAATCAGCATTTTCCCATGATCCCGACTTCCATCATCCCGACTGCCACACTCATGGGGCCCGGGCGCCGCGCGGCGCAGCTGTTCCTGTCGGCGGCGTCGCTGGACGCGACGGTCACGACGGCCAAGAGCAGCGAGGTCAACGTGGCCGTGCCGGGCGCGACGCCGGACGCCGACCTGATCGAGCACGCCCTGCCAGAGCAGTTTACGTCGTCCTACCAGGACGGCCGCTTCGTCACTGTGCCCGTGAGCCACTCTGGCGGCTGACCGCCTGCTGTGCGCCAGGGCTGTGGTTCAGGGTGCTGGGGGCATGGTGTGTGTCCGCACACCCTTGCACACCTGCTCTACAGTGTACCTGGGGTGTGCGGCGTAGATAAGTGCGCATGCATTGTCCTAGGCGTTCGAACTGTGACCGTATGAGTTGATTGCATCCGCATCACAAGCCGTTGTGATCAAAGATGCAATGAGCCACAACAAGCTTGAATTGAAAATTGAATGAGGGAGACGCACGGGGGCATAAGCAGTTGAGATGGTAGGTAGATGAAGTAAGGAACCACCAAGTGTTGTCACAACAACATTTTTTTGCATTAAAATCGACAATAGATGGCCAAGCATGTCTGAAGGAAGCAGCATGTCTGCAAATACAGGGTCCCTCCGCAAGCCAAGCCCACATCTGGCCCATTCCACTTCGTGGCCATAGGGCCAAGCACCTAGTAAAGGAGCACTTCGTTCGTGCAAGCGCCTGTCCGATCCAAACTCTACCAGCGACACAGCGGCAACCACGCAGGCGCGGCGATTGAAGGCCGGCGCGTAGTGAGCTTAGAAACCCCTGAATGCACATCATCTCAGCCAATACAGGTTCGCAGCAAGCCTCGGAAAACTGTGCGTTGGCATGCATGCTGTCGACCCAGCATGGCTGCCAGCGCTTTGCATGTGGCGGGTTCAAAGCCAGTGCACAGCATAGCCTGATCGCATTTGCCCCTATTTGCACTGCTCGACCACGACCCGGCCATTGGATGAATGGCGCACTTGTGTGCACCCAAAGGCCGGCCACAGCACTGATGAAGTGCACACCCCTTCACAGACCCAGTCGACCTGGTCACACAGAAGCTGCCATTCAGGTGGCTGCCATCGCCCCCACACCCTTGCAAGGCCGGTAACCACAGTCAGCCAAAGCATGCCCTGGCGGCAGAGCTTGCGCGAGAAGCACAGAGGTTTGCGCCGGAGCTGGAGCACCGCAACAATGCGTTCAGGCCAGTCCACCTCCTGCACACCCTGCGGCTGCCTCCCCAGTGCGCACCAACACACCCCCTTGCAACATCCCAGCCTTGCAGATGACATCCACCATCGGCGCTGCCTTGACATGCGTGACGCATGTTGCGAACCAAGGCACCTCCAGGAGGCCAGAAAAATACAACAAACATGGAAAAACCTATGAGGCGTGCCAACCAACATAGCACTCGCGCAGCCAGCTGCACAAATCGGATCAAGGGTGCCCCCATCCGAACACAGCCCGCCTGCGGTCCGGAAC
>JAABUO010009718.1_pt1 | contig 10728 bp, 8 predicted proteins | sample 5559291 | NCBI WGS metagenome assembly JAABUO01 (sample SAMN10711878, study PRJNA513372) | rock metagenome | isolation source: Antarctica rocks | place: Antarctica: Victoria Land, Finger Mt sud
GTACAAAGATGACGCCGTTCGTAAGGTCTTGGGTATGCCGGGATGCAAAACATTGTTGAAAAGGGATATCGCGAGACTTTTAAAGTGCCGTAAACATTAGATGCCGGTAAGAAATGATTGAAGATGCTGTGTGTTTGTGCTTAAGGTGAAACGCCAAGAGCCGCTAAGGAAGAACGAGTGAATGCTCATGATACACATGAAGGAATTGCCCGGAAAGCCTTGGCTTCGCCGATCAACGCGCTTCAGGATTTACTTAGGCAACGGCTGTTGAGGGAACTGCTGATTGAACCGGATTGAGGTTGTCGACAGGAGTATCAATGCCGAGTTGGCCGTTTGTGTCAGTGGCAGTGCATTCGCGGGAGATGTGCCCAGCTTGACCACACTTGTAGCAGACTTTCCCAACAGAGTTGAGCGGCCCACCATTTGGAGCAGTGCAGTCACGCGAGATATGACCCTGTACCAGTCAGTAACCAATGGTCAAGTATTGAAACATTAAAGGCAACTAACAAGTTTTCCACAAGCGTAGCACTTCATGGCTTGAGCTTGGCAGTCCCGAGCGTAATGATTGGGGCCGCCGCATTTGTAGCACGTTGCTGGGCGGGGACCAGCAGGACCACCAGCAAACCCTCCTCGGAAGCCACCACCGTAGCCGCCACGAGGAACAACTGCACCACGACCAGCACCAAAACCAGGGCCACCTTGGAACCCAGCATTTGGGCAAGAACGCTTCAGTCTATGTCAGTGAGGTCTTTGCGGGTATATCGAAAATTCTTACAGCCAGATGACCCGGTTGGCCGCAAGAGTAGCAACGGCCCCCAGTCCCAGCTCCACTTATGCGGAGAGTGGGGCAATCAGCTTGGACATGGCCAAGGCCTTGACAGTGGTAACACTGCTTGGCTATAGCATATGGTTAGTGCCGCATACGGTGCAGAACCCATCTATGTATCGACACCTACTATCGGTAGTCCGGGGAAGCGGGCAGCCGTTGGACTCATGGCCTAAGAGTTCTCAGTTTGGTCCTTGTATGATGACATATCAAAAGCTGATATTCCCTTACCAGGTTGTTTGCCTATAGGTGAAGATCAGTCATAGCCGTCCAACATGAGGCAGATGCAGTCACTTACAATTGTAGCATAATCGCTCCGAGGACGTACACACCTCTGCAATTGGTCAGCATTGATATCGACTTTTTTGTCAAGTAGTGCATCTGACCAGCGTAATGCCCAACGTTTCCGCATTTATAGCAAGCTCGGCGCGATAGTGATGACATGCTTGGGTTTTCTCCGTGAAGTTCTGCAGCACCAGTATCAGAGAATCGGATGCTGAAGATGCGGTTGCCAGATCTCCACGTCGTAGGATTCATATGAAATTGGTTGGTAGATGAATGTTTGGTGCACAGTGTCACAGCCCCCATAAATTGTGACATGTGAATGCCGGAGAGCAGGGACAGGAAGTCTAGGTTAGAGGGGCCTCATACCTTTGACGATCCTTAAAAACTGCAAATGTCCTTCCTAAGACACCACAGAAGGTCAGCACTCCGTTCTCCGCATTCGCCTGGTCTGTGGTGATCGCTGGACCTGATCGTTATTGGCAACATACCTAGCAAGTCTCCTTCCCTCAACAGCTCAGCCTTTCCTTCCCTCCAAAACGAGAACCACTATTCACTTTCAAACCGCTTGATGCAACACTCACTGATCCTAACTGCAAGTTTAGAGGAGAAAAAAGGTTTGATGTGGCATGGTTTTCATCAGGCAGGGATCTATCGGCACTATACTTGATTTGGTTGACCTCGGCCAACCAAAAGCTTACCAATCATCTGGGTGGCAGGCTCGGCAGGCCGATTATACCGAAATTTTGTCCCACTTATTCTATAGTTGGCCTGGTGGTTTAAGCTGTGTCTACTTGTGGAGGACTGTGCTTGAGTACTACCTTACTTCTTTGAGGGTCCGAAGGGACGTTAGGATGGTACCACCGCTACATCCGTAGATAATTCACAATCGCCGTGATATAATTGAACAGTCAGTATATTGATTCGTAACATGCGAGATGGTTTCATAACCGGCTGAAGTTTTTCTACTCGCTGCCCCAGAAGATACTCATACAGTCTATCGTTGCTGATCCTCTTTTTCAATGACAGCAGGTGCCCTGAAAGTCTTACCCTTGACGAACTCAAGACCTTCACCACCCTATAAATAGCTTCAGACACGTTATCATAAACGAGAAACTTGGTAACACTTACATAGCTGATGAAAGGGGATACTTCGACGCCTGTGTCTTCAGGTGCGCTTTCACTTACGACGGTTCCACCTGCACTCTCAATCCATCTCTTACCTTGGTTCAAGATGTCATGCTTGCTCGTGTCTGGATCATCTTCACCTGTTCCTTTGGCGTTTTTCAAAGGTGAAAATTCATCCTCACGCTTCACCTCCATCGAAGCAAATTTATCAAGCTTGAGCATTGGAAAGACATCAAAAACAAATAGCTCGAGTTTGATTCCGTTTGCGTTTTCAGGTTTGATGGTCTCTCCCTTTTCCGTATCGATGTAGGGTATTTTCTTCCGAGCCAGGTGGTGCGGCAGCCGGTACACCCAATCTTCGATGGTTTCTAGGAAAGAGAACGAATAATAGTGATTCACAATGTTTGCAGCCCGGAACTTTAGCACGTCCGGCAATTTGGAATCCTTAGCCTCGGCCGTCGCTGCATCAATTTCAGAGTACTCAACCACATCCGGCATCCCGTTCTTGAGTAGAATCAGGCCGACAGACTCCTTAGCGCTTCGCTTCCGCACAACTTTTGTGGCTATGTCGACGCCTTTCGATGCAGCAAAGCCGAGAAATACAGGATCCGCTACCTTCACAAGGCAATTATCAACACAGTAAGCGTGGATATGTTTGGTCCCCCGTTTACGCATGTCGGTTCGCACGTTGGATGTCAGAAGCGCTTCATATATCCCGCCGTTCCCGTCTGGCGCAACGGCTACCTGTATGCAATTGTCAATCTATGCGGGCTCACTGCAATGTTGGCAGATGGACCTTAGATTTGCTCTCTAGCAGAATCTTACCCTCATTGGAGATGCATGGCAGGACACCTTGCTCAAAAATGAAAACATCATCTTTAGACAGCCCAAAGTAGTCGTGTTCTTGGAAGAAACGTTCGGTCGGTCCTCGGGTGGGCCCACTCGTCATAACATACCACGGAACCACGATGTTCTTCTTCCCGGACTTCTTTTCCGCTAGCTGCTGAATCTTCCAGATCCTCTCCGCTTGTATCTGGAAAAGTGACTTCTGACTTGGGAGACCAATGTTAAAGCATCCCTTGGGCGCGGAGCTGCCAAGTCTTGTCCCTTGACCTCCTGCCATTAGCACAACGGCTACTTGTCCCTCAGCCACAAGGTCTAAGCCCGAAGAGTACCAAGACTCTATGTCCTCTTTGTTCGAGTCGAGTATTGAAGCAGTCGCAGACTCGGGTAGAGGCTCAAGCTTGTTCTCCTCCTTCTCATCGGAGCTCTTTGTGGGATGCAGAGCTCTGTTAGTAATCTCATTGATGTATTTTGGATCGATAGGTTGCAATTGGTTGTATAGACTAGTCTTTTCAGCAGTAGTAAGGCCATCGTAGAAGGCAAAGACCTGATCTTGATCTGCCCTTGAGTATTTTTCCCGCAACTCTTTTAGCTCTTGTTCAGAAGGCTCTTTAGGTGGGACACCTTCATCATTGGAGGTGAGGTTAAGCTTGTCTAAGATTCTGTTGACAGTCGCCGCCATTTTGTAGAATATTGAGAAGGCTAGATATCTCCAAGAGCTTGTGGTAGTGTCTCGACCGAGAGAAATTCTGTGACAAAGTACTAAGCTGTTTCAGCTTTATCGCTAAGCCTTGCGCCTTGCAAGGAGTACAAGGGTGAGACAGTGAATTAGGGTACGGGTACGGGCCAGCGAGCCGAGAGGAGAACATTGGGAATTAGGGGGATCTTCTAGTCCTATAGAAACCTCACTCTCCCGTCGAGTGATTCGCAGACACGATAATCGTGAAAGATTAAATCAAGGCCTGCTGCGTCTATCGTTGATCGTGATACAAATCCGGGCGAGTGGGATCTTTAAGCTACCTCTGCACTTATCAACTCAATTATGGCATGACTGGTTGTTGACTATTGGTAGATAATATGTCTAGACTACGAGACAGTTTGTAGTATTGGTTGTGTGATATCCGTTCTGAAGCACAATACACTCAGCGGATCCATGCTGTTCGTGATCGGCGATCAAAACTTCAATATGAATGTTTATAATCACCAATAGCGGTCTTAAGATAAGGTATCATCGTCTTCCGCGAGGCTCGTCGTACCCTTCTCTCTGACGATGTCGACTGTTACTTCTCCTCCGACAGTCGTACCTCGAAGGTGATGTGCGTTCTGCTCGATGTCCTCTATGGGGGCTTCGACTTCTGGAGTGATAGCGAGATGCATGCTCTCGATCTGATGTCCTGTCCCGTCCATGCCGAATATCGTCTTTGTCAAACACCATAAAGTATCCACTGGATTTTCTACCTCTAGCATCGCCCTTTGCATCGACTGCTCTGTATTGTCGTTTCTTTTCGAGATTCGATATGCCACCGAAGCCACCGCCTTGTGCGGCGCGCTTTGAGTTCGTAGCTTCTCGCCAAGAGTCCGAAAGTCGAGAGACCTTTCAGCATGTCAGATGGAAGATGCAACCGAAGGAAGAGCACAACTTACGCTCTGTGAGAAATCGACATGGATGCGATGATCATCTATCAAAACCCCTTGCATTTTGAAATATGCCTGTTCACAGTCCTTTTGAAGTTCAAACTCAATGAATGCATACTGCAGGCTATCGCCAGTCCGCTTGTCTCTAATAACATCACAAGATACTATCTTCCCAAATCGGGAGAAAATGAGGTCAAGGTCTTCATCTGCATAGGATAGTCAGTGATGCCGTCCATACAAGATGGTAGGGTGCACTCGCCTAACCTTCTGTTACAGGATTCAGCTTGCAAACAAAGAGTACATTCTCTGGGGGTTTGACCTCGGCGAAAGGTAGATCACCCACAATTTCCAAAGTCAACGCCTGAGCTCTGGCCTCTCGCTCTCTGCGTAGCTTCTCCCGTGCTTCCTCCTCTGCATTATCGTCAACATCTTCGCCAACGCGATCTCTTTCTAGCTTCTGGTCTTGGACCAGGTCCTCAATGCTTGCCGGCTTTCCGTCCTCTATGCACTCGCCCAAGTTCTCCTCCGTAGCAGCCATTTCCGTAACAGAGATGAGGCGGACCTCTAGCAAGGGAAGTTTACATGGAGTGGTATAATATGACTGTGCTGTTCATGGTTATCCTCGGTGAAGGGTAAAAGCAATCATCTTTAAACTCAGACTCCACACCTACATTGCTTCATTTACGGAAGATACCGTACCTTACCGAGCTGCTAGGCATGCATATGCGCTACGACTCGTTAGCGTTAGCCTGATCTTAGGTAACTTCTTCATACCAGGACCTTAGCACCACTACCTCAACTACCTGTAAGTTACCTCTCCAACACTTCAGACCAACTTGGAACCATGATCAAAACTTTTGCTGACAGCGTGTAAGATCATAGCATACCGGCACTCATGTTCATCAGCAAGCTGTCAATGCTTTCTCTATATCATGCTGCATGACTGGTTGAAATTTCCTGTGCACCTCCAGTTTAGGAAGCTCACTTGTACACAGTAGCTACGGTGAAGAATCTAGTATCAGGCGCTGTAGATGACACCAGATGTTATCTGCATTGCCGCTCTGGAACTGGATGAAGATCATGGTATGTCCACACCGCTGGTAGAAGCCAATCTATGTCCACGCGAAGATTGGCCCAAGAGCCAATTGCAACTCCACATCGCCTCATACACCAAGTCCTGGGGCCTTACGCATGCAAATCGATTTGGTACCTTTACACACCATTGGCGGAAAGCCGCCAGATTACGGGTGCGGGAGGCACGGCGATGTTCCGTAACAGCTGCAGCTTCCCGCCGTCAACTCTATGGTAGCCTACTACATGTATGATATTGATACATTATCGGAGCTCGAATGATCGGCAGCCAGGATTCAAAACATTGAACAACGATTGGAGTATTCACGTGCCAAGTGAAAATCATCCGCCAATCAGTCTCTTCCGAAATGTCTTCATTACATTCATTATACCCATTTCGTCCAATTGCATAACGGCATCCGTACAGAGCTATAGATCTGAGCTATGAAGCTTATGGCTACGGATAGTTCACGTGCTCATGCAAGATCGTGGCGGTGCTCCAGTATAAGTCCTTTTTCGTTTATAATCTTCAGCGCTCAGCCTCTCTCTAAAGCGTCGAGTGGATTTCATCACGGCTTCACGCAGGCGTGATAGTCTCCAGAGTGAGTGTCAAGAGAGTATCCTTGGCATATTGCACGACCTGGACTCGATAACTCAAAAGAGAAGCTATATCTGTATGAAGTAGATGTTTATATGTCTTCCATTTGTGTTGGTCTGAATTTACTGAACCGTGACAAGGCTGAAAGAGCAATTCCCTGGGTCTGTTCAGCGGATGTGCTAAATTCTGGCTAACGGTTTCTTTGAAAGAACCAAAGTGCTAGAACTGGAGCATCTTGAAGTTCTTACATAAGTAGATGCTGTGTGATCCACAACCTGTACTCCAATTCTGGGGAGTTTTCGTTCGAAATCATCGGACCAGGCAATACGTGCCTAACAGCGTATCAGATACCGGCCTTAGGATTAATTCAGCACCTACTGCAGCTGTGTGCAACCCCTCGAAACAGTAGTAGTCTGGCTTTTGTATGACAGAGGCAGAATACCCGGACTTATTCATAATGCCAGAAATGTAAGCTTCGGAGTGTATCATATTTCCTGTGTAGTTTACGCGCTGATGTTTTGCTTTCGTATCGTCTTCTAGGTTGTGGTGATTACAGCAGAGACTAAGGCGGAAATGCGACGTTTGACAATGTTTGCCATTTAGCAATCGCCAATAGGGCACCCAAACTTGTCTCGTCCATACGCCCTCCACACTCCATAAAGCGATTTGCAAAATTACTGATCAAACAGTCAGATTCGGCAAGCTACCCGAACATCTGCCTTAGGCTACGTCTGAAGAAGTGTGCAAGGCTTTGTTTGTTGCAAGTTCGGATCGAATCAGAGACTATGATTGTCTCACCTCTGCTCTTTCTGTCACTTGAAGGTGTTTCTTCATGACCACCTCCCAGTCTTATCTCTGCCTCCTCCAGCGACCAAACTACTTCAACATTCTCTGAAAGACGATACTATGCTGTATCACGTTTCACTTCGATCGATATCTTGTTACTGCAGATGGCAATTCATGTGCATGTTGCGAATGTACGTTATTTAGTCCTTAAGTCCCGGTGATTTAGGCGCTGCAGCTTTCCGGGTTTTGCATGCCCTCAGATGCAGCCACCGGCAGCTTCTCTAAAGGAATCCGTAGAGCTCTAGTCCCTTTACAATAAAGACGTTGAATTCGCGGATATAAACTACTGCAGTCGAGATAATGATAGGTCATATCTACTACGACCAGACGTGGCAGCAGTAAGCAAGCAGCTTTTCTCTTATGGAAATTAGCAATCTTGTCGTCCTCGCCATCGCGGACTGTAGACACTCTTCTATACTTATAGGATCATCTCAACTCTAGCTCTTGCCTGACTTCTATTTGTTGCTGAGGCCCAGTCTCAAGGCCATCCTAGACAACTTTCCCCTGCTTAGACACATGATTCGGACTAATTAAGATTAAGGAGCCCCTACAGCCTATTGGAATTCCTTCACGTTTTTTATTCTCGTGGTCAATACGCCTGCTTGTGTGACCAGCCTTCAGTACTTTGCTGGGCCACTGGAACGATGAATCGACCGTACTATGGGACGCAGAATAAAGTCGACTTCCGACGCCCTAATCGTTCTTTTGCTAGTACAGCGTCTCGATCATCCCACGAAGAATCTCAATCTTTCCGCATGGGTCACAATACCAGCGAGAGTAGCCCTGTCCAAGAATCGGACTCTGAGAAGGGTGGAAATCCCCCCCGGCGGCGAATAGCTTTAGCAGTAAGTCTTATGCAATGAGGATTTAAAATAATGTGCCTCAAGGTTGACTTTAGCTGACTTGATGCCCCTTCAGTGTTCACGTTGCCGGAAAAGGAAAATCAAATGTAGTGGAGACCTAGGTCATGGGCAAGGCTGTCAAAACTGCAAGAATGCTGGAAACGACAGTTCCGCTTGCCAATTCTTGAGGGTACTGTAAATTTGATGTCTGACTAGTTGGATTGAATATTGACACGGTGTGTTAAATAGGTCAATTCAACGACAGCTGTTTATGCACCACCACCTCCAGCGGTACCTGTTACTTGGACCTATGGACAGGCCTCTAGCTCTGTGAGCTCCACTTCCGGAATTGCCCAGCATGGTGGTAATTTGGGACAATATTCTTCAGGAATGATGCCTGCTGTCTCTTATGCTGGCTCAGCTCACCATTCGCGCATACCTTCGTTTAGTGGGCCATCAATCACCCCCTATGCAACTGGCCCAGCTCGGCCAGCTTCTAGCTCAATCTATGGAGGAGGCTTCAGTGATGATCTTTGTGATTCGTTTTATAACATTCCATCACTCTCGTATCCTGGATCTCTGCAGGAAACTCAAGGCTCTACTACGAGCTACAGTGCCCAAGATACTGGAAGAACGTGGACACCGATAGCACCAAGCAGCAAACCTTCGTACAGTGGCTCGAGCTTCGATCCTGACTCCTCGTTAAGATATGGGCCATTAGGATTCTCTCAGATGAATCCCTCTACCATCACAGCTGTGTCAACGGATGGAAGTTCGCTGTTTCCGGGAATGTCAGCTCTAGCAGGGTCGCTACCGCCTTCCAGCGGTGACCGAACTCTACCCAATCCTAATACGAAAAGGGCGTCGTTGATCAGCAATAACAGCCTCAATCAGGGCATGCTTGGAGAGACTAACCCGCTTGGCCTTGGCACGAACCTCAGTTACAAGTCCACTGCTCCGTGGGGCTCCATAAGTGGTGCCTCAAGCGGTGGCCAAACATCGAGTAGCTCTACGTCCGGCAGCACAGCGAGTGCTACAATGCCTGCAAACAGCAAATCTTCTTCATCACCTCAAGGTTCCCAAGAAGCCACGCAATATGGCTATATTCCCTTGTCACGCAGCCCTCCTTCATCGCTCACAACGGCCCGGGCCTCTGAATACGACCCTGCGATCAGTTTGCCTACATCTTCAGCAACAATGGAGAATCCCATGGGTCTTACGGATTCCGCCTTCCACAGTGGGTTTTCCAGCGACGACTTGCTACCAAGTCACAATTCCTCATCTAGCCTTTACAGCTACAGTATTGGCAGTGGCACGAAGAGCGGGTCTCTTGGTGATTCGATGGCTTCTGAAGGTCAACTCGTCAATGGCCAACACTACACCCGCCTGCGACAAACACAACCACTACATGTTACTTCGTTCGATTCCCTCCGTGCCGACGCCCTGGACACAGCTTCTCATGCCCCGCAGAGAACTTCGATATCAAACAGTGTTCGGCGTTACTAGACTTGCTTCATCAGGAGAGATACCACAGTACTTCATGGGTTCTCGGCATCTTGATTATAAGGCTATAGGTCTGGCGTGGTGAAATTGGCCCGCAAGTTATTTTTCTCTTGCCCTTGGATAGTTTCATCTTCCGACGGGTCACTCCTTTTGTCAAAAATAGTCTCAACACTGGTGATTGCGTGAATGCTGGCGCTCTCATTGTTCTGGTTATGCAATAATTTCATCGATTGTGGATTTTTTGATCAAAGACATTCATTTGTGCACGAGTCTCTCGCTCAGCCTACGCTCAAAGATTTGTGTTTGGAAACTGTACTTCTAGAGGAACAATAAAACGGATCAATCCATTCCGTGCAGCACTTCGACCTTTACTATACTGGCTGCAGATTGCACATTTGAACACTTCGCAGTGAGTCAAGCATAACCAGCTCTAGCGACAGACCCTTCAGAGAAACTACACCTTCGCGATCTCGAATGACTCCTCAATTCAGCTGATGGTTTACTAGTTTAGTGAGCACCCATCGATGCTCTCTTCTGTCATTCCATTGCCAGCTCCTTGTGGAACAACGATTTTGGCTGCTCAAAGCTACTCCAAAACCGTTGAAACGATTTCATGAAATCCAATGCCAAAGCATGTGGGTAGTTGGTCATTAGCTCTATCAAATCTATGAAAGGAGCACTAGCTGCAAGGGCTATTTCAGACTGCAAGAGTTAGCTTGAACGCTAAACCTAAGGATGCTTGAATTGCAGCTTAGATTGGGTTAGGCGGGCATAGTTTGTCATAGGTGGGGGGACGAACAACCTTCCCTTCAATGGGTAGGTTCGGGAGACCAACCAAACGACGAAGCTTAGCTATTTTCGTTTGGCATGGTAGATAGATGCACCGTGGAGATAGTCTTGTAAAGGAAAAGTGTCTCTTCAAAAGCCTCCAGCGTGGGACTCAAGATTTCGAAGACAGAACGACTTTCGCGTACGAAGCAGAGAACAGCCCGGAGTAATTCTTGACATCATTCTGGTCCCCCTAAGCGCCACAGAATGCGACTACATCGGATGAAGATACATGATTGAATTCTCCCCATCCATCTATCACAACACAAAAACCACCACAAAGACTGATCCTCTACTTCTTGTCCTTCTTTGCCGCTCCCTTTGTC
>JAABUO010009720.1_pt1 | contig 10726 bp, 9 predicted proteins | sample 5559291 | NCBI WGS metagenome assembly JAABUO01 (sample SAMN10711878, study PRJNA513372) | rock metagenome | isolation source: Antarctica rocks | place: Antarctica: Victoria Land, Finger Mt sud
CGCGTTCGGCGCCGCGCCGGACCAGAGGGGCGTCGGAAGCCACCCGGTGGGAAGAGAGTGTGGCGAGGTAGCCCAGCGCCTCCACCAGGTTGGTCTTGCCGGCGCCGTTTCGGCCGATCAGGACATTTGCGCCGGGTGCCAACGGCCACTCGGCGGTCGTCCACGACCGGAAGTCGACCAGCGATAAGTGCCGGACGTACACCGATCAGCCGGGCAGGCGGGCCGGCATGACCAGGTACCGGTACGTCGTGTCGACGGAGTGCTCGTCGTCCTTGGTGATGAGTGGAAGCAGCAACGCCGGCCGGGACGGCGTGGTGAACGCCAGCCGAACGGTGTCGGCGCGCAACACGGCAAGTCCGTCCAGCAGGTAGGAAGGATTGAACGCGATGAGCAGTTCCGCCCCGTCTGCGTCGACGCCGAGATCCTCTTCGGCACGACCCTCGTCATCACCGCCGGCCGTCAGGGTGAGCACGCCGGCCTCCGCGACCTGCATCCGCAGATGATGACCGCGATCGGTCACCAGCGCCACGCGTTTGATCGCCTCGCCGAGTTCGCTGACCAGGACGTCGACGGTGGTGGTGTGCCCGCTCGGCAGTAACGAGCGATATTTGACGAACTCGACGTCCAACAGTCGAACCGTGGTGCGGCGGCCGCCGGCCTGTAGGCCCAGCAGTCCGTCGCCGAGGCCGACGGTGACCTCGGTCGACCCGCCCAGGCTCTTGGCCGCCTCGGCAAGCGTCCTTGCCGGAACCAGCACAGCGGTGGACATGTCCGGCGCATCGGGCGTCCACGACAATTCCCGCACCGCGAGCCGGAACCGATCCGTGGCGGCCAGCGTGAGCTTCTCGCCCTCGATTTCGATGCGCACGCCGGTCAACATCGGCAACGTGTCATCCCGCCCCGCGGCGACAGCCGTCTGGACGACCGCTTCGGCGAAGGCGGAAGCGTCCACTTTTCCGGAGGCGGCGGGCATCGACGGCAGGGCGGGATAGTCCTCCACCGGCATGGTCGGCAAAGTGAAGCGGGCAGAACCGCCGGTGATGCTGACCCTGGATCCGTCGGTCGAGATCTCCACCGGTTTGGCCGGAAGAGCCCTGGTGATCTCGGCCAGTAGTCGTCCGGACACCAGCACTCGGCCACCCGCGTCGGCGTCCACCAATAGCTCGGCACGGGTGGAAACTTCGTAGTCGAAGCCGGCGACGACGAGGGTCGACTCGACGACCTCGAGCAGGATGCCACCGAGAACCGGCACGGGCGGGCGGCTGGGCAGCGACTTGGCTACCCAGGCCACTGCGTCTGCGAGGTCTTCACGGGCGACGCGGAACTTCATCGATCCTCCGAAAATGCGCTGGGTGACCGGAGGTCACCTCGTGCGCGTGGCGGCGCATTGGGCTGGTTCCGACGGCCCTGCGCTGGTCTCTGACGACCGTTACCGCAGATCAGCCGGGCTGTCGGTGGTTGGTGCTGGAATGTCCTGGGAGGTGCGGGAATGACTGATTCAACTGGTGGAACCGACCGCCACAGGTGGCGCCTGTTTCCGGTCTGGGGAGTGCAACCGTACGGCCAATCTCGTCCGTACGTCACCCCCGGGTCCGGTCGTCGAGCCGTTGGTGTCGGTCGGTCCACACACATTGTCTTGAAGTACATCTCTCTTAGAAGAGAGAAAAGCAGTAACAGTAGGTCCTGTGGATGGTGGGGATGCAGGCCATCGGCGCAGCGCATCAGGCGTGGCGCGATGGGGACGACGTGCGGACGGAGCAGGCGACGGACGGGCAGTTGTGGGGATGGAAAGAGCTGGGCTCGCAGTTGTCCCCCATCGATCCACCGTTGTCCCCAGAGTTGTCCACACGATGTGCATATCCAAATTGGTCGTTCATCAGAGCCACAGTCGGCGTGTTGGCGTCGGCGTGTTGGTCCGAACTGAGATGCCGGAGGTCGGTGCGGGCGGTCGGCGATGGTTCAGCGCCGCGATCGGTCCCGGATCCGGGCCGAGAGTTCCTGCACGTGGTCGTAGGTCTGCCGGCGCTCCGCGATTTCCGTCCGGATCTTCTTCGCGGCATGCATGACCGTGGTGTGGTCCCGGCCGCCGAACGTGCCGCCGATCTTCGGCAACGTCAGATCCGTGAGCTCGCGGCACAGGTACATCGCCATCTGCCGAGCGGAGGCGATCGCCCTGGTCTTGGACGGACCTGTCAGCTCGTCCATCGACACACCGAAGAATTCGGCCGTCACCGCCATGATCGTGGCGGCGTCGATGTCGTTGGACACGGAGTCGCGGACCAGGTCCCGCAACACGATCTGCGCGAGCGAGAGGTCCACCTGCTGCTTGTTCAGCGAAGCGAACGCCGTGACTCTGATCAACGCGCCCTCGAGTTCACGAATGTTGCGTTCGATCCGGCTGGCGATGAACTCCATGACGTCGTCCGGCGCGTTCAGTCCGTCCAGGGAGGCCTTCTTGCGCAGGATCGCGATTCTGGTCTCCAACTCCGGCGGCTGGATGTCGGTGGTGAGGCCCCACTCGAACCGGGTGCGCAACCGGTCCTCGAGGGTTTCCAGGCGTTTGGGCGCCCGATCCGAGGAGATCACGATCTGCTTGTTGGCGTTGTAGAGCGTGTTGAACGTGTGGAAGAACTCCTCCTGGGTGCCTTCCTTGCCTTCCAAGAACTGGATGTCGTCGACAAGCAGGACGTCGACGTCCCGGTATCGCCGTTGGAATGCGACCTTGCGATCGTCGCGCAGCGAGTTGATGAAGTCGTTGGTGAATTCCTCGCTGGACACGTACCGAACCCGGATTCCGGGGAACAACCGTTGCGCGTAGTGGCCGATGCCGTGCAGCAGATGAGTTTTGCCCAGCCCGGAATCTCCCCAGATGAACAGGGGGTTGTAGGCGACCGCCGGCGCCTCCGCCACGGCGACCGCAGCCGCGTGCGAGAACCGGTTCGACGAGCCGATCACGAAGCTCTCGAAGTGATATTTCTCGTTCAACCGGGTCTGGGCGGAGCTCGGTGGCGCGGTGTCGCGACGGACCGCATAGGTGGGCCAGATCTCGGTCACCGTTGCGAGGGCGTCAGCTTCCTCGTCGATGTCGTCGTCGTCGTCCTCGCGGGCTATCGGCGCCCCGTTCAGATATCCGGGGCCATCGGCGGTCCCGGCCAAGCCGGGAGGGTAGCCACCGTTGCCATTACCGCCGACGTCAGCCGGACGATTTTCCTGGTCGACGGGAGCCTGCTCACTCACTGTCACCGCAAGGGTAATGGGAAGTTGCATGCGATCGGACAATGCAGCGGTGATCTGTTCGCGCAGAGTGCGCTCGATCGTGTCCCTGGCGAAACTGGAAGGTGCGGCGATCAACGCCGTCGTGCCGATCAGGCCGACGAGTTCGGTGATGCCCAGCCATGCGCGCTGGTGCGAACTCAGGGTCGCAGACAGTTCCGCGACCACGTCGCGCCAGACGACTTGGACGTCTACCGGATCGTCCGCCACTGGCAATCCCCCACTTTCCGTGCCGTGCAGTCATCAACCATCCACACAGTTGTCCACCGGATGTGGATAACTATCGGTCGATAACTATCACACGGCCGACGGCAACATCGGCAATGGTCGGAGCAGGCGATCGTCGGGACGACGAGGGGCGATCTCGTCCGTTTCAGTAAGTGTTGGCCGAGGAACGCTAACAATTCATCTGCCGTTCCCACAAGATGCTGGCGCGGTCGAGTATTCCATTCGGCGTGTCGCGTCGGCAGTACCGATCCGGTTTGACCCCTGAGTGCTCCTGTCTCTACCCTGGGACCAGACCCGCGCGGTGCCGGGCTGCCGCATGCCGTTCGCACGTCGAGCGGCTGGTTGAACGGTCCCCTTTTGCTGGGGTCCGGCCCGATCGCAAGCAGACCAGGTCATGGACGGTGTTGCAGCTGGTCGTCTCAACGATCCGGCTGGCCGATCACCGACGCAGTAGGTATCCGCAGTTCGACCTTTGGAGAGATCACCTTGAGCAAGCGCACCTTTCAGCCGAACAACCGTCGTCGGGCGAAGGTCCACGGCTTCCGTTTGCGGATGCGCACTCGTGCGGGTCGTGCGATCCTGTCGGCTCGCCGGCGTAAGGGCCGCGACGAGCTGTCGGCCTGAGTTCTCACCGGCCTCATTCCCATCAGGACATTGTGCTGCCCTCGGATTCACGTCTGCGGTCCGCGGCTGACTTCTCCGCGGTAGTCCGTGGTGGTCAGCGTGCGGGTACCCGCAGGCTGGTGATCCATCTGCTGCAGAGCGGCCGAGCCCTTCCGCCGCGCGCCGGCTTCGTCGTCTCCGCGAAGGTCGGGAACTCGGTGATTCGTCACCGGGTGACAAGAAGGCTGCGGCCGTTGGTCCGTGCGGAGCTCCGCGCGCTTCCGTTGGGAACGGATGTGGTGGTCCGCGCGCTGCCGTCGGCGGGTTTTGCAACCAGCACCGACCTCGGCGTGGATTTGAGGACGGGCTTGGCGGCGGCCGTCCGCAAGCGGTCGCGAGTGCCGACGAACAACGAGGGTGAGCGATGACCGAGCGCACCAACAGCCCATCGTTCTTCGTTCGCGCCGTCGTGGCGCCGATCCGTTTCTACCAGCGCCACGTTTCACCAGCTCTTCCCGCGACTTGTCGCTACTTCCCGACCTGTAGCGCGTACGCCGTCCAGGCGTTGCAGGACCACGGTCTGCTGCGCGGCGTCTGGCTCGTGGTCCGTCGATTGGCCCGGTGCCATCCTTGGCATGACGGCGGATACGACCCCGTGCCGCCGCGACGGGAACCCATCGGCGCGTTCGGAAGTTCGATCACTGTGAAGTCCCACAGCGAATGCGACCCCGTGGCCGTCGGTCTGGAATTCCGCGACGGAGCTCTCAGCGGAAATCCCGCGGCGACAGTTCCGCCCCACCCTGATGCGCGGCCGGTTTCAACCGAGGCGCCGAACCCCCGGAGCAATGCCGCGTGAGTTTCGACTTCTTCTCCCTCGATTACATCTACTACCCCGTGTCGGGGATCATGTGGGTCTGGCACAAGGTTTTCGGTGCCGTTCTAGGTTCGGACAACCCTTGGGCGTGGGTGCTGTCCGTCGTCTTCCTGGTCTTCACCCTGCGAAGCCTGTTGTTCAAGCCGTTCATGAAGCAGATGACCTCGCAGATGAAGATGCAGGCCGTCGCTCCCGAAATGAAGAGGCTGCGCGAGAAGTACAAGGGCGACCGCACGCGGCTTGCGGAAGAGATGCAGAAGTTCAACAAAGAGGCCGGGGTCAATCCGCTGGGCGGTTGCCTCCCTGCCCTGATCCAGGCGCCGGTCTTCATCGGCCTGTTCCACGTGCTGAGATCATTCAAGCCTCATCAGGCCCGGAACTACTTCTTTGACGGTTCCGACGTCGATTCGTTCGTCGGGGCGAAGCTCTTCCACGGCGCCCCACTGTCCGCGTACATGACGATTCCGGCGAACAGCACGCCCAATCAGATCGGGCTCATCGCGCTCGAGGGCGTTCGTTCCACCATCATCGCGGTAGGTATTCCGCTCACCATTCTGGCCGGTATCGCCACTTACCTGACCAGTCGTCGGTCGGTGGCGCGCCAGGAGCAGATGCAGGGCGCGAACGACGCTGCGCCGCAGGCCGCGATCATGAACAAGCTGATGAAGTACGTGTTCCCGCTGTTCGTCGTGGTCGGTGGACCGTTCTTCCCGCTCGCAATCCTGTTCTACTGGCTGTCGAACAACACCTGGACCTTCGGTCAGCTCTACGTCGCGCACCGAATTCAGGACAAGCAGTTGGCGAACGAATCCATGGTGATCGACGAGGCGAAAAAGGCGAACGGCTTCACGAAGCCGCAACCCGGTGCTCGCCCGACCGTCGATACCAGACCGGTCACCAGACCGGCGCCAGGATCACGACCTGGGCAGGGATCACGACCAGCGCCCGGCGGGCGTCCGGCCGCAGGTGCCAAGCCAGCATCGGGTGTTCGACAGACCGGCGGAGCACGCCCCGCTCGTCCGACCGGTGGCTCCTCACCGGCGACCGGTGCAAGGCCGACGACCGGCGCTTCGCCGGCGAATGGGGCGAAACCCACGACCGGAGCGAGGTCCACCGGAAGCACGAAACGTGCCGTGGTGCAGCCCACGACCAGACGACGGGGAAATGGAGCCGGACCGGATTCGGCGCCCTCCAATGGTTCGACCGCCGCTGGCGACTCCGGGGACTCGGCGGCCTCGAACGGCTCGTCCAATGGAACGCCACCTTCGCTTCGGAAGGGCGGCGTCGACGGCGGGTCCACTGGTTCGGACGCCTTCTCGACCGATTCCGGGTCACCCACCCAGCAGACCGGCGGAAGCGGTACCACGGCGAGGAAGAAGAAACCCGGCCGACGCTGACCCCCAGGGCTCTGCGTCGGCGCTGCGCGCGCGTGAGTCTGTCCTCCTGACCTGCGTTTTGAAGAAGAGGTAGAGCGATGAGTGAAAACAGCATGGCGACCGATGAGCTACTCGACGACCAACACTCGCTGACACAGGAGGTAGATGGCATCTCGGGCGCTCCGGAAGGTGAAACTTCGGAGGTACCGGTGGACGAGGACTCGAGGTCCGGGCGAATGAGCAAGCACGATCTTCTCGTCGCCGAAGGCGATGCTGCCGGCGACTACCTGGAGCGGTTGCTGGACATCCTCGACTTCGATGGCGACATCGATCTCGACGTCGAAGGCGAACGGGCAGTGGTGTCGATCATCGGTGACGGCGACGTCGATCGCCTGGTCGGCGACCGCGGCGAGGTCCTGGACGCACTGCAGGAACTCACTCGGCTCGCAGCCACCGCCGAGACCGGCCAACGCTCCCGGTTGATGCTGGACGTCGCCGGGTATCGAGCCCGACGGCGTGTCGAGCTCACCGAGCTTGCAGTCTCGACCGCCGAGGATGTCAAGGCAAACGGCGAGGCCGTGAAGATGCCGGCCATGAATCCGTTCGAGCGCAAGATCGTTCACGATGCGGTTGCGACCGTGTCCGGCATCGAATCGTCGAGCGAGGGCGAGGAACCACGTCGTCGTGTCGTCGTGAGTCCTCTGACCTGAGCCCAGGCTCGCCGGAACTGGGCAACTACAGCAACACACCCCCCAGGTCGACATGATCGCCTGTCTCCTCCCGTTGTCCCGTACCACTCACCTCATGGGTCGGCCAGCGGTCGTCGGCGGCGGATCCTCGGAACTGCGTCGCGAAGGAACCTTTGTGATATCGACCGGAAGTAGACGAGTCGTCCCCGGATCGTCGGAGGCGGCCTTCGAATCGCATGGTGAATCTTCCTCTCCGATCACCACAAGCTTCTCCGGGCAGGACATAGAGCCGGAACCGGAAGCCGCCGCGGTGGTCTTCGGTGCGCGCATCGCCCTGGCGCGCCGTTACATCGCGGCCTTGGCCTCCGACGGTGTTGTGCGCGGGCTGATCGGACCGCGTGAGGCGGGTCGGTTATGGAGCCGGCATGTGCTCAATTCGGCTGTGGTCGCCGAATTGCTGACGGCTGCTTGGACCGTCATCGACGTCGGTTCGGGTGCAGGTTTACCGGGCATTCCGCTGGCAATAGCTCGACCGGACTGTCAATTCGTTCTGGTTGAGCCATTAGAACGACGAGTTATCTTCCTGCGCGAGGTGGTCGAGGCCTTGGAATTGGTCAATTGCCGGGTCATCCGAGGGCGCGCGGACCAGGTGATCGACGAATGTGGAGCCGCCGATGTGGTTACTTCCAGGGCGGTTGCGCCACTTGAGCGCCTCGCTTCCTGGTCGGCACCCTTGTTGAGGGTAGGCGGAGAACTGTTGGCCTTGAAGGGATCGAGTGCCGCGGCAGAGATGCTGCGCGATGGGTCTGCTGTGGCATCACTGGGCCTGATCGACCTCGAGGTCGTCTCAGTGGGGAAAGATCTGGTCGAGCCGCAGACATTGGTGATACGAGGCCGCCGCGTTTCGACATCGGGCAAGGCGAAAGGACGCAAATCCGTTGTCGGTGACGACAAAAGGGCGCGTCCGGCAAGACGACCGCGCAATATGTGACATTCCTGCTTTCACCGGATATGACGATCCGCCTTCAGTGGCTTCTCGTAATTTCTTTCGAATTACAGCTTGTTACTCGCGGCGATGGGAAGTGCCTCAACAGTAGTGCCGTGAAATCCCGTCGGAATTTCTGCTGGTGAGGTTCAAGTAAGCCCGGCTCGGCTTGATCTTGCTTTTTGAGTTACATCTCGGCGGCGATACCGACTCTGCCAAGTGCCGATGCGACGGAGCCCTACTCCTCTATTACGTTACCGTGACGATCGCGGTTCGACTTGTTGCCGGCCGCACCGGAGGCTCAAGGATGGGGTCACCGAGCCTGCTACTCCCCCACACGACATCGATTGGCCATACAGCTGTCCTCAGAGCCATGGTGTCGAAATAGGCGCCTTGACGGTCCACGACTCCGCTGACGGGGGCGGCGGAGCCGGTCAGGCACTCTGGGAAATCGCTGACTGGGAGCGCCGCAGGTGAAGGTTCGGATTTCTTGAAGGTTGGTGTTGCGCGGCCACAGCAGGGCTCAAAGCAGATCGGCCACCTTAACTATTCGACCGGTCGCGGCCGCCGGAAGTGAACGTATCGGCAGGTTCTCAGGTCCGTGATCCGTTCGGCGGTGCGAGGGTCGAGGTGCGCATTGGTATGCGATGCCAAGCGGGTGCTGGACGGCCATGCGGTTTTTATCTGGCTCGGTTCTCGGCGGCCCCAGCTTCTGGGTACGGTGTAGGGGCGCACCGCGTTCACAACCGGATTCGGAATGTCGACGCCCCATCCGGCGCCCCTCCAAAGCTCAACTTCAGTTCTCTTCGGAGCGCGGCCGTCGAGTTTGTCCGCAGCTCGAAAGGCCGGAGTTGGGTTTCAAATTCTCACGGGAAAGGGGCCTCCTGAAGGCGGTCGGGACTATTCATCCCAACTGGCAATCGGACCGCACGAATTGCTCGAGTAGCCACCGCCTTGCCGTCGCGCAGCCGGTGATGGGCAGAAAGAGTTGCTCGCGCAATTCTCTTGACTGGACCTGTTGCGCATGAGGTAGGCCCGCTCGGTGGTTGGGCGGGCCGGCGACAAGAGCGATCGCCATGAGCAATGGCGCCAAGCTGTGGGCGCTACGGCAACGGTGCGGTGCAGGTAACAGCTCGCTGAGCAGCGGGTTTCGCGCGGTTTCCTTACGGTTTCGAAGTCGTTGTCTCCGTAGATCTGATTTGCCGAGCCGGACATCGGCGTCACGTCGATGGAAGCGCCGGGTTTTGCCTGTATCGGCATGGACGAGGGTTGTTTCATTGCCGTCGCGGGTACGAATGGGCATTGTTCGGACGAATGGTTCGATTCCTATTGTTGATAAAGGTCGTCCGCGCGGAGGCCAAGATGGATGCTGCGGTCGGGCTGCAATTCATTACCTGAAGTTGGCCGCGGTACCTGAAGCACACTTCTTTGGGGAACGCACGGAGGCGCACGACCCGGCGCTGATTGAGCCAGACACCCGTGTTGACAGCTTGGACCGCAGGCAAACGACCGCGGCATCTCCCCCGGCGCCTCGCGGCGATGTGGTCGAAGTAGTTCAGTGTGTACATACGGGTAGGCGGCGCGGCGCGATCGACGAAACTCATCAGGTGGGTGTGCGACCGTCGATCTGCTCTGGCGAGGAGTTGAGGCGACAGTCATCGGACCATGCATGGCCGAAGCCCCGACGGACGATAATGTCAGGAGCCGGATCGCCAGCCGGGATGTTTCAGGTGAAACGTCTTGAGTGTTGGGTGACCAGGTGGAGGATGGCAGCAATACGGGAGCTAGCGGGCGACCACGAGCGAGTCCTCGAAAATGGAGACCCGGCACTCAAATCCGAGCACACTGACCGTCCCAGGGCGAATGCGGGTTCGGTGGCATCGCGGATCGCACGTCCCTCTGGCGGGGCCTCGTCGTTGGGAGGTCACTGCCAGACCGCTCCCCCACCGGCCCCTCGGGAGATTCCTCCAAGACCGCTCCCCCACCCGGCCCCGGGGTTACGGGTCCACATGTCCGTGATGCGCTTGTTTCACGTGAAACATGCGCCTACAGGGGTGGCGGCGCCAATGTCCTTCCGATCCTGCCTGGCATTCCAAGTGCCTCGGGCACACGAGCCGCATCCTGACCTCCCGACGATTCGCTGCCATTCCGTACGGCCCAGCTTTCCAGTAACCGGATAGAACCGTTCAGAACCGCGGCCCCGACTTGCACAAACCTGATGCGAATCATCGGCCTGACTGGAACGGAGCAAGTTCACAGCGCGAACGGCGCAAAACCGATGTCCCGTGGTAGGACAAGGGAACCAGAACATCATCTGGAATGTTTCACGTGAAACATCCGCCGGATCGCAACAGCATCAGTGGCATCGCGTCGCATGGGGGAGTCGTCTGCCTCAATGCTGGCCCGAAGTGGTCCCGCAGTCCCCGCTGGCTGGGGGACGAATGTGGACACTTGCAACCCCCGTCGGCTCGATCGGCAGACAGCGCATCGCGGTGCGATCGATCGAGACCGTTGCAACCCGATCTCGGGTGCTTCACCACAACGTTCTGTGAGGTCCGTGGACTCCTGCATCAGCGATCGATACTCGGGCTGCATGCAAGGAAGTTGCGTGAGTGAACATCTGCTTAGGAATCGAGACCGGCGCGAGTGGGCCACCAGACAGCTGGGTGGGTCAGTCGTCCGAGCTATCACTCGGCAA
>JAABUO010009721.1_pt1 | contig 10725 bp, 14 predicted proteins | sample 5559291 | NCBI WGS metagenome assembly JAABUO01 (sample SAMN10711878, study PRJNA513372) | rock metagenome | isolation source: Antarctica rocks | place: Antarctica: Victoria Land, Finger Mt sud
GCAAAGAAATTGGCCCTCAGGTCAGCGGCATTGGCTGTGTCTCTACGTCTGTCAGAACATGGCTTGTAGACAGCGTCTGTTGCACTTACCCGCCATCAGACACTTCATGTTGACTTGCACATGTCACCTCTTTCCCATGGCTGCTTAGTGCCCTTGTGATGAAGTCAGAAACACTTCTGAGAACTGCAAGGCATGCTTCACAATGAATACAAAGACTACTGTGGACACAAGCAGATTGTTGCTGTGATTGTACTAAGGTAAGCATGCTGATGCCTTGCCATACATACTTTGCGATTCATTCAGGCAGACTCTGAATGGCTGAGGGTAGTGCCCTGGGGGCTGAGGAAACTGCTGGTGTGGATTGACCAGCGGTACGACCACCCCGACATCTATGTGCTGGAGAACGGAGTGGACTGCCCACGAGAGTCCAGCATACCTCTGCCAGGCAAGCTCTGATACATGCTGACACTCCATGTTGGTTCTTAACAATGCAAGAAGAGTCGGCCTGCTTATGGTGCTCTCAGAAAGTGCACATCATTGTGTTGCATGTTAAAGAAGGACAGGGTCTGGCTCAGCCTGATGTTTGCTGGCTTTGCAACAGCCTTGCATTGCATTGTTTCTTTGTGGGTTTAGTGCACAGCCAGTGATGGCCTGGTGAGGCAGATGGCATGCTGGAATATGTGGATGTTGATTGCCAGAAGCTACACAAGAGGTCTGTTGTCTGGCGTGCAGATGCCTTAGATGACACCTTCAGGGTGCATTACTACGAGCAGTACCTGGCAGAAGCTGTGAAAGCAGTTGATGAGCATGGTGTCAAGCTGAATGGCTACTTTGCATGGTCTTTGTTGGACAACTTTGAATGGGCTGATGGTTATGCCAAGCGCTTTGGCATTGTTCATGTTGACTATAGCACCATGCAGAGGCAGCCTAAGCGTTCAGCTGACTGGCTCAAAGCTTTCTTTTCAGAGCAGCAACAACAGCCGCTACAGGCTGCTTGATGTGCTGACACATGTAGACAGCTTAGCTGAAGCAGCTCTACGAAGCAGGATTATCTGCAGATAGCAACTCTCACGATAGCAAACTTCACCAGGACACCCTTCTTTCACACATTGCCACACAGTCCTACCAACTTGTTTACCAAGAAACTTTTGTGTTTTTGTTCATTGTGACTTGTTCCTGAAAACTTTGTTTCACGTGTATATGGAACGCATTTAGGTCAACTGGTCTTGGCTGGCTCCTGCAACCTTTGGTCAGGACCATGTAACTCCCCTCACTGACGCCCTGTTAGCAACAGCAGAGTTCTTAAGAGGTCGGCCGTTCAAGCATTCAAGGCGATTGGCTGTGCACAGCTTCCCGGCGGGCATCCCCAACGGAAAGCATGTCATCTTGTGTCATTTTGTGCTGGTGCTCAGGTAGCACAAGTTTGACTTTCCTCCCTGTTTGACCGATTACCTCTGCAATCGACTATCGCAGGTACTTTGTCGCACAGGTTCTTGCCCCCCCGTACAGCACCTTCTATACATGCCAACTCGACACAGCAGCTCGCAAGGGTTTCGCTTATGCAATGCAACAGAACGACCATTTTCGATGGCGGAATGGGCCACTTGCTCAAAGGCAAAGACTTGAGGCTGGCCAGCTTGGACGGCCAGCAGCCAGACAAGTATTTCCTTGTTGGGGCGTATGCTAACATCGAACAGCCGAGCGTCGTTGAGGACCTGCACCTGGACTTTATTCAGGCTGGAGCAGAAGTGATCACCACCAACAATTTTGCAGCTACCCCTTGGGCATTGAAGTCCATTGGTAAAGAACACGATTTCGAAGCTCTACTAGAGGTACTTGGCCATTGTCTGTAATGGGGGGCTTGCCAGCATATGTCCAAAGGCTGAAATCAGAAGTTCAGCTTGCTGAGACTTATTGTGCCTGCCTGTCATCCCAGTACCCATCCTAGTAAGTATGCAGTTCACCATCAATCAGCTCAAACGTTTGGTCTGCAGGCTGCTGGCCAAGTGTCCCAACAAGCAGTTGCAAAAGCAGGAAAGCCAGTCCAAGTTGCAGGATGCCTGCCTCCTCTGAAAGACAGGTGCACATGCAAGCAACAAAACAATGGCAGCAGCAAACACAAGCAGCAGAACAGCTCATGTCATGCATCTCTGGTTGCTGCTTTGTGACTGTCATCAGTGTCACCAAACTCCATTCAACAAGGCCATGGTCTACTTGGAATGTCATCTGCAGCGTACCGTTAGCTTAATTGGCTCATGGGTGTATGCAGTTATCAAACGGTCGACCTTGGCACAGCCGAGCTAATGCAGCCAACCTATATGCAGATGGCAGCAATATTAGAGCCCTATGTGGACCTGTTCCTCTGTGAAACCCTAGCCAGCACAGCAGAAACTATGGCAGCAGCCTCAGCAGCCTGCAGGTCAGGTCCGTCCACTGTGCTCTGCTGTTGACAGTAGCCTGGCAAGTCAAGGAACGGCCTTTTCAGTCTATTGCTCCCGAATGTTAGCAGTTGTCAAATGTGTATCTGGCGCTTCATTTACAAGCAACTCAACCAGTGGTGTTTCTGCAACTCACACCACACTGGCAACATGTTTGGCACCATGCACTGACTGCACGCTGAAATTCATGAGATGACTTCTGTGTGAACCCTCTGCTTACATGCACACATTCGTTGTGAGGTGCCTCTGACCAAAAGCTTGCTGTTCTGTCAAAGGCAAGCCTTTCTGGGTGTCCTGGACTCTAGAGGACAGTGAGCATGCTCGACTCAGAAGTGGAGAGAGCCTACAGGTGCACAGTCATAACCCCTACACCAGCACAGCTGTGTGCATCATAATGGTTACCAAGTCATGCATGAACCTGTTGTATATCTGGCTGTGTGGTTTGCCATTTGACATGAGCATGCAGTGCACTATTGTGCTGTGATGCTCTTGATCAAGCCAGGTTGACCTTTCTGAGCCATTGCTACATTTGTTGCTTAATAACAAAAGTATCATGGCTATGCATGAAGTGCAGCATATCTGACATTGGTATGTTTGCGCGTCAGGCAGCCTGACACACTTGACTGGTTTGACTGGAGGTTCCTGCCAAATCATCATGATAAGCCAGACGTATGCCAGTTTGCCATGATCAAGTTTAGTCATGCAGGAAGCAGTGAAAGTGGTTCAGAGCTTGCCGGGCCTACAAGCCGTGCTTGTAAACTGCTGTGCCCCTCAGGTGGGCTCCTGTGCATTTATATACCCAAGACCTTGCATGCTAGCCGGTGAGGGTGCAGACTCCTCCTTCCTGCATCACAGTCACTGCTGTCAAGAGTTGATGCACACAGGGCAGCGCCACAATGTGTTGTGATGTTGTTCAAAGCTGCATACTTGTAGCCATCACAGCTCCAATCCCCCTAACATCAAATCCGGTGAGCAGACTTGCCTCGACCCTCTGGCATGCCGCCGTCAGCACCCATGTGCAATACTGATGTCAAGTGTGTATATTGCAGGCTATAACCGCAGCTCTACCTGTGCTGAGAGCAGCCGCACCTGATCACGTACAGGTGGGAGCATCCGCAAATGGATTTAAGACAAGCACCACTGAATGGCTTGGGGGTGGCACCACCCCTGGCATGGTTGTCCCAGATGGTGGGTCCTGCCATGGCTTGCGCGTCAAGCTACTGTTCTGGCACATCTACACAGCGACCAATTGCATGTGTCTTTGTTGTAATGTCAGTGCACATCAGACTGCAGCAAATCTGCAGTTCAGAAATGGACGAATCCTGAAAGGCGTCAACACTGCTGCACAGTAATTGAGACTCCAGACTAAGGGTGTTGCATCATCAATTGTTTATGATGCAGTTTTTGCGTGTTTGCAGGAGACTATAGTGAAGATGATGTCATCACTCCACAGGCATATGCTGCACATGCCAAGCAGTGGAAGAAGCTGGGTGCAACAATTCTTGGAGGGTGCTGTGCTGTGGGGCCTGAACACATCAAGCACATGACGGAAGTCATCAAGTAGACACATGATGGCATGCCTTTTACTTCCCTTGTACCATCACTATATTTATAACAGGGTTACAGTTGCAATGCAGCCCACGCTTCAAAACCGGTATGCTGCGCATTGGTGATCAGCTTCAGCTAGTGCTCTGACCAACCACTTCTGTCGGGCATTTCCTTTGGCCAGCAAGACTGACGGTCGTGGCACTATTGTGACGCGTCATTACGGAACGCTCAAGCTATGGCGAGTAGTCTAAACTCAGCTGCTTTGCAAGGGGGAACTCAGGACCTAAACCAATAGAAAAGCAGAATCGAGCGTGACTCTGTGCTGCAAATTAGTGATTTTGCCAATGCTTCTGCGTGCACTGTGTCAGCATGCCGCCAAGCACTCTATGTCAATCATTGCCATTCAGCCCGTACGGTTGCTGACGCCCTGTAGGTCTGTGCCAAGCATCTCAAGGTTTCGCACGTTCGCAGTAGGACCCGAAATGCCGGGTGTCGAGCTCAAAGTTATGGACAAACTGAAGGAGAAGCAGCATGCAATAACCACGGTGGAGAGCTGTACAGGCGGCAGGATTGCAGATCTCCTGACCAATGTTGGTGGTGCTGCTCAAGTATATTGGGGATCTGTCGTTACCTACGATGGGTCTCTGAAGAGTGACTGGGGGGTCCCGGCAGGTTCAATCAAAGACATCGGCACTGTCACCGAGCAGGCAAGGCACTGTCTGGAAAGTAACACAAGCATTATGCATTGCATGTGATGGTGTCGGGCTGTCTGTGGTTATCGTTATGAATGTGGCGGTTTTGCCGGTCTTTTCTTAGAGATGCATGCCACGATACACAGTATCCTGAGTCAGCACGCGACGTTCAAACACTCAGTTCACTTGCATGCGTTGATCTGCGAGACCTCCAGGGTCATAGATCTCTGTCAACATGCAGGTAGCCGGTGAAATGGCTGCTGCAGGACTGAAACGTATGATCGACGGGTACAACAGAGAGAAAGCATGCAGTGATCTTGCGGAGCCAAAGGGCTTCATCTGTGTGTCAAGCACCGGATTTGCGGGAGGAGCACCCACACCAGACCTTTCTGGTATGTCACCATGAAAAGTGCAAGATGAGAAACTTAGCTGGGCTGTGTCTTACAAAGCATGCTATTGTCTGCAGGGACCTGCTATTTGGGTATTGCAACATCCAGTATGAAGGACCCTGTTGTCAAAAAGGTGCATGCTGATGGTGATAGTCGTGAGCATAGGGTGCAACATAAGGATTACTTTGCTGAGCAAGCATTGCAGATGGTCATGGAGCACCTATAGCGCAGCATCATGCCAACAGTCAGATGCCTTTGTGGGTGCATTGCATTATGGTGCAGCAAAGATTGCCAGAGTAGGCTTTCACCCAAAGACAGGCTGAAGCCTTGTGAAGACAGGAGAGTGCATGCACAATAGCAGAGCACCAACAGCGTCTGTTTCTGAATGAATCCTTGTCAAAACTTTAATGAGTTCTGGCAGCTTGGCATCAGAGCCATGTCTGCATGCCTATACTGATAGGCATGGCTTTGGAAAGATCTTGTGATGACAGATCCTCTGAGCTGGACAGACAACCCTTCACTGGTGGCAACTGCCATGTCCAGTATGTGCTTTCTATGTGTGTCAAGATTTTGTTTACATTGACATGCTGTTTGCTTGCTCCCCTTTTGAAGTAGCACTCCTGTAGTAAAGGTCTTTGTTGCTATATGCACATGTAACTGAGTAGACCTTCTTGTTTGTGGTATGCCTGCAGTTGCTTCACGGCAACATACAAGACAAGAGCCTTTGAGCTCCCATGGCATTTGACTTGTGCAGCATGGGCCCAGTGAGTTCTTCAGGAAGGTCATCAACCACGTCTGCTGTATTTGGGTGCTCCAATTCGAGCATTGTGTTTGCAACGACAATTGCTACGACAATTGCTACGACAATTGCTACGACAGCCAATTCCGTCTCAATTGCTCATCAAGGCCTTGGCATTGCCGGAAACCACATGACGTTTCTCTTTTAATGTCACTCAGATTTGAAACAATTGCAAATAACGCCTTTCCTGAGGATGCCCTGATCTGCAGCGCTCGTTCAAGTGCTTGGGTCTTTCAGATTTGATGTCTGTTGTAACGATCCCAATTGGATTTCACTGAAGTACCAATGTGAGCAGCGAAAGCGAAATACATCTGGGCAGGGTTGCAGCCTACGCTATACTCAATAGCCTTAATTGGGAGAGAGAGGTGATGCTTATCCCACAAAAGTACGATTACCGGCAACCGCATTTGCAGCATGATGGCCCTGATTTCATGTAGTAATGACTCAACTGCAGGTCCACAAGGAAAGTCTGCACTCCAACCAGCAGGATCACTTCTTGTTCCAAGCGAACAGCTTCGCAAATGCACTCTTGGGCTGCTCCTTCTTAGCGACTCTATGGTCTATAGATGGTGCTGGCAAGTAATTCAATGCGTTGTCTAGCATAAATGGCCTAACAGCAACTTGCTGCAGGGCAGGAGGTATGGGTGTGAAGCGGGCATCCTTCCCACTGGGTCCAACAAATGAGATCCACTGGTCCAGGTGATCAAGCATGAACTGCTGCTGCTTGTGCTGTTCTGCAGGCTTTTGCTGCAGGGAAAGGCTGCCTGTGGCTTGGGCAATGCCTTCTTGTGACTCTTGCTCTGTGGCAATGCTTTCAGCATGAGCTACACATTGCCAGGCTGCTGCTTGTTGCTCAAGCAGCTGCAAGCGCTGCACTGCCTGCTCATCAACTTGCACACAGTCCTGTATATGCAAAACCAAGATCCGAATTTGTGCAAGGCCTCACAATGCCTTGTCTATAAGCATGGAAGTGCGCGGCAGCCTGAAAACCGCAGCGCAAGCTGTCAGTCTGCTCTTTGATGCAGGCTGCAAACAGCATTCGACGTTGATGACAAAAACATGCTTGACAACGGACTGCAGTCTGCAGTTGCAACACTATTATTCTGTGGGACAAAACAAAGTCGCACCTGATGCTGTCTGACAGCCTGCTTTGCATGATCAGCAGCTCTGCCAAAGAGAGCATGCGCCTCCAGCTGCTTGCCTGCTGTCAGGTATGCATGCGCTACATAGAAGCACCGGCCTGCCTTGCTGTCAGTCACCTACACTTCAGCATCATCTGTCATGCACTGATGACCGCTGCATGTGAAGTTCCCTAGGCATCAAAAGGACGCAGGCAAGTCACCGTTGTGCGAGCAAACCAAGGTGTGTCTCTGCCAAACAGATCAAAGGAATGAGGACCAGGTCAAGAAAAACCAACCACAACTTTAGCAGCTTTTCATGCTGACAATTGGTAAGCTGGGCAGATGACGCAAACTGGATCCCAGCATTAGCCGTGCATGCACCGGTCGCAAAGTCCACGAGAGCTTGCATCCAGCAACAAGAAATGGTTTCGCACCCTGGCAGCAGCTTCTTCTTCCAGATGCTCTGCCTGTGCCCCCCTCAGCTCCTCTCCAGCTAATCTGCCTAGTGCCTCTGCTGCAGTGACCATACCATCATACAAGCGTACCAGTGACTCTGCCTTGTTTGATTGCTCCTGCAAGGTATAGGTCTGTGAGGCCATCACAATCTGACATCTACTTGAGAACTGGTGTAGAAACTAGATCTGCAATTGCTGCTGTGATTTCACAGCCTGCAAATGTCATAAGTCCTGCTGTGATACTACAATTCCTGCAATTGTCGTAGGTCTTGATGGCAGCTGCTTGCCACAAAAAGACCAAGGGCCAGCACACCATTGCCCTTCCTCAGCCCAAGTCAGCAGCTAGTGCTGCAGTCTATGTTCAAAGCTCAAACGTGGGTTAGCTCTCTGGGGTACAGAAACGCCACTTTGTTTAGAGAAACGTCTCTTAGACAGTACGAATTTAAACCAAACAACGCCTGGCGACAGTTGAAAACGCATCTTCACATCGGAAAAATATCTTAGATCTGGATAAACTTTGCCATGGTTCAGGTCATTGACATACCTTGGGCTTGACCGCTGTGCTAGCAACATCTAGGTAGGCCTCAAACTGGCTCTGAGCAGCCCGACATTGGGCTGACAGCTTCAGGATCTGCACCTCCAGCAAGCAACCACGCACTGCCCTTTCCAGCTGCTCCAAGTCTTCTCGGTCAGCTCCAGCCATGTCATTGCCACCTGAAGAGACTGCAGGTGACTCAGTCATGTGCACAGATATTTATACCAGGCTGTAAGGTGAGTGTTTCACGCCTTTGAACCCAGACCGCTGTGATGGGCGTCTTGCTCAACGAGTAGATGGAGTTGTAGCTCTGGCCAGTACATACTGTGCACAAGAGGTAGAAGGCCAGGAACTCATCAAGGACAAGGCACATTCCTGGATTGCTGGTGGGTACGGACCATTGACAGATGTAACAGACTGTTGGCAACAGTTAGTTGTCATCATAATTGTTGACTGACATTCTGTCAATATGAGGATGACTGCGAGTGTAGTATGAATGGTGTTGATACCTGGAGCAGCCTTGAGTATGCTGCCCAGGCTAGCTTTTGTGTCATTGAGCGCTGCAATGAGTCCATCATATTGGCCTGCCTCATGTGTAGCCTGGTCAGTCTGCATGCTGTCCTGCTGCTGCTGTGAGAGGTCTGCCACCTGCTGCAGGTTTGCCTGGACCCGCTGGTTTCTGACTGAGTAAGTGATCCCTCGCCATGTGAGGGAGGTGGTCCCACTGGACTTGTCAACTGCTGGCTGCTCAGCTTGCAGAGAGTCCAGCTTTCCCTGAAAACAAGGCCATGCGCTTCACATGTGAGCTGCTGCCATCAACATGCATGTGAGGTGTGAAACAAGAGAGGCTTTGAGAGCAGACTCAACATCAGTCAATTGGTGGGTTGCAGACAGCACCTTTGTTGCAGTCCTTTGTATCTTCCAACAGAACTATGCCATGCACCGCATGCTTTGAAACCCAGTGAGTGAACTTGACATGGTTGGACACAGCAGTTGCTCATATCAGTAGGAAGGTGTATGCCTCGCCTGGCTTCAACATCTAGTAAACACAAATTTGCCAATGTACCGCCTACAGATGTACTTGGATGACACTTGGCTTGTCAGCAAGTCTCTTGAAGAGCATACTGAGCATTTGTGGCTTGTGTTGCGATTGCATGAGCATGAATATCACACAAAGCATGCAAAGTGTAGACTCAATCAGCCTGAATCAGCTCAAGTTCCTGAGTCATATTGTTGACAACGACTCTGAGGGAATTAAGGTTGATCCCAAGAAGACCGCTGTGGTCAGGGCCTGGGCTTTGCCCCAAAATGTCTGAACTGGGCTGTTTTCTAGGGCTGACTACCTGCTTTCATAGGTTTGAGCAGGATTGTGCTAATTTTGGTAGGATCTTTGACTAGTTGGCTCCCAAAGCCAATGTAATGTTCAGCTGTATTCTAGGGAGATAGCCCCAAACTGCTCTGAAACGCCTGTGGTTGCCTCAGTGGTTGAAACAGGCGTTTCAGAGCACCTTGGGGCTATCTCACTAGGATACAGCTGAACACCACATGTAGTTTCCAGGCAAATTAGTCAAAGACCCTGATGCCTGTGGTTGCAACAGGCATCTCTAAGCATTCTGGGGCTATCTCATTGCAATATGGCTGAACACTACATTCAAGCAGAGCTTGTAAGCCACATGGCATCACTGCTGACCTGGATGTCATCAACTTGCGGGGCTGACACCATCTCCTCTTGACCTTTCCTGCCCAGCTCATACTTGACAAACCTCAAGCTGCCCTGAGTCTCCTCAAGCTGCTGCCGACAGGCATTCTGCTGCTCATAGCTGCCCACTTCTGACAGGTGCTGCAGAATGGTCCTGCCAAGACATGCAGACACTCAGACAGACAACACCCATGCCAATTGGTCCATGCATTGTGATCAGGTATGTCAACTTGCTGAAGAGCTGAAGCTGTGCCATGGTGGCATTTGGCCAATTGCTTCTGTGGAAGGTGGAATGTAGCAAACTCAGAAGGGACAGTCAGTTTGGGTGTTTGTCTTTCTTCACCTAGAAATCAGGCAGTCGATCACTCCCTCATCATTGTTGCAATACATGAATGACACAGTGCCCAAAGCCAGCATTGCCGGATGTGAGCACATCACAGCAGATTGCGTGTGCACACAGTTGGACTGTGAGCTGACAAAAGGAAGCCGATCAAAGTTGCAAGGCAAGCTGAGCAATCATGCATCCATCATGTATACTGCTTGCCACTATTGCATATGTGACTCAGAAGGGACAGTCAGTTTGGGTGTTTGTTTTTCTTCAGCTGAAATCAGGCAGTTGATCACTCCCTCATCATTGTCAAAAATGACATGCAGTACATTGCAGTCATCTGATAACTGCCAATGCTGGATCACATTGCACAGCTTACACGGACAGCAGCTGAAGAGAAAGCAAGGTTTTGCTTACAACCACGCCACATTCAGAAGGCAATGCATCCAAGTATGGCAGCAATGAGATAGACTCTTACTCTGCACGCTGGTACTTGGCCACTGCCGTTGCCAAGTCCTTGCCCTTTGTTTGCAAAGCTAGACCAGCAAGGCCAGCAGCGTAAGCCTCAGCTTCCAGGTGTGTTCGTGAGTCGCCCTTTGCAGCTGCTAGTCTTGCCAGGTCAGCAGACCACTGCGCGGCTTTGCTGAAGCGTCTGACCTGATGCTGACGTCTGTGAGATGACATTTCCTCCTGCTTCTGGGCTTCGAGCTCTTTTCCTAGG
>JAABUO010009722.1_pt1 | contig 10725 bp, 9 predicted proteins | sample 5559291 | NCBI WGS metagenome assembly JAABUO01 (sample SAMN10711878, study PRJNA513372) | rock metagenome | isolation source: Antarctica rocks | place: Antarctica: Victoria Land, Finger Mt sud
CCACCAACAGTGCTTGGCTGCTGCTGAGTTGGCGTGCTTGCTTGGCCGGTGTCTTCCACACCTGGAGCAGCCCAAAGTTTGGTTGTGCAGTGATTGCGGCAGGTGCGTGGTGTGTGTAAGATATGATGCATGATGCCCTCATCTCTATAGTGCAGGCGAAAGCAGGAGAGGGGCATACACTGTGTTTCCTCTGTTGCCCTGCATGCAACATGCACTTATGTAGAAGCATTTAGAGGTCTTGAAAGCTGCCGCTGCTGCTTCAATATGCAACATTTGCATGCTTCTGAACTTACAAGGCCCTGGAGGCGTTTGTAAAGCTTTAGATGAGAGAAGGCTAACATACTCAGGAGCTATTGTTGCCATTGCGTCTGTCAGCCAGCTTATACTTTGCGGCTGTGCTGATAGTCCTGATGGACCTGTCATGAGCCTCACGATTGTCATGGTCCCACATGGACCCACATGGGCCTGTCATGGGCCTCACGATTGTCATGGTCCCACATGGACCCACATGGGCCAACATGGGCCAACATGGGCCTCACGATTGTCATGGTCCCACATGGACCCACATGGGCCAACATGGGCCTCACGATTGTCATGGTCCCACATGGACCCACACGGGCCAACATGGGCCTTGGAAGGATTGAAGCTGACACACGTATGCCTGATTGGGCTGACCGGTTTCAATTGCACAATTATCATTGTATCACGCTTGTCATGTACACCATACAGTGCTGACCATGACCTTGACAGCTTAATTAATGCAGTGTGCAAAGATGGCAAAGCAACAGTGATACTAAAAGGTGTCCAGTGAAGGCACAGGACAGAGTCCATACCTTGCTGGCTGTGGTTCATCTCACTCCGCTCAGTCCATGTCAAGGAGCGCTGCACTTTGATCACACCCAAGCTCTGACCTTGGCTGGCAGCTTGACGCTCATCTTCCATGACGTGATCAGGTGACAACAGTGCCGCGTAATCATGCACAGCAGCTATGGAGCCAGCACCCTCCTGGGGATCATATGCAAAAGACGTATCTGAGTCTGTAGCCCGCCGCATTGAGCTGCGCCTGCTTGTGGTCCTGCTTGTGGTCCTGCTTCTGCCACTTGCCAAGACCTGCAGGATGCAAATGGTGTCTTTCAGCGCAGTAGCCCATGCTGTTGGGCATGCAAGCTTGGCATGCGGTCGTGTATGTAGGCAAGCTGATGAGTGTGAAAGACATGTTCATGCATAGTGGTACGTGGCACAGCGGAACAGTTTTTTCAGCAGATTTTGCCAAAATAGGAGCTTGTGCAGGCAAGCCTGCAGATCTTGGGCAAGAGCTGGACAAAATTGTGAGTATGTGTGCAAAAGCTTCTGCAAGCTGAAGTGAACTGCTTAAAATTAGGTGGCAAAGGGCATTTACCTGAGTCTGTTGAGCCTGCACCTCAGAGAACAGCTTCTCCATACGGTCAAGATGAAGCTTCGTATCATCTCGACGGGATGAGAAGCTGGTATCCTGCCAGGCAAATACAGAGTCAGACGTGTCAAAGAAATGATTATAGCCAGTGTATCATGGGCAAACTCAGATCCTACAGTGTTGTGCTCCACTAAAGACAAGTCTGCCTGCAAGTCTGCCGCGTTTGGATTCTCGGGAGAATGCTGACTGCTTGTGGATTCCATCAGCGGAATATTTCGCAAGTGTGCAGGCCTTGCATCCTCACAACGTGCTTCGAGCGAGCTGTCAGATCAGAGGGATTCGACCTGAAAACTCTTGCAGTATGTGCTAAACTTCACGACCACAGTTGCTGCACATTCAGCACCTGGTATCGGTTGTTCACTTACTGTCTGGTCTTGCCATGAGCGACAGTATTTAGTACACGAAATCTTTCCTCTACTAACACTCCCGACTGCAAGCATCGGTTGAAACTTGAACAAGCACTCCTCAGTTTACGGTGTCGGCTTAGGACATCTACGCGGCTGCGCTGTGGAGCGCTGGACCTGGAAGACAGCTGAGGCGTCTCGTCTACACGCACAGTCAAACAACATGTCGCCAGTGGAGACTGCTTTTCGGAAATCATGCAAGGGCGCTGCCGTGTACTTCTACATCCATTTCAGCAAGACCTGTCATGTGGCAAAGCCATTCGTGACAGGAAATTGCCTGGCTCCATTTCTCGAGATGTTGGCGCCTAGCATACACAAAGTCTAACTTACCGAACGACCTCAGCGCTAAGCTAGCCTGACCATAAGTCTGCAGGTCCACAATGTTTATAATGATGCATACACTGTGACAGCTACCGTCACATGTTTATAATGATGCATACACTGTGACAGCTACCGTCACATCACGCTGATGGAGCCAGTGACGTTGATAGTGTTCATCCAGTACCGTCATGTACAGCTGCAAGCTGCTGCAATGTCAAGCTGTCCATGTGTAATTGTGCCTGTGACATGACTCCTCGACGCTTTGCAAGACCTTGTGGACTGAGCTCATGGACAGGTACAGCCTCAACATCCAATTCAATGTTGCCTGACATTATCAGTGGCGGCCGTTGGGCAAGCAAAGCCAACGCAAGCTGAGTAAGGTGAACCAAGCGAAGCAGCGCATTTTGATATCACCATGCAGCAGTGAGTGATAGTCTGTCTGTCCCAAAACTTACTTATGAGGAAACGTTAAACGCTCAAGCACAGAGGCAGACAAATGCCTGAAGTGCATGTAGCCATAGACACAGTGTAGTTTGGATCAAGGATGCTGTAGGCTCAGATTGTCAGTGACTGTCACTCAGCATGGACTTTTTGACTGTCACTCAGCATGAACTGTCTGGCTGACTTGGGAGACATGGAATTAAATGAGACTAGAAAACTCAAGTATGCTAAGAGTAACTGCTGAGATCTGCAAAGTGCACACGAGCTCTGCAAGCAGACAATGCTTTCACCACACCATGGAGGAGACTTGTGTCAGTACTGTCCTGTCGTCAGCACTGCATTCTTCCCTCCAGCTTAAGGAATGCGGCAAGAGAGGGTCTGCTGCACATCTTGCTTCACCGCCTCTGCGTGATGTACAGGTTGTCACAGAACCTTGCCAAGTCCAAGTCACTCCTCTGCTCGGCTGCACTCCTGCCCGAAGACTCACTCCTTGCAGTGCGTATGTCAGCAGTGTTTGATGGCAAAGATGGAAGCGGCGAGTCTCTGCCATAACTTGCTGAGTCCATCTCAGTTCTCCAGTCGGCTGTGCTTTGCTCTGGGGACTTGCCCCTCGCCTTTAAGATGTCTGCTGTGTTGGAAGGCAGAGATGGGAGGGGTGACTGCAGGGGTCGAGTCCCCCTGGGGGGTGTGGGGCTTCTGCGGGAGTCACGCCTGGCTGATCGCTTTGGAGAGGTACTGCTTCTTCTTCTTGATGTGCCACCCTCTTTGATCTCAGACTGCTCAATCTGGATGGATAGCAAGAAACTGTGTCAAGGGCACTGGTAAGGCTACTCACATATATATATACACACACCAGCCCAACGGACGTGTACACTAAGTGATGGCACTTGGCTGTTTTTGGGTGAATGCAAGACAGTAGACAGGCAGCAGTGGGACCACCCCATTGAGCCATAGTTAATGAAGTGATGTTGAGATCACCTGCACAATCATGCATTGGGAGAAAACATGCCTGGCATCACAACAGGTGCAAGTCAGTATTGCCACACATAACGTGGGCACACATGTCGCAAAACAGACAGGCGGACACTTTGCTGCTAGACTACATCAGAGCAGTGCACAAATCGTGAGGCGACAGACCTGATGTACCACTAACATGCTCAGGGTTGTCAGCAACAAAATGTCATGTACGGCACTCATAGTACATGGTCCGTACTTGTGCAGCGCATCTCTCTGTTGTGTACAATTGGACTGGATGTTGGCACATGCAGAAGCCAATTATCATACCATGATACTTACAGTTAGACATTTCGTTATTAACATACTTATAATGTTGGCACACGCAGAAACTAAATATCATGTTATGATACTTACATTTAATTATTACACTATTCATACATGTATATTTATAATATATTACATTAGTCATACTTATATATTTATAACATGACTACCTGATGCTTGACGGCCTCTGCCAGGTGGCGAGGGGCCTGCACTGCCGCCACAAAGCCCTCCTCCAGGGCTTCTCCTGCCTTCTTCACCAGGCTGCCCGCCTCTTGCCCTTCCTGCTTTACTGCATCACCTGCCTCATGGGCTATGCGGCCAGCACCTGCAAGCAACACCCCCCAGGTGAGTTTCAAGATCAACAGGCGCAACAGGAACGATCATGCAATCCCACGTCATGACTGTGTGCTGTCAGCTCCATCTTGTGCTGTGCAGCCAGCACCTGCAAGCAACAACCGCAGCTGAGTAGAAGATCAACAGCCACAGTAGAAATGGGCATGCAGTCCCATGCCATGATGTTGCGCTCTGTGCTTTCAGCTCCCTCTTGAGCTGTGCAATCAGTGCCTGCAGTCAGCATTCTGGGGTGCAATTCAGATAGGCAAGAGCACCTGCAGCTCAGTGGTCAGAACAAGTCAGAGACATCAGAAAGCAGAGGCAGAGTACAAGTATGAAACATTCTGATGGGAACAGTCAAACTCAGCACATGAGCAGCAGCAATCTGCAGGTGCATTACCAGATTGTGAGAGACAGTTACAATGAGGTGACATCATCCAAAACATGAGTCCAAAAGATGGTGGTGCTAAGCAACACTGTGTACGTGAAACACATCAGAGTCAGCAATGCATAACACAATACCATCCAAACGGAGCATGCAAACAACGGTGAAGCTAAGCATCACTGTGCAAGCGACGACTAACAGATTTGGCAGAGTGCATGGTATGCAACATGTTTGTGTGTTTGACGGGGTATCCTTGGCTGCTAAGCAACACTGTGCAGGTGAAAGACAGAACAGTCAGCAATGCATGACGTGTGGCATAACACCGGCCTTACTTGAGGGGGTGTCCTGGGCTGGTTTTGTAGCCTCTGGGGTCTTGGCTGGCTCAAACACTTCACTGAAAGAATCCGTGAAGCTCTTCCATGCATCTGCAACACCAAAAATCATTGACCTTGTGTCTTCTTCAGTATGTGCTCAGACTTGTTGGCTGGCAATTTGAGTTCAAACTGCCAGCAACAGGACATTAGGCTCTGTTTTGAGCAGAGTTATCACCAGCTTGGTTCTGTTGCACACCACATTCACCTGTGCTCCCAAGCCTCTGATAAGTCACAACTGGCTTTACACCCCAGACTATAAAGTATTACATGAAGTAACAGCAAAAAACAATGAAAAAAGAGAAAACAAACATGCTAATGCATCGTAATCTCTTCCACTCTCAACAAGTCAGATAAGCTGTCAGAGTATACTGCACATTGTGATTCAGAAGCGCCCATACCATTGGGAGATATTGCAATGCTGATGTGAGGTGATTTACCGCCAACCTTACTCCATGCATGATATTGGAGCCTCCCTGGCATGCAGTGAGCGCATACCAGCAACATATGCATTTTGTTCAGGCATGCTGGCCAAAAGAAGGGCAGTTTCGCAATTGCGTCAAGGTCTTGCAACATGAAAGCAGTCGCAAAGATAGCTGCTCACTGCCAGCATGTGCAAGCACATAGACCCAATGCAGAGCAGCTGAGTGTTGCTCATCCTTAATACTATGAAATGTGCACTGCTATACATCTGGCTACAGGAGTCAAAAAATCTGTCAAAATAGTTGTCAGGTTGATCAGTTGGTGTGCATTGATGTGTGCCAAATGACTGTTAACAGAGCAAATACATTAGCTGTGTTACATACCTGATATGCCAGAGAAGAAAGCCCACCCCTCTTCTTCCGCATCCTTTGTCACATCAGTAGAGCTGGGCTTGTTACCTGCACCGTGCAGCAAGCTCAGCGCAGTGGAACCACCTGAAAGATCATGTGAACAGCTGTACACAACTAGAACAGACTGCTCTGGAGAGACAAGACTTGTCCTGCTTGTACCTAGCTCATCACGAGCAGGAAAGCGTAAACAATATAATCATTATCATTATCATTATCATTATCATTATCATCATCATTGTTATTATTATTATTATCATTTCTTATCATCATTTAATTACTATTATTATCATCATTAGTACATTATTAGAACCCAAAAGCCTCTCAGACAGATGGAACTGATCTGTGCAGTAGGGATTTGCATGAGCCAAAGCAATGCCCAGATGCAGACCTTGAGACATGAGATGAAGACGTGTGATGACAAACGCACACACATGTGATGATGACATGAGATTATGACATATGCTGACAAACACGAGCACAAAATGCGGTTGAATGTCAGAAGCACATGAGACGCACCTGAGGCCGACTTGACAGCATCTTTGACCTGATCAACAGCTGAGCTAGCTTTGTCCTCAACCTTGCCTGCCTTCTGTTCAGCCTGGGCCTTGGTCTCTTCCCATCCCTGCCCTTCAACCTTCCTGCTCTGCCTATCAGCAAACTCCCCTGAATGGGACTCCCCTTCGCCTTGACTGGAACTACCCACTCCAGGCCGAGTGGCAGAGGTATTAGAGGGAATCCTGCCCTGGGACTCTGGCTGAGTCTCTGTGATGATCTTCCTGCCGGATCCATGGAAAGATGGTTGCTGCTGGACTGCCGGTGTATTGGAAGCAATCTTGCCCTGGGTCCAGGCTTGCTCTTCTTGGCTGCGAGGCTGCATCCTGTCGAACTCGTCCTGCACTTTGCGCTTTGCCTGCTGTGCTGTCTCAGCTACAGACTGCTTCACGCTGCTGGCCTGCACATCGATGTGACACAATTTCAGGTTCCAAGTGCCAATCTGTTGACGTGTGCTGCGTCTATTGTGCTCTGCTGGTCACGTAATGCTGCACTACGCGAGCCTACTAGGCTAGACTAGCACATCAGATCTTGACGATACACTATGCTGTCCCTTAGGACTTATGCCTCAACTCTAGCTGCTTTAGTCAGCTCCCTGGCCTGCGTTGGTCTGTTCAACAGCAGCATGCTCTAGATGTTGTCTCACAAACACTGCATACATTCTACAGCTCGAGATGTGGTATGTACAGCTAGATGACACAGAAACTGCAATGCGCTGGAAAGTTGACAGACCCTAACTCACAATGACAGGGCAGACAACGTAAAAGTGCCGCATGATAACATCAGCAGCGCTATGCCTACTCCTTTCCAACTGTATGCCTTTGAAGATGGCAACACCGGATGCACTAGCCAAGTGATCATGCCACAATACCTTGTCGCGGATGTCATGAGCAAGGCTGGACGCCCGGTCAGATGCATCATCCACAATGCCTCTGCCCTTATCATGGGCCTCCCTGGCTGCACCATCAACCTCCTTACGCCCTCTAGAACGACCCCCTGGACACACAGAAGCAAAGCTTGCTTGCACAAAGCAAGCAACGCAGATACGCAAAGGAATGCCTGTCATGAGCAACAGTCACGCTCTGTTGTATGGTAATGCAGAGCTGTGAATGTGAGGATCAAGGCTGAGAGATGAGGCATTAGGACTCGGAGGCTGAACCTAGAGGCTCTGAGTGTAGCAAAGCACAGTCTGGTAGAGCCAAGCAGAGCAGGGCAGTGCACTGCAAGGCAGGGCAGGGCAGCGCACTGCAGGGCAGTGCACTACAGGGCAGGGCAGGACAGAGCAGGGCAGAACATACCAGTGCCAGGGGAGACAGTCTCCTTCAGGTGTTCCCACTCTTCCTTTGTCCTTTCCCATCCTTGTCTTCCTCTGGCTTTCGCTGACTCCACAAACTCTTCTCCTTCCTCTTTGGCATCCTCCCATGCCTCCCTGCCTTTGCTTCTCACTTCCCTGCTTCTGTCCCGAGCGGAATCTGCCAGCTTGTTCCCTTGTTCCTCTGCCTTCTCCACTCCCTGCCTGCCTTTCCACTCTGCCTTTCCAAGGAAATCCTCTCCCCTTTCCCTGGCTTCATGATAGGCCTGGACCGGGTCATAGCCAGCACCGCCACGCTGTAGGTGACCCTTCTGGTCTGCCCAGTTACGCCCTCGCCATGAGTAAGCAGATGCTGGGGCAGGACTGAACTGCCCTTGGGGCTTGTGCCCTACTGCAGCTGTGTTGGAGGGAATGGTGCCTTGGCTCAAGAGCTCATCATGCTGATTCTTAGGGAAGGCCGTCTGCCAGAACCTCTTGGCCTTGTCCACGGCTTGGTTTTTGGTGTCGATGACAGACTGCTGTACGTTGTGCACCTGCAGCCAACGTGTCCAAAAGTGCTTGGGACTGGTCGTGCTTGAATTGTGGACACACAACCTGGCTTTGTTCTTTGTGTGAACACTATATGCCACACCAGCCCTCAGCATGTACCAAATAAGCCTGTCTCAACATGCGATATCAGTTGACTGCATGCAGCAGGCACTTGCACAGTTGCACAACGCTTGTGAACATGGAGACTTTGTGCAGTTTTGGTGCTGACAATTGCAAGATACGCCTGAGACTCCACACAATCAGTGGTTGTTTTGTCACCAGAGCAGATGTTACATGTGTTAAAATGGAGATGCATAACCTGCCAGAGAGCATTGCAAACTCCAATTGATAGATTTGCAAAGCTCAAAGCAGTGCCAGGTGGCTGTGGGACGTTAAAGACATACCGTGTCTGTCACAGCATCAGTAGCGTCTTCCACAGTGTCTGACACCTTATCACTGGCTGACTGTACCGTCCCCTTGACTTTCCCAACTGCCGCATCAGCTGCGTCCTCCACTCCATGCACTACGCTGCCGGCTGCTGAGACAACTGCCCTGCCCAGGGCAGCTGGGGCGCCCACAACTGCCCCAGCAACTTCCTCAGCAGCTGCCACAGTCTTGCCGGCAGCTTTGCCAATGCCATGACCAGTCCTGCTGGCACCATCATAGACCTTCTCAGCTGCCCAGTCAGCTGCTCCAGCAGTTGACCGAGCAGCTGCAGTGCTGGCCTGGTGCGCAAGCTCCTCAGCTGCCTGAGCAGCTTCTGCAGCAAGCTCTTCTGCTGTGTGCACAGCCTTGCCGGTGGTCTCACCAATGGCTTCTGCGTTGTCATGGAGCTTTTCTGCTGTCCACTTGGCAGATTTAGCAGTGCCTCTAGCAAGTTTCGTCTTAGCTGCTGCTGCGAACTCCTCTGTGACTACAGCTGCTTTGCCTGCTGTCTCGCCAACAGTCTCTGCGCTCTCATGTGCTTGCTCTGCAGCCCACTTAGCAGCGCTAGCAGTGCCTCTGGCAATGTTGGTCTTGGCTGCCTCTGCCAAATCCTCAGTAGCAACAGCCACTTTGCCTGCTGTCTCACCAATGGTTTCAGCACTGTCATGGGCTGTCTCTGCAGCCCACTTGGCAGTCTCGGCTGTTCCCCTTGCAAGCTTTATCTTTGCTGCTTCTGCTAGATCCTCTGTGACAACTGCTGCTTTGCCTGCTGTCTCACCAATGGTTTCAGCACTGTCATGTGCTGTCTCTGCAGCCCACTTGGCGGTCTTGGCTGTTCCCCTTGCAAGCTTTACCTTTGCTGCTTCTGCCAGTTCCTCTGTGGCGACTGCTGTTTTGCCTGCGACCTCACCAACAGTCTCTGCGCTATCGTGTGCTGTTTCTGCTGCCCACTTGACGCCTGACGCTGTTCCTCTGGCCAAATTTACTTTGGCAGCTTCTGCATACTCCTCAGTTGTCTGCGTTGCCTTGCCTGCTGCTTCACCAACAGACTCAGCGCTGTCATGAGCCTGATCTGCAGCCCACTTGGTGGCACTGGCTGTGCCACGTGCAAGGCTGGTCTTAGCCTGTTGGGCATACTCTTCAGTTGCCGCAGCAGCTCTGCCTGCTGACTCACCCACACTGTCAGCACTGTCACGTGCCTGCACCACCAAAGGCAGTTGAGACAGATGAGCACATGGCGGTGTTGCTCAGAAGCTTGAGCTCAGCTGGGCTGGGTTGAGCCAGATGCACCAGCGACATTTTACAAGAAGGCAGCTTCAGTTGAGGCACAGATCGAGTCCATCCTGGGCACAATGCATGATATTCAAAGTACCAGGCACAAAAAAAAGTGGTCAGCAATCTGAAAAGCACTTCTGTCTCAGGCCAAAAAGATTGTGGTGATAATTGATGTAAGGATCCCTGCAGATAGCTTGCTGACCACGCAGACAAGTCATCTTCTACTTGCGACCAAGTCAACGCCATGACGTGCTCATACCTTCCCAAGAGCTTCACATGCAGACACAGACACACACAGAGAGAGACGCATGCGCAGGCATGCACACACACACATACATACAAAGTTGCAGAGATGCTATAAGCACCTGTTCAGCAGCCCATCTGGTTCCTTGGGCTCCCCTGCGTGCAGCTGTCCTGCCAGCCTGCTCAGCACCGTCTTGGGCATCTGCAGCAGCTCTGCCGGCTGACTCACCGTAGTCACCAGCCTTGTCACGTGCTTGCTGTGCTGCTGAGCTGGCCGTGCCAGCACCCCTGCAGTCACAGAAGAGGACAGTGAAACCCCCAAACAGCTTGGGTAAGAACAATCCCAGGCAGAAAGCAGTAGTGCAGCAGTGGAAGCAGCGCTGGTGGTGCTTTTGGTGGCAGAAGAAATGCTGCCGATGCTGACTGACAGCCAGCTTTCATGTGTTCTGCTTGATTTGCATTCGCAACACAAGTCATTACACAGATGCAGTAGTCACGACTTCGATGTGGGTTGAGGTAGGGTCACACAACTTGTAACAGTATGCAGGGATGTGGTAACTTCCATAG
>JAABUO010009724.1_pt1 | contig 10724 bp, 10 predicted proteins | sample 5559291 | NCBI WGS metagenome assembly JAABUO01 (sample SAMN10711878, study PRJNA513372) | rock metagenome | isolation source: Antarctica rocks | place: Antarctica: Victoria Land, Finger Mt sud
CTGCGCGTCTCCCGCCTCCCTCGCCCGGATCAGGTAGACAAACTCCACTCCTCCACCCACCCCTTCCCCGTCGCCAAACTCTCAAACCTTCCTTTCAATTTCACCACAACACTGTTCTTACCCTCATCAACCACATACTCATTCTCCTTAGGCAGCGTATCATCTCGCGGTACAAATTTAAAGCGTTCGCGACTACATCTCATAATAATCATCCAACGTCTCTCCCTCATCCCCCCCTCGTTCCTCTTGCCGTGTGTTTAGAAGATTTCGGCTGCCACTCCTCCGCTTGAAAGTCCTCCCTAGAAACGGTAAACGCTCGTGCGCCCAAAAGGGTCCGTGCTCGGTAATGGATGCAGTGGGGTTGGAATAGGCATCTAGGATCTCCATGGGCGGGGTGCTGGCGATAAAGGCGGTGATGAAAGAGGTTGTGAGGGTGCGGAGGTGGTGGGATTTCTGTTGGGGAGGGGAGGACGACATGGTTGGATTGCCGGAGGCGGAGGGGAAATGAGTAGAGCAGCTGATTTGAATGGACAGGTCTGGGATGCAGATGGGGATGAGGTTGTAGTCGTGAATTGGGAGAGGAGGTAGCGAGAGGAGGTTTGGGCTGCAGGTTTGACGTCATAATTGTGACGTCACTGCTGAATGGATCTTGGAAGTTCAAATTGGTCGTGTATGAAGAATGCATCGTACCACACAAAGGAGAACAGATTCAGGAGAGAAAGACGTAGGTTATCGAGTAATGCTACTCAGATTTCTGCTGAGTAGCGTAGGGGGTTGGTCAAACCTCTTGGCGGACCTCTGAATTGTGCAGTAAGAAAGGGCGAGGCTTCGCAGAACGAGACCGTGTTGAGAGATGCTTGGAACACACCGCTTCCTTGAGTTATTCTGTCCAGCTAAACGGAAAGCGAAATTGGAGGACTTAATCCCATCAGTGCCAATCGAGGTGAATAAGCCTCGAAGAGACAGAATACACCAATTCTTTCTATGAATGCTTTTGTCATGAGCCATGCCATTACGGCCGCAAGATCCATCTACCTTTACATGCTTGTCTGACTAAAGCCCACCGAAAAAGTTCGCTATGCCGGAAATCAGAAATCTGCCAACTCCACTCAAGTTCAATGCTAGCCATGCTATGCAATAAAGGAAAAAAAGAACGTAAATAATTTTCATTGTCGACCACCTTGGCCATAACCAAAGTAAGGTCCATAATTCTCTTGTTGATTCTGATAGTTCTGACCCTGCTGATACTGTCCTTGTTGTGGATAAGTCCCGTGCCGAATCTGGGGTCGATATTGTGGAGGAGTCGCAGCGTTGCCCAAAAAAGGCTGTCCACTCGGTGAAACCCATTGTTGTTGCTGTTGCTGATGCGTAGCATACTGTGGCTGACCATACATAGATCCATATTGCCCTGGGGTCTGTGGGTACTGTCCAGGCATTGATGGGTATGGGCTAGGTGTTGCCGGGTATTGCCCGGGCATCGAGAAATATGGACTGGGTGCAGGAAAGGATTGTTGTCTCGTGTGGTAGCCTTGATTGTGTTGCTGGCGTTGAGCAATAGCCTGCTGGACCAATTGACCACTCAATCCTTCCTTCATGTTCTTCTTCTCCTGCTCCCGGGCTTCAATAGCGCCTACTAGTCCACCGCCCTGTGGCTGCTTCTTGCTGGGATTGCTCGCCACATTGATTAGTGGGGAGCCCGTTACTCGAGCCACATGCTCCTGTTCCCGAGCCGAGAGAAGCGTCGAGTAATCACCGGAAGTGTTCATGGCAGTTGAAGCTCCGCGAGAATGTGGTCGAGATGGTAATTCCTTTGAGTACGAAGCCTGTCTCCCATGTTGTAGCACAGGCAGTTCGCCCGACGGATTCCTTGATGCCATTGGAGGCGTGTTAGATTGCTTCGGTCCATGAGCGTAAACGGGAGTCATTACTCGAGTGGCAGCACTTTGCGAGGCACGTTGCTGCACAAATTGTTCAGGCGTAATGGATTGTCGGTTGCCCGGACTTCCACTACCTATAGTTGCACCAGGTTGCCACGCAACACTCCTTCGGTTGTCTTGCTCCGAATCACCAGGAGTCTGATGATGAGGTTCAGGGGTGTGGAGATTGCGACTTGGTGATCGGTCATAACCATCCACGTTGTAGGCTTTACTACTGCGCCGCAAGTCATCCGCAGTCTCGTTTCGTGGGCTCGGCGTCGGTTGTGGACTTGGTGTTAAGCCATCGCGTGATTTAGATCTCTCGTGCATTAGGTGTGACAAAGTTCCACTGGTGCCTGGACGGGATGTGGTCCCTGGAGTATAGGCATGAGTGGGTCCAAAATTGACGCTTGGAATAGCAGGTTGGATTTGCGGTTTCGAAGCGCCTGATTGGTAACGCATATCCCCTACTACGACCTCCTTGATTTCCGGTTCAACTGTGCCAACGGTCTTGAGTACACCTCTGCGAGGTTTATCCATAGAGGGTTTGGACCGCTTAGTCTCCGTAGATTGACGAGTGCTTGCATAGTCTGGAGAAGCTGTCGAGTCACCATCATAGATACTGCCGATATCATTTGTTTGGTAATGACTGAGACTATCATTATCAGATGGATTTGGCTCGCGGGCGATGACTTGGTCCAAGGCATCTTCATCGACAAACTGTTGACGCAGGCTTTCCAAGCTTGATCTTGCTTCAGATACAGGCTCGGATGCAGGTTGCTGCAGAGTGCCAGGAACAGGCTTTCGCGTAACGCTGCAGCTAGTGCTCAAGCGACGCATATCGGGACGATCATCGTCTACCGGGATTGGCAGTGCTCGAATGCCTGTCGATATTATAGGTTGGGAAAACGTTTCGGTTGGTGTGTCTTCATGTAGCTGGGATTCATTATTCTGTGGTGCGTAAATTCCAGGCTCTGAATGTGATGGAGGAGTAGGAGACTGAGGATAAATTTGAGATTGTGATAACGGTGATATATTACGTGAGGCTGAGTGAGTTGGAGGTACCAAACCGTATCCAGGATTAAAGGACTGATCCCGGAAATCCGCCTCGGGGTCGAAGGAGATTGGACGCTGCGATCCTATATCGTTCGTGCTGGGTCGTCCAGCATTGCCTGTTACCATCCCTTCACCAGCAGAAGAATAATCAGCATACGTCCCACTTTTGCCGGTGTCGTCAATTACCCCACGTTGTCCATGATCCTCCGAATAATCTCCTTCCCTTTGCTGTCCATTACTCCTCCAGGCTGAAGCTGCCCCTGCAGCTGCACCATTCCCACCATTAGAAAGCTGTCCTGCGTCAGCCAGCTGAGCCAATGTAGTAATAGACATTCGACTTGTAGCACGACGAAGTTCAGGGGAAAGTTCTGGCCTCCGTTGCGGCACAGCACCCGGCTCATGGGCAAATACAGGTGGCGCAATCACGGGCGTTGGTGGTGAAGCAGGTCGGAGTTCTTGACGAATTTCCTGTGCTTCAGGTCCAACACCTCTGTATCGTCTCTCGCTTTCCGAGCTACTGCGATCATGTATACCGTCAAATCCGGCGGCGTACTTTTGCATTTGAATATTCCGAGCCCCTGTGCCAATCGGAATACCGTGAGCAGGTGGCAGGGGTGGTGGTTCTTCATAAGGCATGTCTGCTGGCGTAGCCTCGTAAGACAATCTCGAAGGTGTATAATTTTGCTGGGTCTCCTGGTATCGCTGAGATCGCTGATTCGGAGGCATAGAGAAGGGTGTTACCTCCGAAACAGATCTTTGATGCCGAAGATTGTCTGGTGGCGGCTGATATGAACCTTCTCCAGGTGGTGCTGATCCGGTATGACGTGGTGGAGGGAATGGACCGCTTTCGTTCCGTATAGAAGGGGTTGATTTGATGGAAGCACCATCTTCATAACGTAGTGTTCCCGCACGTGAAGGAAGGCTGTTTCTGTGCCCACGGGTTGTACTTGCTCTGCTTCGTGATCGGCTCCCATTTGATTGTAACTTCGTTATTCGCGAGGATGTTAATTCCTTCAGCCTTCTTCTCCACTCCTGCTCGTTCCACGTCTGACTGCCAGGCTCGTGGATCAGTTGTGCAACGTCAAGTATTTCGAGGTACCCGTATCTCCTTTCCTGTGGAAGTGCAAACATCAGACTCCGCACGTCGAGCGTGTCAGCAATAAGACGGTTCGGTCGTCCGTAAAGCCCAAAGACATCGTAAAGTGGGAAAAGCCATCTGAGCAACATCTCGAATCCGCTCACTCCAGGATGGACCTCAGGCATGACGAAGACAAAACCTTCGGTAGTTGTCTCTGGCGTGGAATGAATTGTGATCATTCCTTCAACCTTGACCAATGTCGACTGATCGATCAGGGGCTTGGACTGTGGATAGATGGCATAGGCGGAATACGCGTCTCTAATCGTTGCGATTGGCAATGCTTTCTTGGTCTTTTTCGTGTCGTAAAATTTGATATCTCCTTTGAGGGCTGGCGCTGTACGTTCATACGCAGACTTCTTCTTAAGAGACTTATTTTGTTTCTGGACATCCTTTTCATCGGGAGGCGAGATAACACACCAGCACCGTCTCCAGGGTGTGCCTGCTCCGAACCGTACCCTAGTCCAGTCTTCGGTTTTTAATTTTGTCCTATCCATGACTATCCTGATGTTGTTCAATGATTTTCCCTTGCCTGCTATCAAAGAGCCTGTGTAGGCTTCCTGTAGTGTAGCGTGCTCGAACATAGCTAGCCTAATACCGGCGGTCCACTGCGTGAGGGAATGTAGAGAATTGAAATGAAAGAGATACCGATTCTTGCCAGCAGTTGAGATGCTAAGGACGTTCTGTAGGGGCTGCACATCGTGTGAACGAGTAGGTAGCGTTTCAATCTATCGGTAATGAATAGTCAGTGAGAGTACCTCCTAGATGCTGGATCGCTGGTGTACCATTTTAATCGAGGCATCTGCTAAATTGATGAAATTCGGCGCAACTTCTCCATCTTGACCAGCAGCATCAAGTGCAGCGGCGTCCCATAGGGAGAGTATGGTGCCAACAAGCTGCGCAAAACACTCAGTCCACGATCTGTCTACGTTGGGTCGACCGTCTATAGAAGGCATTAGTAAGAAGCCTAGCCTGGACAGTCTCCGAACCTACGCGAATCAAGATCGTTCAGCTTCAAAAAGTACCCTTCTTGGTACAGCTTATTAGAGTGGCTGTTGAGAAATGTGAAGATAGGGAGAAGTTCCGGGATCGTGTCCTGAGCGATCTCCATCACAGGAGGCTGATACGTTTGAACCATTGACATAGGTCTCGATGTTGGGCGTTCAGCTTTAGGCCTCGGTGTGGGGGACTCGCGGGCTGGCCCTTTAAAATGTTGGGGCGATGATGAGGAGTGAATGTCTTGTTGTGTAGGTGGAGGGTTCGAGGGCGCTGAGGCTGAGGTTGGAGACCGGGGAGCTCCAAACGCCGACATAAACGACAAAACTATGCAAGGGATCAGCTGAGATGCAGTCCGCGGCATGTGTGACGGTAGCACCTCTAGAACGACCCATCTTGGAAGGATCTGAAAGCTTCCAAGCTTTATATTTCCCAGGAGTGAAGGGATGACGATACAGATTAAATCGGTAGAGAAAACAATCTGTATATAGTGTCGGGACTCTCGGATGTCTACCTCGTGAGCTGCATCGAGGCTATTTCAGAGAAATTGGTAGACTCTATGTTTGCAGGTGTAGGATTTTCGTCAGCTGAACGAGCGAAGCAGACGCAGAACACACTGAATTGGTGAAAGAATGGTTTGGAGTGCCTCCGTACTACCTTCCACTACGAAGACCAAGGAATCCGAGCCCTACCTTAGGCGACTAACCACTTTTGAGATTCACCACCGTCGTCATCCACTCCCTAGCGCTAGCTTTACCCTTCATCACTTCGCTCACTGGAATTGATATTTAGCAGTATGTGATTTGCTTCTAATACACCTTCAACCTTTTGTGGTTGGCCTGGTGTGCTTGCTGTGAGATTTCAATTTCCAGGCACCAGAAGATCATGAGGAATTTCTCGCTTCGGCACCAATGTGCTCATTCGTACCTTATCAAACTCCGAATTTCCGGAGCTGACGACGCAATACGAGTACCTATTGAACGACCCTACACGCCCTAAGATGAGAAGCTTTATCTTTCTACTGACCCTCTAATCTTAGTTGTCCCTGGTAGTATATGTTGTCTTTCGTTTTTACAACCTACCAGAAGTCAAAAGCCTCCAAGTCTCAAGCAGTCTTCGTCGCCACTAACTGTCTGAGCATGTAGCTGAATTGTGATGATGCTGTCCGCCTCCATCAGCAGACTATTCATCCAAGACCAGCTAATTGAAGGTACGTACAGGACTGATTTAAGTACCTTCAATTTGAATCTTTTTTGCTTCCCCCTGTAGACTGACTGAGCAAGATACCCAATGCGAATTTGAGAACAGAGTTACATCAATAACGGATATTCAAGTCTTTCATGTCACTCACGCTCCGGCAGATTCGAATTCCACTCTCGCATTCATTCATCTTTCAGTTGCTGAATCGAACAATACGGGACATGGTTGACATCAAAGCCGCGGGGGGGATTTGATATCAAATTCCAATTGCTTGATTCTAACTAACTCATAAACATAATACACAGATTGCATTTCGTTCCTTAATAGCAGACAGATACCTAGGAAAGGCCTTGAAGTAGGTGCAATGCAGAAGTTGTAGGATTCCCGGTGGTTGAAATCCAGCGGGCGTCACTTGGTGTTTCTCCTTTTTCCGTACAAATTTGAATAAACCATCATCAACGCACAATGATCTATGTGATTCAGGGTGGCTGTTCAATCAACAGTCTGCAATTCAATCTCAAACTATCTCAAATACCTGGCTATATAAGCAATGTTCAATGACAGGAGTTAGTGAGTGCTTCTACGGTTACTCATCATTGTCATATTTGTAGTCGGCTTTACGTCAGCCTATCATTAGCGTGTATAATTCCCTGGGCTTATCCCATTAGAGCCCCCCCGAGAGTCCATTCTTTTTTGTGGGGAAATGGATGCGTGCCGACATAGGCACAATCGACCGGAGAAGCTCGCAACCTCGCTGGCGACCTGAAAACGCGCAACATTCTGAGAATAACTGCTTGCATTGCTCGACTATTGAGTAGATATGGTCGAGAGACTCTCTGGTTGCTGAAGCTTTTCGGCCTTCTGTGGTCGTCTTTTTGCCGCTCATTGAAGCTGGAATGCGCTTCTCCAGATCACTGCCGTCATCCTCGAATGCTTCGCGAGGTCTACGACTTCGGATTTACCCAAACAAAAAGCGATGGAGCTCTACTGCATCTCAATCCAGCGCCGGTACGAGAACCCCTCTGCCACATGAAGCACCTTCAAAGTCCAAATCACCGTTCTACTTTGATACCGGTTATGCTTTGTTCGCCAAGCGGCTTTCTCGCCCGTTTCCACCTCCATTTCTCTCTCCTCCATCTGGCTCGTTTTCGGACCCTTTGAGTACACATAACCGTAGCAGAGATCGACGAGCCTATGTCAATGGGGAGATGATAAGGGGTATAACCAATGGGGACGACGCTGTTTTGGTCGAAGAAATTTTTCTAGGAGCGAACGATGGGGTTGGAGCATGGGCTACGAGGCCTAAAGGCCATGCTGCGTATGGTTAACCTGAAGACCATAATTTGATTGAACAAGAGCTGACTAGCATAGGCTATGGTCAAGATTGATCTTGCACTTTTGGGCATTAGAAATTGAAAAAGATGCGTCAATTCATTCGATAAACCCATCTTTATCAGAGCCGAATCCTGTTAAATACCTACAAAAAGCCTACGAGCAGACGCTGGCTGCTACAACATCTCCAACAGAGTGGCACGGTACCACTACTGCTTGTGCTGCTTTACTCCACTACAGTACGAAGCCGTCATCTGTACAGCCAATGTTATACGTGACAAATTTAGGTGATTCTCAGGTCCTCGTCATGCGTCCGAGGGGTCAAGAACTCATTTATAAGACTACGGAACAATGGCACTGGTTTGATTGCCCACGACAACTAGGCACGAATAGCCCGGATACTCCAATTGTGAACGCGGTGATGGATAAGGTGGACATTGAAGAGAACGACGTAGTACTGGCTATGTCAGATGGCGTCGTTGACAACCTCTGGGAACACGAAGTGGTTCAGAATGTCACAGAAAGTATCCGCAAGTGGGAGTCTGGAGAGGGTGGTAAAGCTAGTGGAGATCGCATCGGTGGAGCAGGCGGTGGCATGCTCTATGTAGCCGAGGAATTAATGAAGGCTGCTAGAGCCATTGCCCAAGATCCTTTCGCAGAAAGTCCCTTCATGGAAAGAGCGATCGAAGAAGGTTTAGCGATGGAAGGAGGTCAGTATCAGTACTTTCTCTAGACCCAAGCCGTTTAGGCTGATATTGTGTTCAGGAAAAATGGATGACATTAGTGTTGTGGCTGGACTATGCAAGAGACGGAAGGGATGAAGACGCTCGACCAAGGCTATTCCGTATCAAGCTTATCAGCAAATCAGCACAACCGTGCCATGCTCAAGCTACAAAGAAGCCAAGCCAAAGTCGCCAGTGGGCTCTCTACCAGATGTGGCCTTACGGTCCAGGAGATGATCTACTCTCTTAGACCGCAAGGACTGACGCTTGAAGGTGGTAATATATTAAATATCTAAACTTTCTTACATTCTTTCGACAAAAGGATCGAGCCCTCCGAGAAAACGTCTTGAGTTTGGAACGATGATCTGAGGTCATTTGCAGGCATTGTAAGGTACCGTTGGTCTTTTGGCCTGCCCCTGCCTACCAAGAATTCTAACGTTCCACAGATATTTCACAAGGTGACGCGGATTGGCATAGAGGTTATGGACATCTTCAGAGGGTTGTCGAAAAAGGCCACTTACAAAAGAGCAAAGGAGAAGGAGGCCACAACGGCCGTGATTGACAGCATCGATGCGAAGCTCAACAAATGCTTATCAGAAAGGCCAGATGGGAAACGCCGTCATTCCAGAGAATTGTAAGGAAGACGAAGAGACTAAGAGAGGCATCAAAGAAGCACCGTCTTATCTGCTTTTAATAAGGCAATGTTTTGTTCAGCAATAACACGATTGTATACCGTTTCTTCCCTGCTTCGAAAGGACGTAGGTGAGCAAGGTGTCGAGAGCATAAATTGAAGATCCATAAGACTCTGACTTCAAATACTTTTATACAAGCCAAATTTCTCAACTTCCTAATACGTATCGAGCCAATATGCCATGATTATGTGACTAGCGTAGCCCTACAGGCCTGTGATTCAGAAAAATTGACAGGATCGACGTCTTTGCTTACTAGAACTAATTCGATGTTGAACATCACGAATTCCGAAATTCGCCAGGTCATTTCATTCCTTAATATTCCTGGCTTGAAAAGGCCTAGACGCTATCAGGATGAGAGGCAAACGAGCACGGCAATACCGTAAACTGATGCAACAGTATGCTATGACATTCGGTCTTCGCGAGCCCTACATGATCCTAGGTCAGTTACACACCCAACCCCCACCTTTGCGCCAACACTGATATCAGCTTTCCCAGTGGATGCACAAATGATCCAAGATGCTGAGCGCTTCAAGATGGATCTCGTAGGTGGTCTTGAGCGCACTCTCAATGGCAAGGTTAAGCCAAGTATATTCCCTTGAGCGAATGCTGGGAGAAGAAAGCTGTGCTAAGTATAGATTCGTGGTACAGTGATTACACAATGCTCTATGCGCCATCTTTACACTCTTTCCTCGATTCCTCAACCTCAGAAAGACTCCCTAATAGCTATCGCCAAGAATATGGAACGCCGCCGCTGCAATCACCACACGCTGGATAACGCCCTCTCAACTCTGGACTGCCTCACCAGCGTCATAGATCCGAAGAAGGCAGGCGTAAACAAGGCTCATGTGGTTGTTGCGAGTCAGGAAGAAGAGGTCCGAAGGTGGTGTAGGGGGATTAAAGGCGTGCCACTGGTATACGTGAAGCGGAGCGTTATGATCATGGAGCCAATGTCGGATGGAAGCGCAAGTGTTAGGGAAGGAATTGAGAGGGGAAAATTCAGGATTGGCTTGAGAGGAAGGGGATTGGCTGTGGGTGCCAAGAGAAAGAGAGAAGAGGTGGAAGAAGAAGGAGAAGGAGGAGGAGAAGGAGCAGGGAGAGATATGGAAGGGAACGAGGCGAGGATCCCGGAGGGGGATGATCAGATAGGAGATAGAGCAGCGAAGAAGAAGGTCCGTGGTCCAAAGGGGCCGAATCCTTTGAGCGTGAAGAAGTCGAAGAAGGATAAGGTAGAAGACAAACAGAAGAAGGAAGAACACAATCTATCGAGCGCTAAAATTGCAAGCTTTGAGGATCGGTATAATTTAGAAGCGAACGGTTCGAACATAATCGAGGGCCCACTTGACGAGGCACAAAATCCGTCAGCAAAGCGAAAAAGGAAGAGAAAGCATAAAGCAGATAAGGCGGACAATCCGAAGAAAGAGCTCGACGCTCCAGAGCCCGAAATTGCTGGGGAAAGCGTTTCATAGATGTTCATATACCCGCGCCTCAGCATTCTGTGACGGAAATTTAGGGCCTTCGTGATTTGATCGAGGGAAGAATCAGCTTTTCTCCCAACCACATACATGTGCCAATTAGTCCAATCCCCGAGCCTGGACTCCCCCAAGTACGCGGCGCTATGCCGTCCAAAAGCAAAACTCGAATCATCCCACCACTCCTTCCTTCCTATCTACTAACC
>JAABUO010009725.1_pt1 | contig 10723 bp, 4 predicted proteins | sample 5559291 | NCBI WGS metagenome assembly JAABUO01 (sample SAMN10711878, study PRJNA513372) | rock metagenome | isolation source: Antarctica rocks | place: Antarctica: Victoria Land, Finger Mt sud
TTCTTGTGTGTGGCGCCTTGCTCAGATGAGGCATGGGTTCCTGCTCAGTATGCTAAATTGGTGTGTTCACCTCAGAGCGACTGTGGGCTGTCATGCACTGCAGGCTGCATCAACAACAGCATACCACTACACAAGCATCACTGCAGATTGGACACATGCACGCATTGATGCAAGTTGGAAACATGAGCACATTGCTGCAAGCTACCTACAGCACAGTAAGCAGTGCATCAAGACAGCCATGTGAAGGCATTGCAAACCTTACGGCAAGCTATTCATCGTGCTGACTCAAGCCCCTGTAGCACCTTCCAGGATGCAAATCAGTCACAGCAAGGCAAAAGGTAGGGTTTGGTTTGTTGCTAACATAAGTTCTTCAGAATACGACCGAGTTGTCACAGCCGTGGAACAAAGGGGCAGTGTCTCAGTCTCACCTGTGTTACACACAAGAAACACATGACAGCTCTAAGTTCATCTCTCATTGTGAGTCACAGTAGTTTTATTGTGTGGTGTTTGCTGCCACAAGGATTCATTGTTAAATTTGTTTGATTGTTGGTAACAAGTAGACCTTTGCAGAGGCCTATGACAAATGTTCCAAGATGAGACGACGCATGCTCAATGCTACGCACAACCCCCGCGGTCGCGGGTCACAACCTATGGGATGCTGCGCACCAGAACTTAGTCATCGCTCAAATGCAGGAACACCTTTTGACTTTATGAAGCTGTCAAAAGGCAGTGACACAATGTAATATGGAGATAGCTGTACCTCTCTGGGAGGTATCGCATGTGGGTTGCTACTTTATGCACTCAACCATAGGAGGAAGAGTGAACAAAGCATCATCACAAATGCAGGGAACACTGCAGAGTGGCATGCAAGTTGAAACACATAATAAGGTTTGGTCATCAAGAGTTTGAACGGATGATTCCAGGCATCGAAGTATGGGAGCGACAAGGCTTTCATGACCGACTCGGCGCACTCAGGCACCTGGCAAACCTGCCTGACGGATGCGTGATCTGATTTACGGGTCTTCTGCATCAGGCGTCAGATTACGGGGCATCGTGTGCTCGTCGAGAAGGACGACATGACGGTTTGCACCAACGCTGCCACTGCGACAGCCGGTGAGTCAACTTGAGCCATGCTCACAACGTGCCACATTATGCGTGAAGGAATGAGCTGACTGGGATCTCGATCGCTAGACCCGGGCCAGCAGCGGTAACTCGAGGGTTGGCTGCTTTAGAGGGCTGAGAAACGTGTGTTTCCATTAAAACTTGCCATATCCAGCATTTTGTGTTTAGCCAACATAGTGTAGTCACGTCCTGCTCTGGTCAGTACCTGCCAGCACATGTTGGCTCTTGTATGCTCTTAGACGCACTGTTTCAAAAGACGCCTGATGCTCTTGGTCTTGGTGAAAATGCAAGCGCACAAGGTCACATCCATTTGTGTTGAGCCATTGTCTTCTGTCTCAATGCTATTGTCTGGATTGCCAGCTCATGCAAGCATGCTGTTAGGTGTGCAAATGTCAACAAGGTGTAGGCTGTTGCTGGTTGCATGCATTACCATCCCCACCAATGATGAACTTGATCAACCGCATGCATACCACTAGCAAATCAACAGAACACACGTGCATCACAGTGTGTTATGCAAGGCCGCTTGGCAGGATCAGTCAGTGTATGCAACAGTGGGGTAAAGTCAAGTCAAAGTGGGAATCTGTCCACCTGTGTTCAACAGACTGCACTGAGTATCCAGTGGTGCCTCCTTGCTGCGGGGCCTTGACTACAGACTTCAGAAGCTTGCCTCAATGCAAATGAGCATGCAAAAGGCTATGCGATAATAAATGTTTGCACAAAGCTGTACGCGTACATTGGCTGCAGTGGATGCAGCTGAGTACTCAACACTAGTGCCTGTCACAATGCACGGCGCAAGATTCAGTACTACCAGCCTAGACCTGCTGCCCTCTCAAAATCTTGGGCTGTAAAGACCCGGCAGAACTGTCTAGGAACATCACATTCACCCAGGATGGCCATGAGGTGCACCTGTAAGTAATTGCAATTCCCGCAACAATGGTGATTAATGAAAATTGTTCTGCCAGAGGTGTTGGCTATGCAGCAAGACTTTGCAACAAGCAAGTATACAGCACAGAGTGACTCTACTACTACTAGCTCAATCCATTCCAAGTTGAGAATAGACGTGCCATTGACTTACCTGCACCGCCCAGCCAAGTAGCAGGCTGGGCAAGCAAGGCAGCTTAGAGCAGAAGCCAATGAAGTAATGTGTCATTGCATGTCCCAGTTCACACCTCAGGTGGCGCCACCCCTGCATGCCTTTGCAAAGCTATGGATATGGTGACTTGAGTGTCAGAGCAAAATGGTTTCATCCAAGCATGTGATGGCTCATGCCTGCAGTGGGATGCTGATTATGGCACAAGTCTGCGCAGCTGATGCAACTTGAGCATTGGCAAACTCCGCAAGTGTGTATACGCAGGCTTCAATTCCTGAACCGGGCAGAGGTGGCCTTCCACGCAACAACCTTTTTGGGGAGGTACTTGCGTTGGCAAGCAAACACCTGCTACAAGGCTAGCATAATGGGCATGTGAATCAACAGCATGGGATGTGCAAAAAGCAGCACTCACACTGTGCAAACGCTCAACAAATGGCGCCATCCAGATCCAGCAACACTGATGAATGGCGGCTGGGGCTTTCCCAGCTGATTGATGCTGAGACATCAGCTGATCATGAGACATCAAGCCAGCAACACCTTTGTTATTGCTCAGCCCTGTTGCATGGCTGTTTCTACCAAGTTTTCAGTTGCTCAATGGTGCAGGCTTGTGCTCAGCATAGCTACAATCTGGACAAAATAAGCGGAGCAGCCTAAATGTCTGTTCAGGGCTCATGTCTATGCCACTCAACATTCAATGTAAGTCACTACAGTGAGTCAAACACACAGCAAGCCGGTGGCAGCGCCCAGGATGCAGCTTTGACAGAGGTCAGAGAGGAAGACGCCCCAAAAATCTGTACAGCTGTCACACACATAGCTTACTGTATCTTTATTAGCTTGCCACTGAATTTTTGGAATGGAAAGGGAGTATTGCGGGTAGCTGCAAGCTGTCACCTAAAGCTGAGATGTGTGTGTGTGTGCTGTCAGTTGGTACTTCTTTCTGGTGAAGTTCAACGCTTGAGGCACCAAGTGACTGCATCCCCGGCGCTGCACTGTCCTTGGCGCAGAGCCTTGATTTGCTGCTCTCATTATCGAAACATGCTTCTGATCCTGCGTAGCCTCTTTCTGTTTCACTTGAGTCCTTTCCTTCTGTTGACATGATGCCTTGTCTGCCTGATCATGCATAGCAGGTGATGTCTGGTCTGCACCTTTTCCATCAGCTGGAAGCTCCTGTTCCTGATCTGTATTAGCAGCTGATCTTGTTCATCACCTTCTTCATCAAATGCACGCCCCCATGCGAGCCTGCTTCCTTAAGGAGCTTTGTAAAGTCTGAATGCAAGAGCGGCTCCCAGAGGCTTCTGTATTGTCACCAGCTGCTTCAGGGCTAGGGCAGCATGAGGCCAACAGATCTCTTGCAGCAGATGCTGTGGCCAGTTCTGCCTGCTGGTTGCTGTTTGGGGAGTTTGCCTAGCATACTGTGCAGACCTGTGCATCACCTCTCGTCGGACACTCGCTGATGGACTCCATGCTTGCTTGGTGCCATTGGCATGAGATGCATCACCGTCTTCATTAACAGCACTGTAGTTCTGCTCTTTCTGATACCAGCTGGAGCAACGGTGGCTGCACATTTTGCTTGAGGGGTTGTGCTGTCACAGAAACACAAGCATCACTTGGTCTGCTCCATGAAGCACTGGACCGGCCCAACTGGTGCGCGAAGTAAGGCTGGCTCTGGGGCCAAAGACTTCACAAGAGACGAAAGTGAGTGAGTGAGTGAGTGAGTGAGTGAGTGAGTGAGTGAGTGAGTGAGTGAGTGAGTGAGTGAGTGAGTGAGTGAGTGAGTGAGTGAGTGAGTGAGTGAGTGAGTGAGTGAGTGCGCTGTGATACACAGCATGCTTGGGTATGCAAATGTTTCACATAGCACATATATAACCACAAAGTGACCTATATGCATGCTGACTTTCACCAGGGCACATCTGTTTTCAGACATTTTCTGTAGCCTCAGCAATGGCCTCCCTAGTTAGCACCAAGTGCTCTATGAGGCACCGTTTGTTGGCCCAAACATTCAATTTTGCAGGTGAGAACTGAGCAGATGCTGACCTTACCCTTTGCTGCAGTCTGCTCTGTGTGAATGCAAGCAAGATACATCTGCTTGCTATGCAATTCTGTCTATTGTTGCCATTGGCCAGAGGCAAGCAAGATACCTTGGTCCTGTAGAATGTGTCTAGCAAGGACTGTCGGCAGAATCATCGCAGGGTGTGACAACGGTACCTTGAGGCATTTGTGACCTGGAGCAAATACCTCCAGCTGTCAATGTCATAGTGTGCCCGTCATACAACAGGGAGCTACAACCCAGTCACAGGAGTCAATGACAATTGCTGTATTTGAGTCAGCAGTAATGCAAGCATCTGTGCATTGCTGGCCAATTGGTTGTGTGAGACATGAGCAGAAGATAAGCCTCAGCATTCAACACAGGCTGGAGCTTTAGAACAGGTGATATGAAATGGTGTGCATGCGTCATTCATAGCAGATGTAAGCAGGCAGTGTGAGTGAGACTTGTAAGCGTAGGCTGCCATCCCAACTGGAAAGATGATACAGGTATACATATAGTATGACATATGCAGTTGCCTATATATATGCCAGCCCCACCAAGCTCATCATGCGGGCCTAAGACAATCATCAAAGTACAGCTGGAAATCTGCACTCGCCTGCTCTCTTACATCCTGCTGTCTCAATCTGCAACAAGTCAAGGCAGTCCAAGACAATATGAATCCTCTTGAGCAAAAATACTCTGTGTCCAGCGCTAAATAGACTAACAGGATGTGCTCTCAGTGGCTGGGTGGCAGAGGTAATGCTACAGGTGTATGCCAGCTCAAGTAGGCTGATTATGTGGGCTCAAGCAAGAGCGTACATGTGCAACAAGCTAAGGCAATCCAGGACAAGTCAAAAGCCCCTCAACAGATCCTCTTGAGCAAAGGATAAGCATGGTGTCTGTGTCCAACATGAACAGATTGGCATAATGTGCCCTCACTGGCTGAATGGCATGAAGGATGGGCCCCCAAGTAGGTGTGCATCCGGTCAATCATTGATCGATCAGTCATGAATGAACCTCTAGATCTTCTTCAGAAGAGGCCAAAAAGGGTGGCACTCAGGGTCTCTGCCGTAGGCCTATGGCCCATAGCCGTTTAAATCTCGCCAGAAAAGCCACTGATCATTACAGACAGCAGACAGCCGTGACCATATGCTTATGCATAAAGAGACTGCATAGCGGCAAAGACACCCAGCCTCTTCAGCAGCTGCTCTGGCAGCAGGGCGATGATGACGTAAGTCTAACACGTGAACGAGAAACCCGTGACCGTCCTAGTCATCACATGACATCCTCACTTTTGAATCTGGTCAAAGCTGTGCAGTACCTGCGTAGTACTTTATTGTTCAGGGCGCCCGCTTTTGCCCAAAAAGCCAGCGGTCAAAGCTGTGCAGCACCTTGCGCAAAACATACATTGCTTTGCTCGCTGCTGTGCAATATACTAGAGGCTCTCAACAATGAAGGTGAGCCTGTTAGCTATGCCGTCGTTGTCACTCCGAGGCTCTCACTATCAGCGCCTAGACAAGGGCATCACCCACACTTCTACCCAGATTTCAGTACGCTAAGATTCGTGAGTGCAAAACCACTGTCTTGCATGCTGCAGATCGCAGGATGTACCATTGTAACAGTCGCGGCTTCCGTGTTGTTGTCCTCTGTGGCTGTGCAAGCCTCAAACTACACAGATGTGGACATTCTCAACTTTGCCCTGAACCTTGAGGTGCGCCGGTCTGCCACTTGTTGTTGGTTGTTGTGTACGTGTGTGAGTGATCGCTTGCAAGCATGATGCCGCAAGCAGAAAAGCAGAGAAATGGCTTCTGCACAATTCGCACTTCGATATTCCATGCTAAGTCAGCAAGCAAGCGTTTCAACGCTGTATGCTTCCGCAGTGTTTGGAGGCCGACTTTTACTCATGGGTTGCTTACGGCGAGGGTATCGCCACGGTTGACGCAAGTCTGGTTGGTACGCTTTCTTCTTTTGCAGGATCTATCGCTGGTTTGTAGCTATTTTGAAACGGCCAAGCTCCCTCTCAAAACGGCCGGTCAACATCACACATGTACGAATCGCAGGCAGCAGCAACCTGACCTCCACAGCTTCTGGTGGTCAGGCAAGACCCAGCACCTTCACCGACGCCACAGCAATCGCGATCGCCACAGAGATTGCTGAAAACGAGATCTCTCACGTTCGATATCTCCGAACGGCTCTCGGATCAGCTGCGGTGAGATGTACTTCTCTGCTTGAACGCCATGATGCTAGTATACAGCCAGTTGCGGGCTGGCAAGCAAACTTATTTATTGCTTGCAGGTTCCCTGTCCTTCATTGTCTCTTAGTCCAGTGACTTTCACTGCTGCTGCAAATGCTGCTGTTGGTGTAGCAGTCAGCGGGGCAACTTTGACTGGCTACACTTCTACTGATGCTGCCTTCAATCCCTACAGTACTGCTGACCTCTTCTACTTGGGAGCTTTCATATTTGAGGATGTTGGTGTCACAGCATACAAGGGAGCTGTTGCCAACTTACAGGTCGGTGGTTTGAGGTCACAATATTTCAAAGTGCACCATAGTACATGTTCAGCAAACAAAGCTCATGTATTAGACTTAAGGAATCCTGACGAGAGATATGTTTATTACTTACTCATGTTTGTCTGTGCAGAATTCCACATATGCAGCCATTGCAGCAGGCATTATGGCAGTGGAGGCTGGTCACGCTGCCATCATCCGCAACCAATTATACAATGTAAGATTATTTGATCAAAGTGTGCAGATGGCCTTACCTGTCAGTTTGTCAAGCATGGTCAAGCAAGTAGCCAGCTTTTGTTAATGTGTTGCTTTGCAGATCCCAACAGCTTCCGACACCATCACAGGTCTTACCTATGACACGAGCAGCACAACCAACAATCCTATCACATACACAGTAGCTGCAGATGCCATTACTGCACTTCGTGATGCACTGGGAGGCACCAGCTCCAAGACAGTTGAAAACCCTTTGACTAGGACTGAGACACAGCAAGGCACTGTGGGAGCAGGAGTCACAGGGCCAGATCTATTTGCAGCTGACAGCAATGGAGTTGCTTACACCCGTACTCCTTCCCAGGTGAAGCAAATCTGTTCCTACTTCTTTGTTGCATCATTTTGCTGCAGCTTTGGCATACCACTAACTCAGTATGTTTGCGCTGCTGTCTGTAGGTTCTGGACATCGTTTACTTTGGCAACTACACAACTCCTGGAGGTTTCTTCCCATATGGAATTGCAGGTATGTTATATTGCGTGATTGCTTTGCACGTTTAAGTGTTGCTCTTTATGAAGGGTTAGCATTGATTTTCCATCTGTGCTTGCAGGTAACACTGATGTGACTCAGATCACTGCATCGTCAACCAAGACATGCAGCAGCGGAGCTCTCAGCATGGCGTCTCTGTCTGCTGTATCTGTTATTGGCCTGGTTGCGGCAGTATTTGCATTGTAGGAGCACTTGTAGCAACTCAGCAATGCAGGTTTCTTGCAATATGGAAGTGCGAAGTTCTGCTTGTGTGTGTGTATGTTGATGAAGTTGTGACTGAAGTGCCTAAGTTGCCAACCAGAAGATCTGACACTCTGTGCAACTAGCTCTAAATGAGTGCCTACATACCTGTAACAGCCCATCAGCCAACATGACTGTCCAACTTTGCTTGTTGCATATGTTCATGCATCTCATGAGCAGTCGAAATGTATGAAGTGTGCCCAATTTGCCATCAGCTGTCAATCACGCCAACATCACCAAGCTGTCTGCATGTGTTGTTATCAACAGCACTGTTTGTGGAAATATGCATCCCAGTAGTAGCTGCGATTTGATGTCAATGCCATTCATTGCTGTTTGCATATGTGAACTGCTGTAACAGCCTGTCACACGCAATTGCTGCCTCTGCAGCGCAAAACCATGCATGCATGTCACCTTTGCTAGGCGAAAACGGCTGTGCTGACACTATGGGAACGAAGCACGGCTTAACGCTGTCTTATCTATGCTGAAACTGTCTCACTGTTTCCGAGACTTCAGCCCAGTTCAGCCAAGTTCAGCCTATGTTGAAACTGTCTCATTGGGACCACTTTAGATAGCACTTCAGACAGATCTGATCATGCAATATCAGACAAGTCTTATCGTGTCTCATCGTGCGGTATCAGACAGGTCTTATCGTGTCTCATCTTTTACATCAGGTAGGATCTGACTGAGGCTGATAGTTTATCAGATCTGTCTAGACCCTCTCTAAACAAAAGCAAATTCAGGCTGAAAGCTAGCTGCTGATACCCTATACCTAAGTGCATCTGCCCCTAGTCTGCACTCCTACACTGATCCAAACACTGTACATGCGCACGCTGCCTACATTCAGTGAGACACACTACATGGACAAGTACACAGGCAAGTGCAGTCACACAACCGCATGTACACTGACACAAACGTTGCAAGCAACAGAAAGCAGCAAGCCTATAGGATGCCGTCACCAAACAACATAGCAGAAAGCATAGCCAAAAAGTGCACATAGGACATGGCTGCCAAGGACGTGCAATGCATGACCGGTACCACTTGATCATGACCAGGCTACAGCAAGCTCCTGATCTTCAAAGCTGGTGCCCTTCACACAAATGGCAGCCATTCCCCGCTGCACACCTCATCCATCCATAGGTTTTGTCCACTTGAGTTGTCAGCCTGCACAGCCAAGATACACGTCGGTGCTCAGTGGGCAGCATTGTAAGCCAAGCATCAGACTACAAACACCTCTGCCTTGTGGGTACAATGTGTACAGATGTGTGGAAACAACTTGTCAAGGTGTGATGATGTGGACCTGGAAAGTGCGATGTGTCTGGATGGCAAAAGCTAGCTACACATCAGTCAGCTCCTGTGCAGAGCACAGCTACCTTGCAACTGACATAAGCGCTGCAGAAGTAGCAAGGAGCCTCAGCTACATGCACAGACACAGGTAAATGGCTGTACCTGGCTTGAACATATTTGAGGTTCCTCCATGTCCATGGTCTCACTGATCAGGGTCATCTGAGTCATTCATCCCATTGCCAGCCTGGGCTGGAAAGCTGATGATGAAGAAGCCTTGGAGCCCCTGCTCCCTGCAATTATCAGAACATACTTAGCCTTTGCAGCCAGTGAAGGCACTCATCGAGCTACTGCATATTCTGCAGTAAATGAAGAGCAGCAACATCAGCTTCACATAGTCCAATTGGCAAAGCTAAAGACTTCCTAGCAAGCACGCATACTTGCAGATGTCAGCTGCTTTGTGTGACTGCTGATACTTGGCCACAGAGGTGTTTACAGCAGGCAGATGGGCTGAAGGAAGTCTGCAACTGAGACTACAATAGTATAGCTGAGAGAGCTGCTGCGTTGGCTGCACAGCAGGTGTGCAACATTGCATGCATGTGTGCACCTGTAAGCCACTGTGCAGCTGCAAAACCAAACTCTTGTTGCAGCTGCGAGAATCTAGCTGCAGCTGTGACAGCAGCTCTGCAACTGTGAAAGCTGTTGTGGTACAGCAGGCAAATGGGGCAGTGCAAGCAGTGCAGCAGATGCCCCATTTACTGCATTGCTACTCACTGCAGAAGCCATAGCCCTTGTTGTACATGAAGAGCCAAATTTTGCATTGAAGACAGATTCAAGTTGGTGTACACACTATTGCTTAGCATGGCTGTCCAGAAGGAAAAAGATGCTGCTCTTCATTGTGTATATGTATCTGTGCACACACATGTGCTAGTTTCACCGAATACTCAACACAATGCAGTCCCAGCAAGCTGCAAGCATCCTCGGCCTATTGGTTACTTGTATACTTGTTTGCATGAATATGGCGTAAGGTTACTCCAAGCTTCTTGACAGAGTCCACATCGCCACAACATAACATGTGTTCTATCCTGTAGCCATGCCTATTGTGAACAAGCACTCACGCACCACACTGTGACTTGCCTTCAACATGCCAGCCAAGTTTTGCGTGATGCCAGCCTCCACAGCAGGCGTAGATACTTGCAAAGACTAGCTCAAGCTTCACCATCCTGGCAGGTTTGCACATAATGGCCATCATCTCTGCCAGCTTGCTCTTCTTGCCTGCACTCACAAGATGTTGTCCCTTGTACCTATGTCAAATCTATGTGAGCGCATGGCCAATGACAGTGAAGCCTCGTGATTAATCACAGACACAATGAAGCTGGCAGCGCACAGCCAGCACTGCGTCGACTGCTTGATGAGGCAGTGGCTCGCTCACACAAGTCTCAATCCGAGTCAGACACCTTCATGCCTGTCATTGCTGGCAACTTGTTCAGCTGCAGCGTACAAAGCAGTATGAGATGCACCACCCCCTACCAACATGGCAGCTTTGATATGCTGCTTGAAGGCAACATTTGCTCTGCTGATCTGGTAAGTTGCTGCAGTGCAGAATGTTGTGAAGAGGGTGCAACAATAATGAGCTATCGTAACTGTGCACTTGACATAAGTCAGAAGGTAACATAATCTGCCTCACAGTCGCATGCAA
>JAABUO010009726.1_pt1 | contig 10722 bp, 14 predicted proteins | sample 5559291 | NCBI WGS metagenome assembly JAABUO01 (sample SAMN10711878, study PRJNA513372) | rock metagenome | isolation source: Antarctica rocks | place: Antarctica: Victoria Land, Finger Mt sud
GTAGACGGTGTGTATGCTGCCTCCTAAGCTGTTCTCAATAGGCAACACTGCTGTATCTGCCACCCACTGCGATAGGGCCTGAAATGCTACTTCGAACTGCTCACATGGTAGGGGTTCTGCGTTTGGGCTAGCCTTGCGAGCTGCGCTTTCGCTGTATGCTCCTGGGACTCCCTGATATGCAACTCTTTGCAGAGACAGTGTATGTGGTTCCGAAACCTGCATGTCACCTTATTTAGGATGACTGCTACGAAATGTGCATCCTGTAGCGTTTGAGCTACTCTAGGTACCTGATTGACGTCCTTGTTGGTGGCGTGAGCGATCATACTCGTTGTGAGCACCTTGTGGCGAGGGATTTGAACTGTTGAGCCCATGTCCGTAACTGCTGGGCTGGATTTCAGTTGCGACTTGGCGAGGAACTCGCGCTCAACCTGGCTGCTAACTCCAACTTCTTCCTCCAAGGTTTGGGCGGGGTCTATCACGGTCGTGAGCGAGCTTCTGCAGCCAGGAAGACGACGAGCTCGAGTGACCCGACTCAAGTCAGGTTGCTGTCGGTGACTGCCGTACAAATGACACTGAGCAAGCCTTGGCGCTTGCAGGAGCATTGCTACAATACTGCAGGCCCCGTCAGTGGAGCGAGCTTGATTTAGGCGAAGCTACCCTGCCGCAATTCGGATGGCGTCTTTAAAATGTGCGCTCCGAAACCATGCAATCTGGGTAATGGTAAGGCTGGTGTGACTGATCAGATTACATGCAATCGTGCAGATATCTTGTTTGATGTAACATACTCGATTCCAGTACATACCCGAACCATCCAGCAGGAAGTGTGCTAGGGCAAAGCCTGTGAGGTGTGCGCTTGCTAGTCAACACGATCAGTGCTGCGTCCCTTCTTGCCTCCTTGCCTCTTGGCTTGAGGCTGAACTTGGGTAAAGTACACAGCTGCCATGGCTATCAGTAGGATCCCTATGAGGGTAGTGAAAGGCAATCCGCCAATATGCCTGACTTGCACAAAGGCATAGACCCCATCTCTGGACAGCAGGATGATGTCATTGTTGCCATCCCCATCAAAGTCTACAACTTGCAGAGGAATCGCTGGTGTTGCCTGCATAGACGAATTGACTGTGGGCTATCATGTGTTGTCAGCATACAGTGCCTCTACCAATTAGAATCGCATGCTGAAAGCTAGAAAAGGTATGTGCTCAAGGCTGGCCAAGCCACTTACAAGGTAGCTAGACACTAGCTAACACACTGCAAAACATACATTCCCAGGGACACCTTCTATGTAATCATCATGCACACAACTTATGCACACAGATCAGCATGAAGGCTGCAACAAGCAGATTTCAGTGAGCAAGCTGTGTAAACCATACAAGCCAAAGGCATAGGAAAGGAAACTTACTGGCAGCGTCAGGAGATCCAGCGTATGCCCCTGAGGGGACAGAATGATGGCTGTATGTGAGCCTGCAGCCAAGAGCACATGTGGCCCACTCCCATCAGCCCTCAGCTGCAGCGCCCTTAGAGTAGGGGTCACTTGCTGACCCTGGCCCTGCCTATGCTGATTACTCCAGGTCAAGCCATGTGCATTCTGCAATATAACACACACTCAGCTCAGGCTTGTGATCATCAGCAAAGGCATACTTGATCTGTTGCCTGAAAGTGGAACCTGGTGTCTCGTTGTAGTACAAGATAAGGCTCAAAAGCTATGCTGTCCTGCCTACTGCCAACTAGGCTTTTTCGGAGCATAGACAGCATCCATGTAGCATCAGCGTGCTGAAACTGTGCATCTTGGTTATGAAGATCCATAACAGGCAGATCATAAGCTGGAGTTCCACCGTGCTTCATTGTGCATGCTCAATGTCTTGTGGTCAAGCAGAAGATGGCCTACATTTCAGGGAACATGACCCAGTGATCAAGGAACTCATACCTGCCAGAGCTTACGTCCAGTAGCACTATACGCCGTAACTTCCCCTCTGCTGTTCAGGAAGACAGCTAGATTCCCAGCCTCATGGTGACCCATGTCACTCCTCTGGGGGGGTTGTGGCAGCACTGCAGGGGTGGCCACTTCCAGTGGGGGTACAGAGCCTCCCATGTTGCTGCCTCCGAAGGGCAAACCAACTATTGCACTGTACCTGTGCTTGCCATGAAGCAGGAAATGCACACATGATTGTAGCAAGATTTGCTGTTGCAACAGCTGCAGTGAGAGCAAGACACAAATTGCCAAGTTGTACAGCTGCAGATTGACGGGACAACAACAGGATGGCACCTGAATCTGGAAGCAGGCACATGAGGCATGTCACAAACAGCAAATGCACAGCTGCTGTACAACAGGAAGTCTCTCAGGGAGCAGAGGCCGCAAAAGCAACCAGAATCTTTGCAGTTTCCTGATCCTCAAGACAGTCAAGCTGATGAAGCCACTATAGAGGTAAAGTCACAGACGAGCAATGTGATCACAGCTGGCTTTGTTGAGACCCTTGACAGCAAGTGATATGAAGTGCAAAGTTGCATGTGCAGTCATGCACTATATTCAGCAGCTTGAGTTGACTACCTGCAGATGGAGCCATTGAAGAGGGGGGTATTAGGGGGTACCCCTGACGTCACGGTGCCCCAACACCTCTGATGGTGCTGGTGACCTGTCCTGCTGTACAGAGCATCTGTCTCCTTACCCCCTGCTCACAAAAGCTGTTCGTCTGATGCTATGCACACCCATATGACAAGCTGTTTGCACCAGACACTTAGATGGCACTGGCAAACCAAGCAACACCACATTGAACATCACCAGGGACTAGATGCACCATACATACAAAGAATCAAGCCGGCTCGACTGCCCAAGGTGTGAGCATTGGCAGTGTATCTTGCCAGAAGCAAGAAGCAAAGCGAAGCCAGCGAAGCCAGCGAAGCCAGAAGCAAACGGGTTCGCAAGCATGTATGCATGCAGGCCTAGTGCTTGCAGACACAGCTCAAGTGAGAGATGTATGTGAGTGCACCCGCCAATGCAGGAGGTCTGCCAGGTACCTGCAGCTTGTATGTGGTCCAAGACACCATCTCCATTCAGGTCTAGATGGAGACCAGGACTGGCCAAATGTAGCTTGCAGATGGTTCGGCCTGTGTGCAGGCTGACGACCTCTAGGCCATCTCTCAAATGAGCCACAAACACATTTGGCTCAGCATTGAAGGACTCTGTCTGAGTACCTGTCATGATGGCTGTTGCCTGTGCCAGTCAAGGGTATCAGTCACAGATGCACAACAAGTACACGGTACTGCAGAGATTGCAAGCTCTTCTCGATCCTGAAACTTCCATTTTGTTTCAGAAACGGCCATTCTAATTCAAAAACGCCAATTCTTCAGTGAAAATCGCAACTGAGAAATGCCTGGGGACAGTACAATTGTTTTTCTACAATGGTGAGACGTTGGAGTGTCGCAGCTTGTGTGCAACAAGATTTGTGATGCGCTATATGCATAGTGAGCTCAGCTTCAACTGACTCACTACACTGGGCTAGACTATGCTGTGCCGGAAGCAAAAAACATCAAACAGCAAGCTCAACTTCACCTGACTCAGTCTGGTTTGCTGCAACGCTTGCTGTTGAGTGTCCTTTGCTTCCAGCACAGCACAGCGCAGGGCAGGGCAGGACAGGGCAGGGCAGCGCAGCGCAGCGCAGCACAGCACAGCACAGCACAGCACAGCACAGCACAGCACAGCACAGCACAGCACAGCACAGCACAGCACAGCACAGCACAGCACACTTGACAGAGCATAAAATAGCGTGACACATCATGTTGACCTTGCTGTATTTATGCAACTGTGCAGCAGTGTTGGCAATCGCACAAATGCAACAATCCACAGTAATCAACTGTACATTTGCTGAACTTCACGCTTGGGCATAACCTGCTCATCTAAAGCTTTGTCCACCTCGACGCACGCATGCTGCAGAACAAGCCTTGCTTGCAATGTGTGTCTTGAAAGCTTTGCATGGTTGTGCTTGCAGCAGGCATGCCTTGGCGGCTGAGGTACAGTTGTGTGCATGATGCAGGGATGTTGCAGTGAAGTAGAACAGGAGCGGGCTGATATTGGCCATCACTGGAGAGCCTCTCAGCCCCACTCTGTTCACACAGCTTATCACATCGCATTTAGATTGCATGATGCATGCATATGGCAGGACTCGGCTCAAACATACATGCTATCCTGCGGCACCTCCATGTTGACAGTGAGTTTTGTGCCACGGTTGTATCCAGGTGTACATGCATATATGGTTTTGCACATGATTATACAAGTGTGTATGCCGATACAAATGTGTATGCAAATATTTTTATGCGTTGCTGTTTGTAGGCAAGCTGGCTCAGAATGACATAAGGTTGGCTGTTGCTCCAGACAGGTGAGATATGCTTTGACAGTATTATGAGTGACATCAACGAGTTTGTCAATTGCAAGTGCACATGCTTATTATGACAAGGGAAAGCAATGAAAGTCATATGTCAGCCCTGACTTCTTCTACTTCCAGCAATGGTAGTGTTGCCAGAGCATGACTGGCTGTGTCTACTGGAATAAAAGTTACGCTGCTGCTGCTGCTGCTGCTGCTGCTGCTGCTGCTGCTGCTGCATCGTGGTCTTTTGATCAGCCACAGGAGTGAGCATGTGTCAAAGGTGGACCATGCAATGCAGGCCAGCGACCCTGGTCAAGGCCTTGCGTGCACCCCTGCATCCACCCAAACGCAGGGGGGCTGCAAGCTTTGACCAGAAAGACCCCCTTGGCAGTGGACATGGGTGTTGCAGCTGTGGGCGCCAGCCCTCACTGCCACGGCTTCAGTGGAGCAGACCTGGCAGCTCTGGTCAGGGAAGCCTGCATATGCGCCCTCAAGGTACGCAATCGCATGACCTTCTTGTAGTAGCGATTTGCAAGCAAGAAACAGCACACTTTGCAGCTGACACTGAAGGAAGCCCAGAATGCAACAGTGTGCATACTGTAACTCTATGCATACAATGTCATGCATCCATGACATATGCCCATACAGACAACTGCATGCATTGTAGTCAAGTTTCCCAATATGTTTAGTCGCTTACTCTGCTTGCCCTTCCATCTCAAAAGAGCTGACTTGCAATGATTGCCTCACCTGTCCTCACAAAGCGGCTGACATATCATCAAGAGGTACTTCACGTGCAAAGTTTGACTCCATCTTTGCAGGCCTCTCAACATGTGGGCACAGATAACAAGTTACCAGCAGAAAATATTCTAAGGTGCAGATGGAGCTGACGTGGCTGGTACAGCGCCATGGGTGGAACAGAAGACAAGGGTAAGACTTGTGAGACTAAGAGACACTAAGCCAACAGAGGATTGGCACAGCAGTATACAGCAGTATACTACGTAGGAACAGCTTTCATGCAGAGCAGGCACAAGCACAATCTGCATGCTCATCTGCTCGAGCAAAAGCTGAGCGCAGTGGTGCGTGCAATTTGGTCCTCACGCTGTAGCCATATGGTACACCAACAAGCCATGGAAGAAGCTTTTTGAGACAAAGTCAACACTTCAACGAGTTTGCAATGAAGGCAATCAAGATCTGGAGCAGTATCGAAAGTCTGCATGTGCTCCAGTGAACCAGCAGATGCTGCTCAAAGAATGATCCTGTACTGCTTGTAGCACAATGTCGGCTCAGCCGTTCAATGCAATTTGCGAAGCTGGACCTTATTGAATGTTTTCAATCACAGGCAGCTCATCTGTGACAGCAGCAACACCATTTGAGTTTGCAATCACGTGATCAACACAGTGTGCTGTTAGTGATTGATGTGTGCAATGTCATGACTAACAGGCACGAATGTTCATGAAAGCAGTCTTCAAACTATGTATTGGCGTTGCTCGACAGGGCAACTCCGAGTCGTCACTCTCAGGCAACTCAAAATGTGAGCCTCAAAAGCAATTGCCCAAAGTCTACGGCAGAAGAAGGAAGAAGATTGCAAGCTGTGGCAGGAGTCGCAGCATGACTGGTTCCGGAGCCTCTGTACCAAAGATTTCACGGCGCACTGGCTCACTCATCGCGTGCTGTATGTTCTCGCTGAGTGGCCTTCTTAAGCTCGAGTCACGAGTGAGGGTTGATTGCATCAATTACATGGGGACAGGAATGTGCTGCGCGACGCGGGTCCGGCATTTAGTCCACAGCAGGAAAGTGCACTTTGCTTTTGGCTCACTACACAGAGCTCTTCCACATCAGCAGCCATGACTCGTGTGCAGGTATTTCAATCTGGCGCGCCTGCAACAAGTGCTTAATTGTGGAACATTCCTTGACGGAGGGATTCCAGAGCTGATAAGCAACAACAGGAAGGCATCTGGTACGAGCATGCACTTCCATGTTTACCTGAAGCGGCTCAACCCCTACACACTCGCCACAGCAGCTCTTGACACACCAAATTTAGCTGGTGTTGTCACCAGGACAATCGAGACTGTGGTATTGCGACCAAACGCAGCAGAAATCTTCAGCGGGTCCAGATGTCAGCCTGCTGAGGCCAGAGCTGCAGAGGCAGTGGCATCACGCCAAAAACCAGCACCTGGGAGACAGGCAGATCGCAGCCAGCAGCAATCTGCGTGTGTGGTGGAGTTGTAACCAATGTCCCAGTGGGGTTCCACACGAGTGGTTGACCACCGTCAATCAAAGGCACGCTACGGACACTCAGTGCCCTTATTGCACCAACAGCCGTCTGTGTCAACACAATTCATTGTTGACCAAGGCCCCAGCTGTGGCAGCCTACTGGGACACAGCCAAGAATGGGCTGACCCCGGACCAGGTCATGGCGGGCAGTACCACCCGCAGGCACTGGCTCTGCTCAGCATGTGGTCACACCTGGCAAGCCATGATATATGGCAAAGTCAGAAACATGAGTGGGTGTCCAAAGTGCTCAAAAAAGTCGCATTCAGTCAATAAGCAACCAAGCTTGACACAGAGCGGGCACCCTGCAATGCTGGAGTTTGATTATGAGAGGAATTCAAGAGTAGATCTTGATCCCAACAAGATCACTGCAGGAAGCGGCAAGATGGTGCACTGGATTTGTACCAAGTGTCCCCGAGGTCAATCACACAGGTTTATGGCAACGCCATTCAATCGAATTGGCGACAATGCAGGTTGCCCCTATTGTGCAAGTAAAAAGGCTTGTGTTTGCAACTCACTGCAGTCACTGTACCCTGCCTTAGCTGCAGAGTATGACACTGCCAAGAATGGTGTTGGCCCTGATCATGTGCTGCCCAGGTCTCACCAAATGGCCTTGTGGAAGGATGCAAGTGGGCACACCTGGGAACAAACTCCTCATCAGCGTACTGCTCCAGACAAGGGTCGAATTAAAAGAGCAACTATCAGGTCCAAGCATGAGCAGCAAGCATCATCTGACTTACCGTGAAGGTGTTTTTTTGTGTTTTACTTTGGTATTTTTTCGTGAATGGCTCAATAGTGACATATCATCCTGCCTGCCTCAGCAGAGTTGTTGCAACGACTGCTGATGTATGTCAGACAACAGGTGTCTGCAGGCTACACAGCTGTTGGCTGGTGTTGCATCAGGCATGTGTGGCTTGCTGATGCAGCTACCGCACTGTTACTATATACCCAGGTGCACATATTTTTTCTGTTTGTGCTTGTCAGCAGCGATCTAGTGTTTTAGCATGCAGCATTTTGTTGTCAGCGAGTCATAGCATGATTTGTTTAGCTGTGACAACCGTACATAGCAGATTGTGATGGTGTAAGTTTCCATGTGCATTGTTTGCTCTGCTGGGCGCCCTTGTGCTGCTTGATACAAACTCAAGGTCGCGCATTGTGACGAGCATTCTGTTGTAATACTCACAAAGCGGACATATTCATCCTGGATTTTCTTTGAGCAGGATGACCATGTGAGCATGGTGAAAGCAACACTCCACAGTGTCACGCACACTGCGTCTGCACTTTGTTGCAAAACATTAGAATGACCGAGAGTTCTGTCATAATGATTGTCACAATGATTGCAGATGCTAGCACGGTGAGTCAGACTGTCTGCTGACTTCAATTTCCACCACATGGCAAAACAGCCCCCAGGCTCTGCAAACACAACCTGAGCAGCTGCTGAATGCTGATGAATTTGATGCTCCTGCTGTTGCTACTCCCCAGGCACGTCCTACTCGTGTTACCTTACAATTGTTGCAATCACTCCAAGTACACCCTTGTCGTACAATTGTTGCAATCACTTCAAACATGCCCCTGTCGTACAGGTTAGCTGCAATAACAAGATGAGTCATGCTTGTTGCAGCATGTGTGAAGTACCTTCTCTGGTTTTGTCTTCATTGACTGATCAAATTTATGCTTTAATTAGCCTGCGCAGAAAGGGAAAACTCTTCTTCTGTTCTCACTATGTTCTGCTACTGAAGCTACCGTAGGCTGCACTTGTGTTATTTCTCTGTTGTGTGGGTCATGCAGACAGTGAGGGCAGCATCCAAACTGCAGAGGGTGCACAGCAGCAAGCCAGTTCAAGAGGCCCGCCAAGCTGCTCCCAGACCTTTGCCTGATTCCACCTTTTGACTTCAGGTACAGCGTATTCATTTGCTAGCTTATTACCATTACTGATGAGATACGTGTATACTGCATGGCCTACGCTAGGCAGAGTCAATGTAGCAGTCTGGGTTGGCCAAGCTCGCCCAAGTCATGTGCTCATCAATTGCGATCATTCATTCATTCAGGCATTCCGATTCCTGTATGCCATGCTATGGGTCTAGGCTGCTAGTGCTTCGCTCTAAGTCAGTTCAAAGCAGTATCTGAGCATACCCGGGGTCTGAATGTGTGTGCATCAGGGGCTACTTGTGGCAAAGAGCTCACAGCAAGACATGCAGCAGCCAAAGGACTGACACATATGCATGCATGCTGTTTCAGGTCCACAAGAATCGATTGTTTGGCACCATTTGCTGATATTCAGGCAAAAGCAGCAGAATCTGCAGTAGGCACAAGGCAGACAGCTGACAGCAGACATCCTGTTGGCTCGTGACGCCTACTCAATAGCAAGCTTGTCCAAGCAACATATATATGTTTGGATTTGCTCGAACAAATTCAAAGCTCTTGCTAGTCGCATGTGGTTCATACATGGTAGCTGCAACAAGTCAAACGTGTCTGACCAACAGCAAGGAGCTACAAGTTGATGGCTGAGACCTGGAAGAAAATAATTGTTACTGTCTGGTCTCGGAGCTTTCTGAGCACGTGATATGTTTTTGCATCACATTTTCGACGGCACCATCGGGGTCGCGCACTGGCTCTCTGAAACTCAGTTAGCGAGCTAGGTTTGTCAGATAAAGAAGCATGGCTACGGAAGTTTGTTGCGCGAGTTGGGCCTGGCAACCACGCCATAACAGGCAAGTGTAGTTCGCTTTTTGTACACTAGACAGCACTTCTTCTGCGTTGTCAGCCAAGACCTGTGCGCAGGCGCTCCAACTTTCCACACTTGAATCACCTGCTGGGGCGTGGTTCCTTTGTTCACGGAGTGGGACCACAGCTAAGGAATACCAGGCAGGCATCCGGTATGTGACTGCACTTCCATATTGACTTGAACCGTCTTCGACCTCTCAGTCCAAGTGCAACAGCCGAATTGTGGATGTGCTGACATCAGGCTACTCGAGACTGTGCTGCTGCAAGCAAAGAGGGCAACCTGACTCAGCAGGCCCAGACATCAGCCTGCTCAGGCCAGAGTTGCAGAGGCAGTGGCATCATGCCAAAAATCAGCTCTTGGGAGGCAGGCAGATCACAGCCAGCAGCGGTTTGCGTGTGTGGTGGACTTGTGACCAGTGTCCGTGTGGGCTTGCACACGAATGGTTGGCCACTGTCAGCAACAGACAGGATATTGACACTCAATGCCCTTTCTGCACTAACAACCGTCTGTGCAGACACAACTCGCTGTTGACCGTGGCCCCAGCTGTGGCAGCCTACTGGGACACAGCCAAGAATGGTGTGACTCCAGACCAGGTCATGGCACGCAGTTCTACACGCAGGCATTGGCTCTGTCATCATGTGGTCACAGCTGGCAAGCCAAAATTTACGGCAGAGTTGACAGCCAAAGCGGTTGTCCTAAGTGCTCAAATGTAAAGAAAACCTGGAACAGACAACCAAGCTTGACACAGAGCCAACACCCTGCTATGCTGGAGTTTGACTTTGAGAGAAACCGGAGAGCAGGTTTTGATCCTGACAAAATCACGGCAGGAAGCGGCAAGATGGTGCACTGGATCTGTAACAAGTGTCCTCGAGGTCAGCCTCACCTTTTTGTGGCGCCTCCAAAGAACCGTATTGGCCAGAGTAAAGGTTGCCCCTATTGTGCAAGGAAAAAGCCTTGCATATGCAATTCACTGCAGTCATTATACCCCGCACTAGCTGCAGAGTATGACACTACCAGGAATGGTGTTGGCCCTGATCAGGTCCTGCCAACGTCCATTAAAATGGCCTATTGGAAGGATGCAAGTGGGCACACCTGGGAACAGACTCCTAATCAGCGCACAGCCCCAGACAAGGATAGAATCAAAAGAGCTTTTATCAGGTCTAGGACTGAGCAGCAAGCATTCTTTGACTTACCTTGAAAGTGCGTTGTTTGTGTGTTTAACGCATTTTGTCATGAATGGCTGAACAATGACGCACCTTCCTCACAGTCTCAGCAGGGGTGTTGTAACAGTAATTGATGTATGTCTGACAGAAAGTGTTTGCAGACTACACTATTGTTAGCTGGTGTTGCACCAGGCATGTCTGGCTTGCT
>JAABUO010009727.1_pt1 | contig 10722 bp, 12 predicted proteins | sample 5559291 | NCBI WGS metagenome assembly JAABUO01 (sample SAMN10711878, study PRJNA513372) | rock metagenome | isolation source: Antarctica rocks | place: Antarctica: Victoria Land, Finger Mt sud
CCCCTTCAGCCCATCAAGCACCCCCAAAACCGCCTGTAGATTGCGCATAAACTCCCAAAGTCCCGCGTCCTCCTCCATACTTGTCGATCCATATTTAGGCCTGAAAAAGGACGAGAGCTGCGGATCCCACGTTGCCGCTTGCCCGATGTTCAAACTCGAGTGTTCGGCGAGCGTAGTGTCCCAGTCTCCGTTCCAGAACGTCGCGCCCCATTGCGTGGATTTGGGCAAGGTTGAACTGACGGCATAGGTGTCGTACCTCGCAATCTCAAAGATCCAGACGGGGTGGTCCTTGAGGCGATAGCGCAGGGCGGTCTTTTGCTCAAATGAGTCGATAGGGAAGGTGGAGGCGCAGTGGAAGAGTTTGTGGCCGGTGAATTCGGCTTTGGGTTTGTGGCGGAATTTGATGGAGTCGGCGAAGGAGGTCATTCGGGGGGTGATGCGGCTGGTATCAACAAGGTTCTCATTGGCGATCTGGAGTTTCCAGGAAATGCCCCTGGAAAGGTTAGTCCGAAGATTGGATGGAAGGGAGCAGGGGTGTACTCTTGAAGCCGGACCGTGAAGAGTTCCAAGAGGGGACGCTGAGCGCTGAGGTCACCTTCACCAGGGTTTCTTGTCCATTGCTTGCGAAGAACCTCATAGACGTCGGTGCCACTAGTCTTCTTCATCTCGACTTCGAGGCTGACGGCTCCTATATCTGGGTAACGGAACTTGTAGCGGGCCGTGTGCAGTGGGACGGTTTCTTCCAGGGATTCCGCATGTGTGTTTACAGGTAGGAATACATGAGTAGCTTGGCAGCAGTGAGCGATGATCTGCTCTGCGCCAATCTTCAAATTCAGACTATCGGTCTGTTAGCGGGAACTCACTCCAGGGATAATCATTTCATACTTGCGGATCAAAGTTCCCTTGCTGTTGGACAATGCCATATCGTCCCTGAACTTTTCAAACGAAATACTTTTTGTTTCCTTCGACCAGCGAAATACAGTCAACGCAAACGTCCCGAGAAGAACACGCATTTGAACACGCCCGCGGTAATACGGTAGGCGTACCATCGATCTGTGTAGAGCACGCTGCATCTGGTAATTATTCCAGCCCGTTAATTCTTGACCGTCTTTGAACCAGACCTTGAGCTCATCTAGCGCCAGGCACCCTCCTGTCAGTATTGGTAGCATGGTGGCACTTCCTAACTGTGCTAGAGGAGGTCCCTCAAGCATTTTGATCTCTTTCTGCATAGCTGCTGAAGTAGGCGGATCAATCAGATACCGCGATATTGATTTGCTGTTTCGAGCAACGAACTCTCTCATCGTGCCTTCGATTCGCTTGATGGCACTCTGGATGGCCGCTTGATCGTCTGACAGGATTTTGAAGAGCGAGAGCTGGTTCTCGAAGACAATGTGGGCACGACAATGCATGCGGATAGAGTCAAAGGCTTCACAGCTCTGTCCCAGAAGCTCTTGGGCATGGACCTCGTCGCTAGGCCAGAGGAAATATCCCGTGTACTGAAAAGATTCACTGGCCGTTGGGTGTTGCTGGTACTTGAATAATCTCGCTTCTCTCTTCAGCTTCTTATTCTCGGCTTCGTATCTCGGACTCAAAGTCGACCATTCTTTGATGAACTTGTCTTTCCCTTTGAGGGAATTCCCAGAATCTCGGTTGTAGCTTGAAGGGTCTTCAGATTTCAGTACCCAATCTTTCAGCTCTCTCCATGTGCTGGCTGTTTCTTTCTCACCCCCCCATAGAAGTAGGTCACGATCCAAGATATTTTGCGGTGGGCGAATGAAGGATCCCAGCCGGACTCCCATTTCTTCGAGAAGATTGTATAGCTTCCTCCGGTCGCCCTCGATTTGGTAGCTGGGTTTGCTTAGTTTAAAGGTTTTCGTAGGAGGCTGACCCTGACGATAAGCAACTTTAGCAGCGTTATCTTTCTTATCGAAGAGAGTCACCCTTAGTGGTTTCATCGTATGGGCTGAACGATTGGCAGGAGGAACGATTCGTGGCTGTTTTCCTCTGGCTGGTGGCTTTGCTGGAAGAGATGGAAGGCCAAGCAGGGGCACAGCTTTTGGAGCAGCAGGCGCTGTCACCTCTTTGGGGCCTGAGGGGCGAGGTGGTGCTCCGTAACCGTCATCAGAGCTATCTGAGTCCTCATCTGCTTGCAGAGATGCATATGGATTGCTCTGCTGCCACAATTTCGCGTTTTGCTTCTCGTAGTTCATTGTGAAGGAGACCAAGTATGGCGGATGAGACCCTCTTTGTAGCACTCGTTGGTCTAAGAGATTGCGGGCTGTTAGTAGTAGCTCGCGAAAGCTGGAAGATAATCGTAATGGGCGAGACCTAACTGATTTACTAGAGTTATCGAGCAATCCAAAGTTGGGAATGCAGGTAGTTACACCTTTAAGTGAGAAAGTATTCGGATCCAACCGAAAGGTAGACAACTAATCGATCGCAAGTCATGCATAGACGATATTAGAGTTCTCTTGCGGATTTAGCATCAATCGAGAAGTTTTTGAACTGGCTGGTAATGCACCTTGAACGGGTAGTGGCATGTTGTTAAGGTCAGTCTTCTGTGAAGTATGTGAAGCAAACGGGATGGTAAACCCGATGTCGTCAGATTAGACCTCGATTAAGAAAGAGCAAAGAAACTAATCACATTCACGGTCTGGATGTGCATTGCTTAGAGTGTAGTAGGGGTTTGTTCCTTATATGCCGTCTACTAAGGGGCATAAGAATAAAATGGGACTTTGCGAAAATACCACCCTTTGCCTTCCGCTGGGGTCCATGACGGAGAAGCGTGCAACGGAGTGACGAGTGTAGTCTTGAAAGGATTCGGTTCCTTTGCTCGACTCTACCCTGGATAGATGCTGGAAATTGTAGCCTTTTGATTTTTCAACTGTTTTCGTCCAAATCCTGTCGCATAGCTTTGATTGCCGCAGTGCTCACGGCCTCAACCCTACAAGCTTGGCTCGTAGCGCTGAGACAACAAAACTTTGTATATCGGTCCCATGTTGGTATACGTTATCCGAGGTTGTATCAGGTTTGAGGTCGTTGGCTGCGGCGACGGCAGCGGAGACGAGACTCAGAGACCAATCATGCAACTGACCAACCATGATCATGATAAATACTGTATGTTCGCGCAACACTTGGGCAGCGTAGTGCCAGGCCTCATTCGAGTGGAGATCATGTCGTATACTCTTACAAAGTGACGTGGATAGTGTGACGTGTTCAAAGACATTCAACAGTCAGCAATCTTGGCCCTTCAATGTCCTGACGGACTCCCCAGTTCCATTATGATGAGTTCTTCCGAGGTCCGGACCCTCCGCCTACTGCCCCTGTCCCAGCGGCCCCAGACGTAGGTGGCTTCATTCCCTTTCGTTGGAACACATTCTTTATGGCCTTCATAAAAGGCACGATAGACACTCTCGCGAACCATGGCGTAGCCGAGACGCTGAAGACTATTCGGAACGGCAACAGGACTTTAGTAATTGCGTAAGCTGTTGCAAATCTATACTTGGTGTTAGCCATCGAACTTTTGTGGCTCCTGCCAATATAGCCTTGATCTTTATATCCCTTATGTTTGAAGCGGGCACATACTCAACCAGAAGTCTTGTTCCTCCCTCGCCCTTTGCCGACCATCTATACCTTCGGGTCTTTTCGTGGCCTAGCCAACCCTTCTTCCGAGCATAATTTCCAAACTTCTCCACACCCCCGCTAAATATCTTTCCTTCAGCGAAATAGGTAGGTAACCAGTGAGTGTAATGAAATGTCGCAGCAAGCCCAAAGAGAGGAATGACGGCAGTCAGTTCGTGCAGAATGAGGAAAGCGGTTATGTGAGTCAGCGGTGCATGCACCAATGGTGTAGTATACCGCTGCAGAAATTTGGGAAGACGCTGCGTCAAGCGTATAATGCGAGATCGGGTCTTTTCAGACATGTTGGGCTTGACATCATCAGGCTTGACGGAGAAAAGACGTCTCTGACCAGGCCTCAGTATATGATATGGGGCCTGAAACCCGGCACGCAGTGTCCGGAACAGTGAGTTACGTAGCATGGCATTTCATGGACTCGAAGAAACGATTTGGAGCCATCAAGGACTCCTACCTGGCTTCGTCGAGAGCGAAGTTCCAGGGAATGTTCCTTAAGCGAGCATGTAGTGCTCGCATTAGCGTATCGGGTTGTCGCGTTACCCCGAGGGCCCAGACAAAATCTATCAACCCCCCCGACTCACCCACCGCAATGCCTCATAAAATCCCCAACAGCAGCGAAACCCAAGCTGCAAAAGCCGAGCGCGCAAGACAACTCCTCCGCACCGGAGGCGTCGCCCGCGATGACTCGGACGACGAGCTGGGGCTCGAAGACCACCCCTGGGAATGGATTTACGCCGAAAACGATCAAGATGACGCAGAAGATGAGGGAATCGTCGGCGCTCGAATGGGCAACTTCGAGTGCAAGATTGGGGACTGTGTATTGCTGAAAGCTGAGGGCGTGGGGGAGGCGTGGATAGGGCTTATCTGTGATTTTCAGGACGATGAGGACGGGGAAAAGGCGGCGAATTTCATGTGGTTTTCGACGGAGAGGGAGATTAGGAATAAGGAGAGGAAGAGGAAGGATTTTTTGCCTGTGGGTTAGCAGCTTTGTTGTTGTTGTGGCGGCAGTGCTGATTTGGTTAACAGAATGAAGTTTACATCACACCGTCATGGGATCTGAACCCCCTTCCATCAATTAACGGCAGAGTGTCCATTGTTTCCCATGATGTGCTCCAGAAAAAGTATCCTTCCGGCAAGGTTTCGCGTTCCGCAAAGGACTATGGCAAGATCTTTATCTGTCGTAGAGGCTGCAATACTCGCACTGCTACCTATACTGATGAGTTCATCTGGGAAGATGTATACAGGGGAGAAGAAGATATTCCGGAACTCATTGAGCGGGTCAAGAGTCAGACCAAAGCTACAAGGAAGAGGAAGAGAGACAACGAGGACCCTGTTATTGATGTAGGCCTTGAATGTTAAGACCAGCCGTCTGCAGAAGCTGACTCGGACAGTGGGAGCCCAAAGAGGACGATGATGTCCCAAAAACACCAAAGAAGAAGCGCAAGCTTACCAATGCCTTAACTCCCTCCAAATCCGTCAAACGCACTCCACAGAAATTCGTCACCCCCACGCACAAACGGTATAGCCTCACTTCAATTTCCTCTTGCCCCATGCCCTCCCATTCTAACCGAGGTGCAGCATCATCATCAAAAAAGCCCTTGAGTTCACTCCTCTCGGTAGCCGCATACTCTCCCCAAATCACACTATATCCTCACCCTTTCAACTCGCCCGCTCCACTCTCCATGTGTCGTCAGTCCCCGACGCACTCCCATGCAGGACGACCGAGTTCACTACCGTCTACACCCACCTCGAAGCCGCCATCTCTGCCGGCTCCGGCACATGCATTTACATCTCTGGCACGCCTGGCACTGGCAAAACGGCAACGGTCCGCGAAGTTGTTGCGCAATTGAATGTGAGCGTGCAAGCGGAGGAGCTGGATGATTTCATTTTCGTGGAGATCAACGGGATGAAGGTTACCGATCCGCACCAGAACTACTCACTTCTCTGGGAAGCTTTACGAGGCGAGAGAGTCAGTCCAGCTCACGCGCTCGGCCTACTGGAAAGGGAGTTCGACAACCCGAGCCCGAGACGTGTGCCCTGCGTGGTCTTAATGGACGAGCTCGATCAGCTCGTCACAAAAAATCAGAGCGTCATGTACAACTTCTTCAACTGGCCCGCTCTACGGCACAGCCGGCTGATCGTGCTTGCTGTAGCCAACACCATGGATCTCCCCGAGCGAACGCTGAGCAACAAAATCAGCAGTCGGCTGGGCCTAACACGTATCACGTTTCCGGGTTACACCCACCCCCAACTCCAAGAAATCATCCAATCCCGGCTATCGCACATTCCCTCGATCGTCGATCCGGACGCCATACAATTCGCCAGCCGCAAAGTAGCTGCCGTGAGCGGCGACGCCAGACGTGCCCTCGATATCTGTCGGCGCGCCGTTGAGATTGCCGAGGCGGAGGTCGCCGTCGAGCAGAACCCTTTACTGGCGACTCCTAGCAAGCGAAGGAAGGCTGCCGCTGAGAAAAGTGGGACCGAGAAGCAAAAGGGAAAAGTCACCATAGCGACGATCAAGCAGGCTATCAACGAAGCAACGAGCAGCCCATTGCAGCAGTATCTCAAGTCCCTTCCACTATCCTCTAAGCTTATGCTTGCGGCCATTCTAGCGCGCACGCGTCGTAGTGGCGTGAGCGAGTGCGTACTTGGGGATGTGGTGGAGGAAGCGAAACGGCTTGGGCTTATGGCGGCGGATAACCCGCATATTGGGAGTATGCTGTTAACCGACTCGGGTAACAAAGGCGTGGATAGTAAGAAAGTAGCAAGAGTGCTGGGCATGGGGCTTGCGGCTGTGGAGTTGGGCGAGGCGGGAGTGATTGCGGTTGAGGCGAGGAGAGGGGAGAGGGTTGGCAAGATCAGGATATGCGTTGGGGAGGAGGAGGTAAGGTTAGCGCTAAGAGATGACGGCGAGGTAAAGGGTTTAGGGTTTGGGGCGTAGATGGTGCGAGGCAAGATGCTTTGCGGAATTTCAGGAGTGATACCCAATATTGCGGAATCCCAAATGGATATAAAGTCTTGAATTGGGTATCTATACGCGAAACTTGATAAAATGTTATTTTCCATATTCCCACCATGAATCCATCAATACTTTTGCCGTCCCAAAGTTGGTTTCCATTCCAACGGATGTGTCTCCGGAGTAGCATCCTCGTCCTGTTTCCAGACCTTAATCGTTTTATCAGCTTCACCGCAGATGAGTCGAAGCCCGGTCTTATCGAATAACGACGTAAAGATTCCTGATTCAGCATCTAGTGAACCTGGCTGCGCCGTCGTTTCTAAGTTCTGAAACCTATGCCCGGTCTTCCAATCCCAGAAGCTTATGCTTCCATTATCACCGCCACTGAAAAGTACATTGTCTTCGTTGACGCTGAGGGTATTGATGATGGCATTTTGGCCATCAAAGTTCTGCATGAACGCACCTTCGGGACACTTCCATTGCTTGATGCTACCGGTACTTCCTGAAGCAAAAGTCCATTCTGTAGGGTGGACGGTAAGTGCTCTGACTCCCTTTTTGTGGTGGGTTAGGACGCCCATGGTTTTGCCGGCTGCGAGATCCCAAAGCCGCACTGTGGAGTCGAGCGAGGAGGTAATGACTTGGGGGTCTGTTTCTTGACATTGTACGTCTGTGACCGTTTGTCTGTGTCCACTAAGGACATGAATGTTGCTCCGCGTCCTCATGTCCCATACTCGAGCTACGCCATCACGGCCACCCGTTACGAGGACGTCGAGAGTTGGGTGAAGTGAAAGCGTGTATACCCCACTGAGATGGCCGTGGTAGTGCCGGATCACTTTGTTGGTTTCGAGGTCCCAGCACTTGACCATTTTGTCCTCACCGCAGGAAAAGAGATATGGATGGCGTGGGGAGACCGCGAGGCCACGAACTGTGGAGATATGACCTGTGAGCGTAAGTCTTAGAGCTCCAGAGGCTAAGTCCCAGATCTTGATGGTGCGATCGCCGGCTCCACTTGCGAACCATTGGTTCCCAGGCTCGACTGCTAGAGCGCGCACCCAGCCAAGGTGTCCAGATATTACACGCATAAGTTTCCACGGCGCGTGCCATTCGGGTTTTGGCTGTTGAATGTAGTCTTTGCGGACAAGACTTGATGAGGGTAGGTTTCGATTCAGCGTAGGGCCATTGGAATTTGGTCCAGCTCCGGCACCGGTGCGCAGCGCCAATGCCGTCGATGTGCTCCCGTTCTGCTTAGTCTCCGATTTTGCCGGTATACCTTCGATCATCTTCACCGTCTGCACATCAGACAAATCTTCTCCATCGGCTTGTATCTTGGGTTTCTTTCGCCGTGCTGCTGCGGATGCAGAGGCGCTGGCTTGTTTTGCTGCTAGTGCTGGCGGTAACTCTCGCACATGCTCGTACTCACTCCGTATTCGTGAAGTCAGAGCTGCGCGGTCTGCAAGCTCGAAAGGATTTGCTGGTGGATCTATATGTGACGACTGTACGTAAGATGGCTCTAGAGTCGTAGGTATCGTGTATTGGGCTCCGAAGAGCTCTCTGGTTCGTTTAGCGGACTTTTTAACCAGTGTATGGGCAGGAGTGGAGGAAAGTGTATCAGCCATGCCTGAAGCCTCTTGCCTTCTACCAAGTCAAAGAGTGTCCGACAGGATTGTGGAGAAGGTATTGAGAAACTAATGCTTGGATTTCGATCACTGCTAGCGCAAGCCCTGTAGGGAAAACACCATGCAGCGCGCTTAATGTAGCTAGAGTAGATTAGATTAGATCCATTGGCCGAACAGTTATCGTTTTGAACTTCCTGTAGTTCATTCTAGATTACAAATTAAAGCCGTTCGAATCCCTAATGGAAACTCCGTGTCTTGACAGGACAGGAACATATGTATCTTCTGATGCAATCGGAAATAGTTGGGCTAGAGCTTCACACTTTCTCGTCATCATGTCAAATTCAATGGGTATACGTCTGGTATAGAGGCGATTCACTATAGAGTATAAGGAGATGTCCAAAGGAGCCAATCAACGGCCCTCTTCATGTGAGACTATGCTCCAAAGGTTCTACCTACAAATCTATCACTGACGGGCGTTGTCCCCAGCATTCCATTTTACAGCTGGCCTCTGTACTGGTGTCCTTTCAGCCTCTCTGCTGCAGCCCGCGGATCTGCTAAAGACAAGGGTTCAGCAGTCAGGTGCTGCTTCACTAGTGACAACATTTCAGGATATCATTAGAGGCCCAGGCAGTATCAAGCAGCTGTGGCGTGGGACGTTGCCCTCAGCAATACGAACAGGCTTCGGATCGGCGCTTTACTTTTCCACACTCAATGCCCTTCGCCAACATGTTGCTCGCTCTAACATTCTGGCATCTACGGGCCTTGTCGCTACTTCACAGCCAAACACCAAATACTCCTCGTCTTCCCTTCCCAAGCTCTCGAATCTTGCCAACCTCACTACCGGCGCCTTTGCCCGAGTTTCCGCTGGGCTGCTAATGATGCCCATCACCGTGATTAAAGTCCGCTTCGAGTCAAGTCTTTACTCCTACAAGTCAATCCTTGGCGCTGGAACGGCTATTCTCCGGACGGAAGGCATCAAAGGATTTTTTTCCGGCTACGGAGCCACAGCTATACGGGATGCCCCATATGCAGGGCTCTACGTGGTCTTCTACGAACAGTGCAAGAAGCGTCTCAGCCAGCTACAGGAGGTAGCTCCAATAGATACCCTAGGTCTCCCTCCAAAAATGACAAGCAGCACGTCCGTGCCCATCAATTTCTTCTCTGGCGTACTAGCAGCAGGAATAGCAACCACCATCACAAACCCATTCGATGCCATCAAGACACGCTTACAGCTCATGCCAGGCAGGTATGGCAACATGATCTGGGCCAGCCGCCAAATGGTAAAAGACGATGGTTTCAGGAGCTTGTTCGACGGGCTTGGGTTGCGCATGGGCAGAAAAGCTCTCAGCTCCGCGCTAGCGTGGACGTTGTATGAAGAGCTGATTCGGCGAGCGGAGATGAGGTGGGAAGAGAATGCCGGGGCCGTACTGTGATTTCTATCACTTGCAGCTATTATGACTCTCATGGCAGGATTTGCATACATTGGTTTCTTGGCTTTTCCACGATACCCAATAGGGAGCTCTTGTACAATATTGCTGGGGTGGGGAACTAGGCGTTATGGGAGGGCGGAATTTGTAATGACACAATGGCGTATGATATGATCCCTGGGTACATCAGGATTCAAAAATGGGTTTCTGGAGTTGCAATACTCCAAGATCAACAGCAAAAGCAGGGCGGTCGACTCTTTTTCCGTCTAATCTGTACTGCAGACAGCCTCCATTCGCATGTTCAATGGGAGTACAGGAATTTGAGACCATTTGCAGAACCCAAGTCCCATATACAATCCCTAATCGCCACCTCAGCCACGTTTCAATTCATATGAATCCATTCCCATCTTTCATTTATGTCAATGTTGAATCGACGTTCCACAATGCCCACACGCTTTCTCTCTTGTTGCTTTCTACAATGCCCCACCCATCGCGTCTCCTGCCAGCTGCCTTATGCTACTCCGTATCTACATGGCCTTCTTGCCTACTGCTCTCTCACGGTCTCTTCTCGCGTAGATTTTTTCTGTGAAGGGGCTTTGTGGATCGTGTTAGCATCATTCCATGCTATTGTCCAAATAGCAGTTAATTTTCCGAGCGAAAGGGGAGACTGAGAAGGAAAAAGGGGTAAGGATGAGGTATCGCATAAAGCCTCAACGCTATACAAGATGCTGGAACCGTAGGAGGCAAGGAAACAAGAGCAATTCACTGAAACCCGGGAAAAAAAGAGAACAAACTCACTCCTCCCACCTCCTCGCAACCTCATAAACCGTCAACACCAATATACTCAGCGCCACCCCCGCCGGCCTCCCATACAGCAACGCCGTCCCCAAAAAGCTCAACGTACTTCCATGATACATTGGCGCCTCCGAAACATTAAACGGGAAGCTCGTCACGGGCGCATCCATCAAGATCCCAAAGTAATCACCTAGATACGTGCCCGTGATCCCGAGGGCCCAGGTGCTGGAGATGACGAGAGTGTTGCCGGCGGCGAGGAGAGCGTAGGCGATGGTGGGGTTGAGGAAAAGGG
>JAABUO010009729.1_pt1 | contig 10721 bp, 11 predicted proteins | sample 5559291 | NCBI WGS metagenome assembly JAABUO01 (sample SAMN10711878, study PRJNA513372) | rock metagenome | isolation source: Antarctica rocks | place: Antarctica: Victoria Land, Finger Mt sud
TTTTCTTTTCTTTTCTTTTCTTTTCTTTTCTTTTCTTTTCTTTTCTTTTCTTTTCTTTTCTTTTCTTTTCTTTTCTTTTCTTTTCTTTTCTTTTCTTTCAGCTTACGTTCATGATGGCCCTGGGGTAGACATGACAGAGCTGAGAGTAGCGCCACAGAGCTTGTGTCAGGGCGACACAGATCTCAACAGACCATGGGGCCGGCTTCTGCAAATGCAGGAACACTGCTGTCACATGATGTGCTCTGGATGCATACAGAAGCACCCATTGATAGATATGATGGTCAATCACAAGCAAGGAGTGGTAGCATTAGCAATCACTTGAGCGTCTTCAGTTGCAACATGGTGTACTTACTATGTGCAGGAGAGCACACAGCAAGTCCAAGTGGACATGGAGGGCCATAGGAATGTTGAACATTGTGCTGATTTGCAATGTGGTGTGGTGCCATGCAGGTGCCATGCTGCTGTCTCACACAGTCAGCAAGTGTCACATGAAGAATACGAATGCTATATATGATGTGACATGATATGATATGATATGATATGATATGATATGATATGATATGATATGATATGATATGATATGATATGATATGATATGATATGATATGATATGATATGATATGATATGATATGATATGATATGGCATGGCATGGCATGGCATGACACGACATGATATGTATATATATGTATACATCACTGCTGTCCTTTTTGCATGCGCATTAGCAATATCAACAAGGCTTAAACCAGAGCTGCACTAGGGCTTTGCAAAGAGTAATACACCTGCCTTTGCTCCATCTACTACTACAAAGCACATGGGCTGACATGCACAGGTGCAGCTCAACTGCTTACCCCAATGGCACAGGATATGCCACAATAAATGACTGGATAAGAGCCTTTCTGCTCAACTTGCAGACAGAATGGACCCGTTCCCAGCTGATCTTCATTATTGTGCTCTGTCGTGCACAGCTGCGCAACACATGCTGCTGCTGTCAGATACGCCACCAGGTCATCTGTGCCTTCCTCATGCTGGAAGAACCTCCTGGCACACACCTCAAGCACGCAGTACCATCGGTGCGCAGCAGAAACCTGCCGTAACATTGCGTGGCAGTGTGGCACGCTGTCCAGTGTAGCATGCTGTGCTAGGATGGCCAGCATGGCGTGAGGATGCCGGTTGTCCAGATCTGCTGATACGCACTTATTCGTAGTCATGATTTGAACATGGCAGCAATGACACAGGGGGATGATCGTTGCAAAATGTGTGCTCAGATATGAAGATGAGTGGTGCAGCAAATAGTGTAGAGGATCACGGCTACACAAGCAGCTCAGCAACATGACAGTAACTGTATTTAGGAGTTATACCTATGGTTTAGTGCTTAGCTCCTATAGGTAGGAGGTGACAGACATGGTGAGGTGGTCATATCTCTTGCAGAGGCTCAGTGGAAGTTGTGACTCAATATGACAGGCATGCTTGTGACACAAGCAACCACAAACAAAGGTGACAATTCAAGCTAGTTCGCCGTGTTTGCAAGACAGAGCAAAGACAAAGCCCCACATAGCTTTGACAATCAAGCATGTGACATCTGACTGAGCATGGGAAAAACGTGCGATACAAGACTTAGAAACACAGTCGCCAAATTTTATAATTAGGCTGCAATAAAACCCTCAACAAGGCCAAAGGCAGTCGTGGCTCAGTAACTGCCCTTGCAAAGCAGCAGGTATCAGCACCAGTCTGCAGCACGTCAGGTACACATGTTCTTCTCTTGACCAGGAACAAAGTCAAAGACACTTACAGCTGCCGACGAGGTTGAACAAGTCGATATCGCCAACGAACTCATTCAACAGCTCCACCTCTGTGTCAGATGATTTTTTGCGTGTCACCAGGGTGGCGTCCAGAGCCAGACGTTGTAGGAAGACTGTGGCCAGCTCTTCTCGCCTTCTTGTTTCTGTAGAATGGCTTTCTATCGACGTCTGGTGCAGGTACATCACTGGAGCAAGCCCATACCTGCAGAGTCAGAATACATCATGGGTGATAGCCCAATGTAACTCATCCTTGGGCTTTTCTTTGATCAACACCAAAAGGCGTAGTGTTTCCTTTTCTTTTCGTCATCAATGACTCCATTCTACAGGCATTGCGTGATCATGAATGACTGCATTCTACAGGCATTGTGTGCAAGACATCATTGACTACAGCAACTCTATACAAGCAAGGTCTGCTTTGATGGAACACTCCAACCGAACAGGGAGCATCAGCACGTTAGCCAGAGAGCTGGAGGGTTATTCCTTACAAAGGCAACAAGAAGTAGTCATGCTATGTGCAACTGTCACAGGGCACTTATGTGAGTCATTGAGTGTACTCAGAAGCGTCAACTCAAGCTGACTCAGGAGACTCGAATTAGCAGAGTTGACTTGAGCCAACTCAGAGCTCACCTGAATACTTTCTTCATGTTGAGGTGGGGGTCCATGACATGACCCACCAGCACCCCATGCACTAACCCAACTAACTCACCCACCAAAGCCTGGTGCCAGGCCGAGGTTGGCCCCTTCCTCTGCTTCTCCAGCCTGATCTCAACTTCTTTGTCACTCAACCACTCCAGCGCGGCAAAAGCTCTGCACGCTACTGTCTGAATGTCCGTCCAAGCACTCACCATTGGCTGTTGCCACAAGGTGAACTCTGCTCTGCTCAAAGAGATGTCAAAGTAGGGCTTTGCAACCGGTGTGCTAGTGCGAGTAGTAGGCGAGTCTGCTGAGGCTGAGCCAGCTGTCACACTGACTGATGCTGCAGGCGTCTCAGCAGCTGTTGGAGAAGCTGATGAGGAAGTTGCTGACACACCAGGTGAAGCATGTGACAACTCAGGTGAGTCCACCTCAGCATGACTACTGAGGGGGTGATCAGCAATGAGGCAATTGATGTACTGCACGTTGAGCTCGTTCAGCAGGCAGAAGGTGTCTGGCTCCAGGCTGTCACTGGGTGCTTTTGTATACACTCCAGCTGTTTCAGAGTCTCCATAAACTGTCACGCACAGTCAGGAGGTCAGGACTGATCATAAGGCAGAAAGAACAGTCTCTGTGCACCCATTTGTACATGTGCATGGGTCAATGGGAAAATGGCCGTCTGGTGTGAGACTCCAACAATACACATGAAGCAGATGCGAACATCAAAACAATGACATGAGGTGTTGCTGCCTATATGAGATTCTGGTGAAAAACGTTTGCTGATGTCTGATTGCACAGGCTGGCTTTGGTTCACAGGTTGAACAGCATCTCACCTAGCATTGCCACATAGTCATATGTCTGGCTTATGGTTATGGGTGTAGGGCTTACATTGTAGGGTTTACCTTGCTACAGCCTATGCTATTTTTATATTAGCTCAGCACAGCACAGTATGACATGAATAAGAAACAACAGAAGGAATGACTGCAAATATGTTGCATGAGTCATGACTGTGTGGCATGCATGACCCTGAATATGTTGCGTCATATGTCATTATGTCATATGCATGACCATGACTGTGCTGCATGCATGACAATGACTGTGTTGCATGAGTCAAACTTACCCCGTCAGATGTGGTGGTAGTCATCTTCATGGAAGGGTGGAAGCAGGATAGAGGACAGGCGGCTGATGCCATGCAGGTGTGTAAACAGAGCCCTGTTCTCGGCAACCTGAAGGGAAGCAGCTGCCAGCTGTCAGCTGCAGTGAAGGGAAGCAGCTGAATTGAAGGGAAGCGGCTGCCAGCTGTCAGCTGAATGGAAGCAGACATGTGTCAAGCAAGACCAACAGCTACCATTACCAGGCTTGATCTGAGAATCGCAGGCATCAGTACAACGGCAATGAGATTGCAAGAAGCGACAGCAAAAGAAAGTGGTGCTGCACGAGCTCACAGAGGTGTCACAGAATTCTCACGCAGTGTCAATCCAGCTGCCTGACACAAATCACTACAGTCTGTGTAACAGCTGTTATGCAGAGTCGTCAACTGGTTCAAAAAGTCCAACAGTGGAGAGTCAGCTTCACCACACAAGGTTACCTCAAGCACTTGCCTGTTCGTCTGACAGATGTCCTTCTTCAGCGTGGAAAAGACAGGCTGTGCACTGTCTGGCTGATGATCCAGCATAGCTATCAGCACTACCATGCCACCTGCATACCAATCCAACCACATGACCTGGCCAGAAGCTGACAGTGACATGACAGTCTTACACACCCGCTACACAGTAAATTACGTTCATGCAAATGTTGCATTGCCTGACAATAAGCACAGCAAAGACACCCAGTCATATTGTAAGTCACACCGCACTATGAGACATGAGCAACTATGTAGGCATGAACATTCATGTGCAACTCCTGACAGGTGCCTTCAGCACTGTTGCGCACCTGCCTGGCTCATGTGCTTGTAGGCTAAGTCACATGAGGCATAGTGAACACTGCCATTGTTCATGTTTATTATTCCTGTCAAGACAGGTCTGAGCAAAAACAGAAACTGAACACGCATCTCACAGAGTGAAGGATGTCACCTGAAGTGATGAAGTGAAGCGAGAGAGCTGAAAGAGTGTCTGCTGGTTCTGTGTCCAGCAAGGCTTCCACCAGGCCGACCAGTGCTGGAGCAACAGCACCAGATACCTTCATGTGTTGCCTCAACAAAGGCAGGAGCAGCTGTATCAGAAACAGGGACAGCTGATGCTCCTGCACTGCTTCTGCCAATGCTGCTGTTTCATCTCCAGCAGCATCATTAGCTTTCTGCTTGGCTAACTCCCGGGCCAGGGGACCTACCAAGGAGAAGATGACTGAAATGAAATGCTCAGCATCTTTGTGCTTGACAGCATTGAGCAGTGAAGCCAGCTTGAGAAGCAAGAAAGCGGTCCTGAGCGTCTGCAGGCGAGAGCCAATCTGCTGCCTGTTGGCCGCAGCAATTGGCACACGTTTTGCTTTGCTCTGCCAATGCTCATTCAGCAGCTGCTTTTGGACCTCAGCAGAGAAGCCATGCTGAGTGATGACATGGAGTCTGGAAGCCATGGCAGATCTGTTTGGCTGACCAGCAGCCCTGCTGCCCTGTCTGTGTTGCTTGCCTGACGCTCTACGGTGACCAGTTGCTGTAGTCAGGGAGCATTCAAGCATCAAGAGCTGAGCAAACAGGACCAACGATCTGTGGGAGTCTGGAAGTCTGCAATCAGTTGCTGTGACGCTGCATTCAAGCTGCTGTTCATGTGTTGGTTCCAGTGGTGCAGTGTCCATCATCAATTGTAGCTGTTGGCTGTCTGACAGCACACTGGCGATGTAGCCATGAGTGCTGCTGCTTTGTGCGACAGTGAGCAGAGTCTGTGCCACTGAACCAATAGTGCTTGGTACTTGATCTTTGCTCAGCTTGCTGACAGCACAAAAGAGGAAGAGTGCAATGCTTGGTTGGATGCCCACCTTCAGGTGGATATTGCTATTGTTCTGACCCTGGACGGTGACACCAGTCAGTATGTGTAGTAGAGGAGTGAGCTGGAGCAAAGCTGCATGTGCTAGAGGACAACTGCGATTTCAGAAAAGAAGCAGCTGCTCGTACCACAACTTGACTGTCTGCCAGAAGTTTGCCAGCAGCATATAGCTGACAAAGAGCTGGCTTCAAGCTGTATGTTTTACAAAACACTGCCAGAACTCTGCCTGCTGTTGGCACGTGATCATATGTTTGTCGCAACGAGACAACAAGCGCACCCTGCAGGAACCAAAGCTCAAGGTGGTGTGTATAAGTGCTGTGTAGTGGCTTAGCTGCTTCAGCTGTGTTGCGGGGCCTCACGTTTGAGACCACGTCAACATCAACGGCCGTCATGAGTGCTGTTGCAGCTGGTCGGTTTCCAGCTATTGCAAAGTGTTGGAAACAAATATACTGGGTTGCAGGCAAGGCATCCCAAGCCCGTTTTCACACCTGAAAGCAGGCAGCTTCGGTTGGCGGTGTCATGCTGCATTGAAAGATGAGCCCCTCCGGAGCCAGAGAAACGGCTGCAAGTCCGCTATTGCTGAGGTGAGTGTCAAAGGGCACTTACGCCGTCAAGGTGTGCAAGGGAAACGTTGTCAGGCTTGGCGCAATGCCACTGCTTTCCGGCCAGCAACTCTGGTGGGTGCTCCTTCTTGGCGTCCTTCGGTGCTGTAGCGCTGATTCCGTCAAGCCTTCTCGAGACGCTTATTGCTGCCCTCTCGAAGGTCTAGGCATTGTTTACAATGGTGCAAGGAAAGCTGCTGACAGCAACAGTGCTGAATGTCTTTCCAGTTGTCGCAGCTGCTATGTTGATACCGTCGCAGAAGCAAGCACCGTTGCGCGGCGCCGAGCTCCGCCCCGCACAACACTGCTGGTCGACTCTCAAGTGGATAACTGATGACTAAGGCAACAGACCACAGGCTTGCAGCCAAAAACGGCGACCGGAAGTCGTGAACGGAGGCACAGTAATGCACACCATGTTAGTGCAATACCGAGGTACAACCTTAGGCCCTTTGCCCACCTGGAAAACGGAAACCGTCAAAGTAGGCCCCCGGTTATCGATCTCACATCTGCCCCTTAGTTGATCAACCTTCACCCGAGCTACATCTCAAATGAATTGAAGCTACTCGTGCTTTTGGCAAAGTGAGTAGACTCTGCCTCCAGGGGAAAACAGGCATAGTATCCTTCTTCTTTATTTGTCTCAGGAGGTCTGGAGTTGCTGCAGTGGCCTCTGCAGAGGGTGCGTAGTCAGCAAGGCTGAGCTGCTGTACTGCTAAAGCAGGTGCTAGAACCAAACACAGACTGACAAATAATTCACTGCTCCAGCTGACTGAGGCTCTGTCCGCTGCGGCACTGCTTCTTCAATGCTACATTCCCTTCAAGACAAGTGTCGATGCGATGTGAGACTGCTTGAGCTGCTGGCTGCAAGAACATCATCTGGTCATTTGTGTTTTGCGAGGATTGATTGCTGCCTGTGCTTTGTCAGATTACTGCTGCCACATGCTTTGCAGATGATGGAGGTCTGCCCATGTCTCTTGTGATCACTTTGCATGGGATTAGTTTGCATGCAGCAGATCAGTTGCTTGCCTTGTACTGTGACAGACAAAGTTTATAATGGGCTCCTGCGCTGTGGAAAGGAGACTTTTGTGAGTGCAATGGACATACAAGGGGTGGCCTTTGAGGTGCTTTAGCGTGGCAGAGATTGCTCAAGAGCCAGACAGAAGCCAGGTCCGCTGTTGTTGTTGTTATGTTGTTGGTTACAAAGTCTGCATCAGAGGCGCAAGCATCAGTGTAGAGCACACTGTAACTTCGTCGACTCTTGCATGCATCATACTGTTGCCATTCAAGTACTGCCACCCAGCAGATGATGGGAGTTGCCTGCTGCTGCTGCTGCTGTGGGCTCTACAGTGGCCACCAAGCAGACTGGTGGTGCCTCTGCCGGATGATTCACCTCCACTGCATGTGTGGCACAGCAGACACTGTCTCTTGCTCCCTAGGGCAGTTGTAGCTGTATGCAGAGCTGCTCACAACATGTAACGATACCGTCACAATACCACCGTAATGACTGTATTGCGGATGACATAAACCGTAGCTGCACTTTTGGCTACCTGTATCTCCCGCTACCACCTCCGGTGTACTCTCAACACCTCCAACTGTGGTGCTGACCAAGCTCTTACTTGCTACTGCGCTACGCTTGCACTCGCATTACTGCTGCTAGTCTGTTACAGAACAGCCCAGCCTGCTTGCCAACAACTTGCATACCAGCAGTCAATGCTTTATCTTCCAATCAAGCTGCATGCCTGCTAGAAGCACTGCTTGCGCTGGTTGGTCTGGTAGGCACCTGCACCATGTGGTTCTGGACTGATGTCACAGCGTTGCTGGAGCCTGAGACGGTGACACACCCATGCAGAAACACAACTTAGATCTGATGCCGTATGCAGCAAATTGTGCTGCACTTTCATGAAGCAAAGACCCACCACCTGGAACAGCTTGCCATTGAAATGCCGTCTCTGTTGGCAATTTGTAGGCCCCAGCTGGTCAGACTTTGTCCTGACTATGCAGATGGTGCCTCAGCAGCATTGCCTGCAGCAGATTTCAAAGTGATTCCTCGGTAGATTGCATCAATGTGACCACTGAGGGCAAAGCTTTTCTCCTGGTGTCTTGTGCTGAGAGAGCTGCTTTGGGAGCAAATGCCTGCTGGAAGGCACAGCTGTCTGCTGGCTGCTCATTGCTTGGGCTAAAGGGACCTATCAATCACCAGGTATCTGTCCAGAGGCCTGTCGAAAGCTTGCAGCCTCAGATGGCTGTGATGCAGCTCAGCTTGCAGTGATGTAAACGCCAGCATATATGCCAGCTGTCCCAATCACCTGACCCAAATACTTGTAGCAACAGCTGGCAAACACCATGATGCTTATCTGCATGGTCACTCTGGCACCATAACGGCACCATTATAGTCCATACCATTCAGCTCAGCCAGAGGCTCAGCCACGCTTTTGGACTGCCTACTGAATTGACACTGGTCTTCTTGGGACTTACTTTACAGCTGCTGCAAAGGACCCATTTGTGGCACGTGCACAGGGATTGCTCTGGTTTAGACCAGATACGGTGCAAGCATGAGTGTTGACAACCATTGCTCTGCCTATTTGCCTGTGCACCTTGCATACACAAGTCAATGTTGCAGACTGTCAAAAAGTCATCATATCCTCCACATCACAGTTTGGTAGCTTTTCAAGAAGCTGTGCTGTCACGCAACTTCAATGATTGGTAACTGCTTGTTTTGAAGGCTGATGTCGTTGACCTCAACTCCAAACTCGGCTAGCCCATCATATGCATCTGCAGTTATGCTAGCACCCATCTGTCTGTGTCATTGTAAAGCCGGCAGCTCTTGTGCCTCCTGCTATGTGCATATGCCGTCTGCAGATTGCTGCAGGCAGGATGCACGCTCAATCTCAGCAGCTTAATGGTGATTGGCGCAGCATTTGGCTAGACTTCACAAACTCCACACTGCAATAATGCTGCCTCACACAGAGCACACTACAAGCAGTCGCATGCATGATGCAGCACAAAGGTGATCTCATGTGCATGCACTGATACAGCCCTTTGAGCATCAACAGCAAAGGGTGCTGAAAAGCTGTTTGTCATACTGCACGACTCTTCCTGGCTGCAAGCTTTCCGAGTGCAGCTTGCACACTCAGCAGACGTTTCAGCTCTTGATAGCTAGCAAACCTCTTGCTAGGTGAGATGGAGGTGCCCCGCAGCCTTGCTGGATGAGATTCAGCAAGAGATACCTTGTCTGCCCAGACACCAAGAAACAGAGCACTAGGGAGCCTGCCGAGTCCCCAGCAGATCTGCAGGGACGACAGAGTGTGTTGCTCGCCACCGTGCAAGCAGCCAGGAGCGCGTGTGCCTGTACTCAGCACGTCCAGGGACCAGATTTGCAGAAACTGCCGTTTTGGGTTGACAGGCCGAACCTACACCAGGTGAAAAGTCAGGGCTGTAAGCCACAGCTCCTTCTCGGCTGCCGCAATTCCTTCCGCAGGCCCCGCGGGACCATACATGCAGAGCCTTGTAGGGCAGCTTGTAGGGTTGACCCATACCCTTGTAGTCACTCACTATTATATAAACCTTTTCACCGTTCAACCTCGACACCTGGAGTCAAATGCAGGCATTAGATCCGCATCGACGGCCCCTCTAGGCTCTCGTAAAACAGAGCTAAGGAGGAAGTACCGATCGATGTGCGCTGAATCTGTTTGCACGAGGCTCTGGCGGGATGTGGCTTGTGGCAATCTTGTAAGGGAGTTCACTCTGCCTGGGCAAGAACCTGCCACTAGTTGCACTTTCTTGCTTAGGGTCAAGTGAAGGGCAAGGATCAATGGAAAGGGAAGGAGCTTGGAAGTGGGTCAATATACATGGCGCTACTGCGCCTGCTACTTGTTCCATTCTAACAACCCTGCTAGCTGTACTGCTGCAGCAGTCTGATCTTCTACAACTTTGAATGTGACAACAAGAACTAATCACATCTCTGATGCAACTCTGCATCTGAAATGAATGCAGCAGCATGCATCACAGTGCGGAGGATGATGCTCCTGATTCAGACATTGGAAAAAATCTAAATGTCACAAGAGCCGATGCCTCCTCATGGAGATCTAAATGTCTGCAAGTTTGCTAAAGTTTGGGCATGAAGTGTTATGCGTAGAGAGCTCATTCAGCTCTGAGTGAGTTGATCACCAGAGGTAAGCGTATTTGCGCCGATTTGCCCGTGTAGTCGATGCCCGACCAGGGCAGCACCTGAATCGAAACATCTACAACACAAACCTGCAAGCTGATGTCTGTGAGCACATGCGCAGTGGAGTCATTCATGGATGCACAAGCACACATCCAAAGTAAGGAATGTGTGCCTGACATGACTCAGCAAAAACATGCAGAATCGTCGCATGGACACAAAGTCCGTAACAGCCTTTGCTAATGCTATTTGAGCTTACAACAGTACCGCAGCTAAGCAGCATTCACACAGTATATGCACATTGTCAAGTGTAACACGGGACATGGACCAGCGTACCGTTGGCAGTCATACTTATCAGCGCTGGTTCAGCCAGCTTAGGTGTTTGCTGGCATTTGCAGCTTCACTTTAACATTTGCCAACCAACACATGGCATCAACACGCATGCTGATGCGTGTTTGGCATGACCAATCACTGGGTTGCAACCAGGGCTACTGGCAAGCGGTGATTTCAGACCGTTGTAATCAGCTAGGTAATCATAGTTTGGCAAA
>JAABUO010009730.1_pt1 | contig 10720 bp, 21 predicted proteins | sample 5559291 | NCBI WGS metagenome assembly JAABUO01 (sample SAMN10711878, study PRJNA513372) | rock metagenome | isolation source: Antarctica rocks | place: Antarctica: Victoria Land, Finger Mt sud
GGGCAACTCGACCGCTTGACGGTCCTCTCTGGAGACGGTATACCGTACTCCGTTTGTGCTCGCAACCAGAGGCGTCCTCTCTACCAACCGACCCATGCCTCGTCGGTCTGAGGCGGAGCCTCGTTAGATATCAGCAACCAGATCATCCGGCTACCCAGGTAACACCCGGAGGAGGAGGGACGGGGCGGCGTCGCGTTGGACGGTCGCTAGTCGTGGTGGGGGACGGCGCATCCGTGCCGCCCGCGTGTCCCTGCCCCGACGGTCCAACCGTCGGGGCAGGGACACGCGGGCGGCTGTCGCCAGCAGTCGCGGACGGTCGTGTGCGGGACGCGGTGAGCGTCACACTGGTCACGATACACCGTGGGGCCGGCCCCACGGTGTGGCAGACGGAGGGATGACGACGATGACGACGGTGGGAAGCAGACGCCCGACAACGGTCCGGCAGCGTTTCACCATTGCCGGGCTCTTCGGCACGGCGGCGGGTCTGGGCCTGGTCCCAGGGGCGCTGCTGCTGCTGAGTGAATTGGTGCGCGGGTCCTACGACGGCTATTTTTGCCCAACGCCCCGAAAAGGTAAAAGTTCGCATAGGGGACTGCTGACCCACCTTGTCCCCTATAGCGAGTCCGGCGCCACGTCGGCGGCGGTGTGCGGAAAGTCTACTTCCTGCACGCTGCCTCAACGTGGCCTCATCTGGTCAGGGTTTCGCCCGGAATTCGTGCGGATACCGTTGCCAAAATCATCATGCGGATAGCCTGCAGAGGCGCTGGCTTCTTGCACAGCGCAGTGAGCACGCAAGATGAAGGGCAAGAGGCGCATCCGTTAGCACTTTTTACCTTTTCGGGGCGTTGGGCAAAAATAGCCAGGTAGACATAAGATGTGGGGGGAGGATGGTGCTGATGGGTGTTTGCGGTGCGCGGTATTTTTGTGCATAGAGCTACTTGGACGATGATACATCGCCGCCGGGTGGTGGCGCGTGCTAAGGGGCGGGCTCGGACGGGGAGTCCTTGCGCCACATAGATACGGAAGGCTCCGTAGGTACGTCCGCATGTTCTTGTTCGCGTTTGAGGCGGATGGTGAGAGGGGGCGCGCCGGCCGGGCGATAGAGGAGGATGAGGTCGTAGATCGTGGGGCTCGTCATCGCCGCGCGCACGTACCAGTTGGGGTCGGCGCGCAGGATGCGTAGGGCGTCGGTGAGCATGCGTTCAGTCAGGGGCGCGTCGAGGAAGGCGGCCACTTCCTGCGGTGACGAACGCGGATCGAGCGGCATGGGGGACCCTCTGCACGGCACGATGGTCTATGCCTGCATCATACACCCTCATGGGAGGGCCTGTCAGCCTCTACGCATCAGTCCGGCCGTGGCGTTTATCCGCGTACATGTGTTGATCGGCGTGGTCGATGAGGGCGGCGGGGGTCGTCCCGTCGCCTGGGTAGACGGCGACACCCACACTGAAGCGCACGGCCGCGCCGTCGACCTGGCGTGTGTTCGCCGTCTGCATGAGGCGTTGGATTAGGGCATCGGCGCCGTCGCGGGTGGCTTCGGGCAGAATCACCGCGAACTCGTCGCCCCCGATCCGCGCGACCAGGTCGATCCCCCGCGCCTGCTCGCGCAGAATGGTGGCCACCGCGCAGACGAGCAGATCGCCGCGGATGTGCCCCTGCGTGTCGTTCACGCGTTTGAGCCCATCGATGTCGACGAGCACCAGGGCCACCCCGTGTCCGAACCGACGGCCGCGTTGGATCTCGTCGTCCAGATGGATATCGAAGGCACGGCGGTTGGCGATGCCCGTGAGGCCGTCGGTGAGCGCCTGCTCGGTGAGGAGGGCCAGGGCAGCGTCCTGATAGCCGGCCAGGGCGGTGTCGGAGAGGTCGCGCACGACGTGGCTGATTCGCAGGAGCGCGACGAGGCCGGCGTGGTCGGTGTGGTCGAGGTGGCCGATGATGGCGTCCATGGTCTGGGTATGGTTGTGGTGGGCGACGGCGACGAGGGCGGCCAAGGGGAGGCCCTGGCGCTGCGCGAGGGCGCCGATCTGGAAGGCGAGGGGGTCGACGGCGGTCAGGTCACCACTCGTCAGGGCGTCTGGCAGCGCGGCGACGAGTCTACGCCGTACCTCGTGTGCCTCGTTGCTCGCACCGCTACGTTCCAGGCTTCGCAGTCGGTCAACCAGGACGCTCTGCGCCGCCGCATACACCATCGCGGCCGAGGTCGTCAGAGGTTCTCCGGGTTGTGGATGGTCAGGCGATGATGCGCACACGAGGACTCCTACCACCTCACATGATGGCGGCGACGATCGGACAGCTATCTTGTATCGGCATAGTAGCAGGTACAGGGATAGGCGCAAGTCCGATCATTGCGCCGTTCTCCTTTAATGGTGTGTTACAATCGTCCCAACCCATTGTGGCCGTGTATGACGGGATTATAGAGCGAGAGGGCGATGTAGCATGACTGACGACGCGCGCGACCCTATCAAGACCGACGCGGAGACCCGCGACGATGCGGGGGACGACGAAACGGTCGACGACGGTGACCTCGTGGGTGCGAGCGGCACCGACACCGCTACCGACAACGCGAGCGACGACGAGCACGGCATTATCGGCGAGGAGGCGTAAACCTACGGGTGGGGACCCTTCCCTCCCTCGTCGCGCCGCTGTCTTTGTCGCATGCCTATTCGTGACATAAGGTCAGGTTAGGGGGGGGTGACGGCAGTGGGTGTGGTGCGATTCGTTAAGCGCAGTAGTGCCGACCGACGTACAAGACGAGGGGTGGCCTGAGATCTCGCGCCGGCGGTCGCTCCATCAGCCATCATGCCGCGATCGCCGGCGGCCCGGCCATCCCCTCGCTCTATCTACGTGTATAACGACGCCATGCCACCGGCGAGAAGCGGGCGCTAGTCGGTCGGCGTGTGTCCCTCGTCCCCGATGCGGCGGGCGATCTCATCCCATACGTCAGGGTCGCCGAAGTGGTCGCCGCGCGGCTTCCCTAGTTGGGCTTGGCGGTTGAGGTGGGCCTGGTCGCGGGCGGAGATGATGACCTCGCGCCGAACCTGGACCGGGAGGGCGAGCGCCCACTTGACGGTGTGGTCGATAAAGCCCTGCTCAATGTGTGGTTGTGATTCCATGGCCGTGTCCTTTCCTTTGTCGTCGGACCCATTCGGCGTCGAGGCACTCCTGACAACGGAGCCTGCCCGGCTGTGGCAGCCGCTCGCCGTAGGTCGCGCAGGGGATAGCGGCGACGATCGTGGCGGCCGTGGGTGTCGCGTCCTGCTTGTTGTCGGGAAGTGTGCTATCGTCGTCCGGTATGATGTTCGTGTTACAAGGTATGGTGCAGGTCCTCCCCGCCGTGCTGCATGATCTCCGCGACCCGTTGCTCGACGAGGCGCTGCATCACGGGAAACGGTCCCTGACCGAGCGGGAAGAACTCATACCCCACATACCCGCGCCATCTGTCAGCGCCAGGAGACACGACGATGTAGCCGGCGTAGACATCGTGACCGTTGGGCAGCACCACACGCGCCTCGTACAAGTCGGGGGCGCGGGCTATCCAGTGGATCACCGATCCCCTTCCCGCCGCGCCGTCGGCGCGGCGTTGGCCTCGGTGATATAGGGCATTGGTTCACCTTCCATGCGACAACATTGCGCGGCATAGGCGTAGGCATGCTCATAATCATCATCTCCCGGCTTGATGACGACGAGTTCATCGGCCAACACAATGTCGGCCGTACGGCGTCCTATGACGACCTCAAGTGGTAAACGCGGCGGTGGCTCCCTCCGTGTGTGCATAGCGTCCTCCTCTCCCGCACGCGTCGGCCCCGTCAAGACGACGTAGCTCCCTCGGCCATCTCGGCTGTAGGGGACAAACTCTTTCGCGGTCACGGCTCCGCACCTGCACGCCGCGTGAGCTTCCTGATAGAGCGTCGAGGGCCACCACGACGTGAGGGGATGCCCGAGCACCCGCGCACGCTCCTCGGCTTGTTCTCGCTTCATGCGCGGCCCTCCTTTGTTGTCGTCCGGGGTGCTATCCGTGCTACGAGACATAATGCATGTCCGCCTCGACCTGCCGCGGAAGCTCCGTGACCCGTTGCTCGACGGCCGCCTGCATCTCCGTGAGCGGCCCGATGCCGAGCGGGGTAAACCCACGCCCCACATACCCCCGCCACACAGCGGCGCCGGGCGTTACAGCGATGTAGCCGACGTAGAGATCCGCGCCGTCGGCGGTCGTCACGCGCGCCTCGTGGAGGTACGGCGAGCGCTCTATCCAGTGGATCATGGGTGCCTTACTCATGAACATGTGACCCTATCGCTATCTCTACATCTCTATTCGAATATCCGGTCGGCATGGTGTTGGGCGTATTGCTCTAGGGCCAACCTGGCCTCATCGAACGACACTCGCTCGGCGATGGTCTGCTCGTCGTCGAGGCGTCCCGCCGTCACCGTCGCGTCCCAGTCGGCGTCGGAGCGCCCCGCGTCCCTGTACTGCACGACATAGCCATAAGGCCGCGCGGCGCCCGCGATGCGATACGTCCACAAGGTATCGCTCTTGCGCTCCCACTCACCCCTCATGATGCTCCTCTACGACATAGATAGCGGCTGTATAGGGCAGGTAGCGGCGCTCGTAGATGGCAGTTCGGACGGCGTGCTGGTGGTGGGTAGGCTCATATCTGCTCCTCCCGCTCTGCGCGACCCTGCTCGATAGCATCTTCCGCTAGCCGGCGCAACAGGTAGGAGACGCTACGGCGTGTCTTCTTAGCCCACTCCTCTAGCGCGACCTTGGTCTCTTTGGACACGCGCGTATTGATCCACACTTCGTTCTCGGCCACAGTGCGACCATTTCGTACGGGCACGGCTTCCCTCTCCATGACAGCAGTAACGTCGCTCAACGATTCCTCCTTACTCTACACTACATACCACAGTCTATCATATTATTGGTCAATACTTTACACACATTGGTCAATGTGTGGTATACTAAAAGAGTGAGGAGCAGATAGGCTCTCACAAACACAAATGGCCGGCAAGTGCTACGAACACTCACCGGCCGGTAGGTACGGAGGAAGCAAGCAATGCAAGCCGCACCCAGTAGTCATGATACGGCCAAACGCGCGTCGTCAGCTAGCACTTACAAGCCAGTGGTGAGGCTGACCGCTCACCGCGGATTGTACCGCGTTCAGTCTGGGTCCAATCCCAGCGTCTACTACGAGACCGGCGCTAACCAATGCGATTGTCCCGCCCGCAAGCCCTGTAAGCACATGCGCTACGTCCGGCTTCTCAATATCGCGTTCTATGTCACGAAGGAGGCCGAGGGTCCGGTGGCCGTGCCGATGACGGCAGGCGCTCTCAGCGGTATCGTGCGGCCAGTCATGCCCATGCCGCCCGTCGTCGCCAGCCTCGACGCCGAGACCGACGCCGCCGAGGCCAGGCTCGCCCACGCGCGTCGGGCGCTGCACGACGCCGACGCGCGCGACGATAGCTATGCGGTCCTGTGGTGCCAGGTGGACGGCTTGGAGCGTGAAGTGGCGGCCTTGCACTACGCGTTAATGCGGGTAGCGTAGACGATGCGCAGCACACCAGCTATCACCATGGCCCCCGCATCACAGGATGCGGGGGCGGCCGCCGAGATCGCCGCCGAGCGCCCTACCTATCGCTACGCCGGCGACGGCCGCTTCCTTCCAGATAACCAGGCCGCGATTGAGGAGTGTCGACGCTTCAACGTCTGGGCCGATCAAGTCAACAGTCGGACGAGTAGGAGCCAATAAGGAGCCATGACGATGATCCGCTACACCATCACGTACTACTACGGCAGTTACAGCGGCACCGAGACGGCCGTCATGTCGGACGACGAAGACGAGTCACCAATTGACAAGATGTGGCGTCAGCTACGCCCGCACATGTCGCTCGGCATGGCCTCAAGAAGCGCCAAGATCATCAAGGAGGAAGTGATCGACGACGACGATGAGCCGAACGGCGTAGACGAGCTACAGCATGGCTATCGCCGACACATCGCACCCCGTAAAGACGTTGACGGTGCGTATTAAAATGACACTCACCCCACAGAACGCCCCGGCGCCACCCGTGACGCCCTATACGCCATCCTGGATGCTCTACGTCTACGATGAGATCGCGTATCTGACGTTCAACGGCCGGCTCGCCGCGACGGCCGCGTACCACACCCCGACCGAGCAGGCCAGGATCAACGGCGTCTATGCCCGACTGACGGGCGCGCATTCGACAGACGCCATGCAGCAGTAGTAGTGGAGGAGGAAACCAACCATGCCAGACCTCACCATGGAGGAGACGCTCACCCGCATCCTTGACGAGCGGGATAAGATCGTCATCGACGGGTACCACACCATGACCGTTTTGCAGAGCCTACAGTTTGCCATCGGCCACACCCCCATCAGCATCGACTCATCGGACGATCCCGAGAAGCCGGTGGAGGATGTGCTGTTTGATACCTACATGAACATCTCGAATCAGGCCGACGCTATCCACCATGTCGCCCGACAGATGGCATACGTCCAGAACCGCATCCAACGCGCACGTACCAGACGGCCATGAAAACACGGACCACCAATGCCACTCCATCGCCCGCACTCGACGGTTACCAGGGCCATCTCCGTCCCGACGAGCGCTTCTACTTAACCCTGGAAAAGCCCCTTATCGTCTATCAGCGCCTCGGCGGCCTGGTCGTCGTGCCCTTTGCCATTGACGGGGCTCCGCACGTCGTGTGTGTCCGTATCGACCCGCTCGACGACGACGAAACGGTCGACGTCATCCCGGCTTACCCGCGTGATCTCGACGCGGCATTAGCGGCGCTGATCGAGGCGCTAGACGCCGTGAGAGGCGTTGTCACGCAGGCGCGCGAGCGCGGGCACGACGAGGCTGTACGCCTCTGTGAACGCGCCGTAGGGGCCATTGAGGCGGCGGCACAGGATGCGGCGGAGTCACGCTATACGCCCCAGCCTGAGCGACGGAAGCAGGCGAAGGGATTGGACGCGTCGCGCGGTGCCCGCTCCTTACCGACAGCGACGCCCCCCGCGCGGGCGCGACGCCCTCCAGTAGATGTCGTGGGGGCCTGGTCATGAGGAGCAGAGCGCACCGGTGGTGGCCGTGGGCGCGCGGACCGCCCGGCCTTTATCGCATAAAAGCAAGTAAAACTAGCTGTTTGTTGTAGTAGCATAAAAGGCGTCCCCGCCTGTCTGATGAGAAGGAATCTGACCCATGATGACTGAAACATGTACGCCACGCCTCGCGCCCGCTCCCCCGCGCTTGTTCGACGAAGGGGAGTGGGGTACCGTGCATCTCGACGCCGAGACCGCATGGACCCTCAGCGAGTTCCTCATGCAACTGGCCGCTGAGGTCGTCCCCCAGGAGTACGGTGCCGAGGGCTTCCGGCGTCAGGAGGCGTTGCTTGCCTACGCGGCGGAGTTGAAGGGCGCCGCCGCCGCGCAGCTTGACGACGCGGACGGCGCGCAATGCCGCGCACGCCTGGCCGAGATCGCGGCCAACGACGCCCATCACAAAGCCTGCATGGCGGCGACGGCGGAGCAGGCTGTGCCGCCCACGCCCCCCCTGCACGCGTAAAAGCCACAGGCCGTCCGGTGCGAACTGGTGGGGCCAGAGGGACACCTATCGTCCCTCTGGCCCCACAGGCGTGTTATACCTCATGCAGATGCAGGCAAGGAACTTTGTGGGGCCGGTGTGATGAAAGGGACAGTGTGACGTGGAGGTGCCCTTACTGACCGTGGAGCAGGTGACGCGCGTCCTGAGCGCCGGCTTCCACGTCTACTGCATCACACCCAGCGGCATTATTGGGCGTGTGCTGGCGGCGCGTGAGGGGTACACGCGGCGGCCGCCGGCGCTCTCACCGGGCGTGACGGTGGGGCCAGACGTGCCGCACGGTACCGTGCTCACGGTCAAAGTTGATTACGGCCTGGGACGCGGCGGGCGACATGTGGGGTGGTGCGTCCCACGCTCCGTGTGGGTCGAAGAACGATAGTCGAAGAACGATAGTCGAAGAACGATAGATGAGCCCAGGGGTGACGGAGCGATCGTATGATGAAGACATTCAAGGTCGGAGATGCCGTCGAGCATGTCGGCATCATCGAGGATAGTGGTGTTATACGCGGTGTTGATAATGACGGCCCTGAGCCAATGTACTTTGTGGATTGGCTCATCTGGATGGCTGGATGGTCCAGCGCCGACGAATTGAGGCTACAGTATGCAGGTCCAGCTGTACCCGACTCGACCAAAGAAAAGATAGGCAGTAACGCCCAGGGCGGTGAGAAACCAATCGTCAAGAGGAGGACACACAATGTATAGCGAACAACCGGAAGACGATGCCCGCCAAAAAGCCACAGAACTGCAAGCCGAGTATCCCGATGCGGTCGTGGGCGTCCATGAGTTGCCCGTCTCAAGCGGGATTGCATGGTGCACCATTGCCCTCATTCCCGATGGGCGCTGCGTGACCAGCGTCTTCACGACGGCCGACCGATATGTCGCCATGATGGCGTCCGCGACGATGACCGCGCGCGTCCAAGCGCGCCTATCGGCATCCGTGTACCGTGAGCACCGTGCGTAATGCCAGTGGCCCTCGTCGCGTTGAGGGCGTGCTAGAATCGCTGTAGGAGGAAGGTCGATGAAGAGGAGCGACGTGAGGAGTAACCGGGTCGGGCGTGTGACGCTGGCTACCGGCGGGACCACGATTGCCTACCGCACGGTCGTCGAGTTCACCTGTGTTCAGTGCGCCGGGACTATCGCACCGGGGGCGCTCTTTTCGCGCCAATCCCGACACACATCCTGGGGCGCGATGGGTGTGCCGACGAACGATCCTGTCTGCGTTACCTGCCGCCCGTTTTGCCTGGAGGCCACCGGTGAGACAGAGACCGCTGTCACTGACGTGAGGGAGGACTGAGGGCTGATGTCAACATCGCTTATCGTCGCCGTCGTCGGCCGCAAAGGCGGCAGTGGCAAGACGACGACGGCGCTCAACCTGGCCGGTGCGCTCGCCGAGGATGGGCGTCGCGTCCTGCTGTGCGACCTCGACCCCCAGGCGTCGCTCACACGCCTTGTGCTGGGCGCGAGCGTGCCCGTGGGCGAGGGCATCGGCCAACGCATCATGGAGCCGCAGCGCGGGCTAGACGGCCTTGTGCGGCACGGGCGCGCGGGCCTCGACATCTTGCCGGGCGACCGTGGCGTGGAAACGGCCGCGCTCACGTTGAACGACGACCCCACCGGCCCCCTGCGCCTGCGTAAGCTGCTGCGCGCCGTGACCGCCTACGATGTCGTCGTGCTCGACACGCCCCCGACCCTGGGCTTCGCCCTCAACAGCGCGCTGCTGGCCGCGTCCGTGGCCGTGCTGCCGACGCTGCTTGTCCAGCAGGACCTCGACGCCCTCTCCGATACGCTGGAGCTGCGCGAGCGCCTGGCCGAGTTGGGCGCGGCCGAACACATCGTCATCCTGCCCAACGCCATGCGACGCGACGGGAACGACGTGGCCGCCTACGCCCTGCTGCGCGAGATGTACGGCGCTCTGGTGGCCGAGCCCATCCCCGTGAGCGTGGCGGTTAAATATGGGCTCAACGCCGGCGAGGCCGTCGCTCAGTCCGACCCCAAAGGCCCCGCGACGATGGCCTACCGCTGGCTGGCCGCGTGTGTGGTAGGGGCAGGCGTAGAGGCGGCGCCCCATGCCTAAAGCGCGTACGTTACCGACGATGGGCCGGCCACAGCCGGGTCGACCTATCGCGCCCGCGCAGGCGGCCACACAGGCGGATGGGCCGCGCGCCCTGCTTGGCGCCCTCGTCGTGCCCATCGAGCAGATCGCCCCCGATCCCGACCAGCCGCGTCGTGACATGGGCGACGAACGCCTCGTCGAGCTCGCCGCTTCTCTCACGGAGTACGGTGTGTTGCAACCGCTGCTCGTGCGTGATGCGGGGCTGCTCGACGACGGCCGCACGCGCTACATGATCATCGCCGGCGGCCGCCGCTACGCCGCGGCGCAACAGGCCGGTCTCGCACGGTTGCCCGTCGTGGTGCGCGAGAGCGAGGGGGCAACCCTCCGTGTCACCCAACTCATCGAGAACGTGCAGCGGCAGGACCTCGCGCCGTTGGAGGAGGCGCGCGCCTTCCAGGAGTTGATGGATGCGGAGGGCCTCAGCGCCGAGAAGCTCGGCGCACGCTTACATATTTCGGGTCAACGTGTGCGCGATCGCCTCTTGCTGCTTACCAATCAGCGTGTCTCGGATGCGGTGCAGCGCGACCAGATCCCCGTGACCGTTGCGACTGAGATCCTCCGCCTTCCCGACGAAGGACAAAGGCAGTTGACCCCCCGTATCGACGCCGGTGAGGCGCTCGACCGGGCAACGGTCCGCGCGGTGCGCGATACGTTGAAGACCGCCGGCGTGGCCAACCCGCGCGCGAAGGGCGGTGGGCGCCCCAAAAAGGGGCCACAGAGCCCACCACAGGCCACGACGGATGGCGCCGATTATCAATGCGGCATTGATATTCAGGGGTCGTCGCACCCCCTAGTACCGTTAGCTGGAAGTTTCTCCGCATGTTCGGCACGCTACAACGTGCGTGATGACTCCTCGAAACGCTTACTGAGCGTGCGGAACCATTTCCAGCGAAGGGTACTAGTAGTCCGTCAAGCGAATTATGAACAGTTGGCACATCATGGTGATAGCCTCGTTAGGCGACCTGGGCGGTGGCGGGGGCCGGCGGTGTTGTCGCG
>JAABUO010009732.1_pt1 | contig 10718 bp, 15 predicted proteins | sample 5559291 | NCBI WGS metagenome assembly JAABUO01 (sample SAMN10711878, study PRJNA513372) | rock metagenome | isolation source: Antarctica rocks | place: Antarctica: Victoria Land, Finger Mt sud
ACTGACAACACTGTACTCATCATGCTCTTTGTTTGTCAGGTTTATAGGGCCTTCTTGGAACTCTTGAGCCTCAACAGCATGCTGATTGGGAGTGCAGTATATGACAAAGTCCCCCACCCTCTCAGCCACAAGCTCTGCTCGTTTCAGGTCAAGCTTGCGACCACCATCTGTGGTGATCCAGAAAGTGTTGTTGGCTATACCATCCTTTTGAGTCTTCAACCTGGGCAAGCAAGAGCATGGTGATATCGGCAATACAAATGCTCCCCAAGTTCCTCAAGTTGCTCTCGTCCCAAGTGACAGTTGCTTAGGATGCGACGTGAAACCGTACCTCGCATTTTGGACGACCAGCTCAAGGCCGTTGATGACCCAGGCAATGACCCGCAGGAGTCCTGGATAGTCCTTGACTTCCACCCGTAGTATGGTAAAATCCTTGTGAGACTCATTGTCGAGGGATACCTCTCCAGGCATGCAGTACTCGCCCTCAGCTTGAGGTTCAAGATCTATTGACAGCCGCTGTTTTTCATCTGCGACTTGCGCGGTGTCTCCGTTGGAGCCAGCAGACAGGCGCATTCGAATGTGCTTGGTCGTGTGAAGCTTGGGAAGCCCATGCCGTTGCAAACTGCGGCTTACGTGCCGGCTTGGGACATCACTGACACGTATATTCGTGCATCTGACCGTTCGACAACCAGACGCAAGGGATCTGCTGTTTAGCTCCATCGCCAAATTCATGGTGAGCGCGAGCACAACTGAGACCTGATCGGTAGGTAAACGTTCGACGGTGGCCTGACAGACTGACTGTCAGGATAACTGTCGCCCAACACAGCAAGGCGGGTAACCAAAGAGGCCACAGCGCTTTTGCAGTCCGCGCAGGAACGATGGCAACTTGAACGGAAAGGTGCAAAGTGCAGGAATGCATTTCGGGGCACTATACCTTCTCACGTGGCCCTGAACAAGCAAGCAAACATTTTAGAATCCCCGCGTAAACGCGACATTTGGCATGCCATCAACCGAATGGTCTATGGAAATAACAGTTTAGAGTTCCTTGTTGCATTTGAGTCAGCACACTTGCCTTTCATTTGTAAATGCCTGAGTGACCCTTTGGACTGTTGAATCCAAAAACATGTCCTCGAGGATGCGCTGAGCCCAGTGAACTGCCGGGATCATCGTGAGTAAAAGCCAGACGAAGTCCAGTACGCACTGAAGCTGTGTGAAGCTGCGCATATGCACATTGATACGCATGTCAGAGGCTGAATGACCCTTTGCACAAACTCAATCAATAGGCATCGATTGTATGAAGTAACTGTTTCACGGGATGGCACTAATGAACAACCACGCAGGTCAGAAGCTCTGCTCTAGCTGTTACCAAGTGGTTCTTTCATACAGCAAACAAGATATTCTGGCCAAAGTCGAGTCAAGAGTGTGCCCATCAAGCTGTCCAATATCTTGCTTATACAGCTGTAGTTCTTGATACGCCTCATCCCACTGCCCAGCAAAGTACAGCAGCAGTGCATGCACATCCACATCTGCTGAGTTCCATGCCAAGTAAGAAAGGCAGGCAATGAAATCAGCATTGCATTTGAGCATTACCTGCAGGCATTGCTGAGCATGTCATGCTAGCACCTTTTGCATGTCTCTGTGACAGCACGTACATCTTGATAGTCATTGTATGCAACAGCTTGTATGACTACATAGGCTTGCGCCTGCATGACTAAACACAGCACAGCATATGTGTTCAAGAAGTGCTAGCCAACTGTTCTCACATAAATCATTCGCTGCCAAAGACTTCATGCGCAACCATGTGGAAGAGAAAAAAATGCACAATAAATATACCTGGAGTCTGGCAGCAGGAAAAGCCGCCTTTCAGCAGCTGCCAATGCTCGCGCAATGTCAAAGCCATGCATGGGCTGCACACTCCCATTGGCTGCAACGTCCAGGGTGATGGGGATCATCAGGCCTGGCTCTGACTGGCAGTCAACTGCCTTACACCAGTGGGAGTCTCTGAGGGCTGCCAGTAACGCAGCCAGCAGCTCCCTTTTGCTAACTGGGGTCAAGGAGGAAGGTGAACCCAGGTCAAAGAGCTCAGCCACCTGAGAAGCAACCCTGCATTCCTCTAATCTGGATAACGGCAGATCTTGGCACCTGAGATTTATCTGTCGCACGGTTTAGCTTTTGCATGCTTTGATGAGGGTTCTGCTGAGCATGTTCAATTTGCTCTCAGCAGACAGAAGTCGGTCCCGATGCACACACTATGCGGTATCTACCTGTAGCTTTTAGCCCCTAGGCTAGAAGACACGCTTGAATCTACGGAATCTATGCTATGTAGGGTCACATTGCAAGACTGCCGTTGTGACTGTGAGCTTGGCACATGTGCGTTTGTTCACGGTACCAGCGAAGATGTTCTTGCCGCAAATGTTGCTCTCAACAAGGCAGGCAGCTGTGCAATCATGCAGTTGTGCCTGGATAACAATGCAGACACATCAGGAAGAGCATCACAATTGTGCTCACCTCAGTCATTGAGTACATGGCCCCTTGACTGTAGGCATCAATAACAAAGGATTCACCTCCAGCCCTCAACAAGCCATGCTCAGGCCAAATCATGCACTCTCGTCCACCTTCCAACGGCTGTGCAACCTGTGATGCCAACTGCACACTTTTCCAGTTGTACACATGTGGAGCCATGCTCAGCACACAGCGTCAGACTGCATGCTGGCACCATGCATGACGCTTTGCTCACAATCTTACTTATGCAGCAATATGTATGCATGCACGTGTAGCATAGTGAACTGACGTTGCCATCTGATTTGACTGAACTGGCCCCAAAGCGCATTTCACAAGTGTCTGTGTACTCTAGGTGCATGAGATGATGATGGGCTTACCATGGGAATGCCTAAGCGTCTGGCCACTTCCATGTACAACACAGCAAGCGCTGCTGGTGTCCCGCCTCCGTTGTCCAGAACACTGCTCAATTGTGCATCCCTACATGTACAGCCATGCTGAACAGACTTTCGATGCATGTCAATGAAGCATCACCAACACACTGTCCATATGAGAGCAGGATCAAGCTGTCATGGTTATGTACGACACATCTTGGAATCATTGCTACTTGCATTTTGGTACTACCAACCAATATTTGGTCACTGAATATAGCAAACAGGCATACACACAGTACGAACAGTACACTGCCAGATGTACCTGGGGTTGTCATGTATCTGCATGCGCTGGTAGCCATGCCTCTCAAACAATACAGTGTTGATTGCTGCAAAGGTCTGCATGGGATAGTCCTGCATAGCGTTTGCGACAGGCATGTTTGCTGCTGGACTCTGACCGCTGGTGTGATGCTGTCCTGTTTCTGACACAGCTGGCTGCCTGTAAGCATCTCTTGCCTGGCTTGTAGAGCTAGTGTTCATTGATGGTCCGCTGGTGCTGGCACTGCTGTGTGAGGACTGCCTGTCAGTCAGTGTGGTAGTGTCCGAAACCTCTGACGAGGGAATGACTGGTGATGAACCCAGCAGTGAGCGCAGCAGTGACAATAGCCTTGACGCTACCAAACGTCCACCAGCAGCAAAATTGGTGTTGGGGGCATGATTGCGATTCCTGTTTGAAGTTTGGGTGAAGTCACTCTGCTGGGCACTGCTGGGGCCGACGTGGGGTCTGCTGCTGGCGGCAGGTGGCAGATCAGGCAAAGATGTATGTTGTGCCATGAAGCATGACTTGACCTCTTCTGCAAGAGAATCCAGACGTGAAAGGCTCCAGCTTGATGCTGTACCCACCTCCCTGTCAGAGCAACCCACAAGGTACTTCATGAGAACATCCAGGACAAGGTGCTCTGTTCAGCCCATGATATCTGTCCAGCACGCTGCATCATTGTGCACAATATTGTGATATCCAATATGTCTCACCTAGAGGACATGATTCAAGATAGCCTTGGCTTTCTGATTAGAGGATGCATTTTGGCAAGTTTGAATGCCATACAAGCGGCTGGTCTGTTGTTGACAAAAATTGTAAGCTCGCTGCAGCAAGCTCAGCAAGTACACTATGTCCAAGCAGGCAACAGTGGCATGGGCAGATTATTGGCATTGCGACACATGGAAGGCAACAGATGTGTGAGCATGCCTGTTAACTACATGTAGCTCGACGTCTTGCTCATGCTCAGCACTGTCTTTCTGGTGGGCGTCCTCAGACAGCACTTTCAGCCATGTGAAATCGTCCCTGCCATTCTGCAGCAACTCGTCCTCAACTGCAGCCTCTTCCTCAAGAGCAATCAGCATACACGCTTTGGCAAGATTAAGGTGAGCATCTGGGCGTCTGTGATCCACTTCACTACGAAATTGTTCTCTCGCAAAGCACCTGAAGCTCAGTAGGAAGTTTGGAAGGTCGGACTTCGGTCACAAGGGATTAAGTCATGCCGAGCTGCATTCTCTGAGCGGACCTTACTTCAGCCGCAGACTTCGGCATAGGTCCATCCGATTTGCACATACTTCGGGTGCGTGGACGTCTTGATCCTTCTTTTCCTCGATAGATCGAGAGTCTATGCAAGAAACTCAATGACCATGTCTGCTTATACACCAATACCTTGTGCGCGGACAGTGTTGATGATGCTTTGCATCGCAACGTCGCGGACTGCAAGCAGGGGACCGCTGCACTCCTGCAACAGTCCCTGGCATGCATGGCATGCAGTCTCTGAACTAGATCATTTTGGATAAGCAGGGTGCTGTGTTTAGTTTGGCTCAAGTGTAGGCTCCTGGACGTTGACTAGCACACTAAGTGTGATCGCATTCTGCATCATGACATTTGCTGCTGTTCTTGCAGTTGCTGTGGCGAAAGTCAAATTCAGGTCCGAATTGACGCAGAAACACCACAATTGCGACCTACGCCCTAGTTTAGGGTCCGTCGCCAGTAGTGCAGTTTTCATGCGTTGAGACCGCCAGCGCGGGATCAGCTATAGTTGCGCACATAGCGTACGCAACTTCCAGAAGGTCACCAATCCCCCGGAGTACGGGGTGCACGCGAAAGTGCATACGTTGCCAGTTGCCCATCGAGTCTTTATATACTTGCAAGTCTGCACAGCGTGCGCACAGCTGTCATCGGTGTGACATTGTAATCCCAACTGGGTCTACGCAAGTCTCTGTCGTCCTGCAGTTTATCTGCTGCAGCACGCTCAGCCACAGAGACGTTGTGACAGCGTCTGCGCAGACTTGTGGCGTGGCATGCAAAGTACTGGACTGGCCCGCTTCGCCAACGAGTTGTTGATCAAGCCGTGCTGCTACCGTGGCAGCATTCCAGTGTCCCTCGAGGGTTTGCAGTACATATGGGCTCAACGATGCTTCAGCACTTCTTCAGACACACCCAGCACAGCAACTGCACATTCTGCTTCTGCTGACACTACAGCGGACCCTCAACAACCCCAATCTAGCCCCAGAGACACAGCAAGACTTACATATGAAGCAGATATGCGAAAGTTGCGTCGCAAATGGCAAATTCAACAGGCAGAAAAGCTAGCAACCAGAGCTAAAGCTGAGGCAATCAAGGACGCTAACAAAGCAGTGTCGGTCGAAGCACACCGACGCAACGTGGCTGAAATGAAGGAGCTCAGAATGCAGATACATGAAGAGAAGCGGCGGCTACAGATGGCAGAGCTGGTGGGTTTTTGCATTCCATGTTGCTGTTGCTATTGCTGGCCAATGCACTAGGCAGGGTAAAATACTCGCTTGGATGTGGTAGGGTGTGATGCAACGTCAAGATTGTCACATTGTGTCGAGCCTGCATCTATTGTGCAGTCTGGCTCGGGCCAGATTTGGCAATAACAGTGCAAACCAGAATATGCATAAAAGCTTCCATGCTACAGCTTGCCCGGCTCATGTACATTGAAGCATTCTTGTTCATGCGTACAAAAGGCACCTCAGCCTGAATCTGATTGACATGCAGGCTCAACGGCAAGCTCTAGCTGCACAATTCCGAGCTGCAACAGAGGCTATATATGCAGACCTCCAGTCGCGAAGGTGTGTTCTGTGAGCATGTTTGTCGTGCATGTCATATGCATTGACAGCTCATGATGCGGTGAGCATAACTGCGGTGCAGCATGCATGATGTCATTGCTGTCTTTACTTAATTGCCTTGATCACCATTGTGTTTGCACCACCAGCCCGTTGTGCTTGGCCAGTTCAACAGCCATACAGGCTAGTGCAACCAATTGATTGAGCTTCATGTCTTTACCTAGTTGCTTCCGGTACTGCCTGCACATAAATGCAGCTGTCAGTGCTGCATTGCTGAGCTGCCAGGAGTGTGTAGAAAATGAGACCAGCAAACTGTGTGTAGTACGATATATGACATTGGCGCAGGCGAGATGATTTGCTAGAAGACAGCAAGGAATGGATCACACCTGAGACGCTTGATGCCAGAATACAGCATGCAATAGAGAATCCAATCGAGCTGTATGGCACACCTGCTCCGCAAGACTGGAGCTATAAGGGTTGAGTCATTGGTCATGGCAGGGAAACCTAAGCTACACCACGCTCAGGTTGTACTGCAGCGATGCAAAGGGCACAATTCAGGCAATTGCAAGTGGGTTAGATCAGTCACAAACCATACAGTCCGATTCTTTGGCATTTGCCACGTATTTCAGCTGCTGCAAACGACCTCGTTATTCAAGGACGGAGTGTTGAATTCAACATGCCGATGTTGGTTCAAAACACATGCATTGAAACAACACAAGCAGTGCTGGAGTAAGCAGTACAGGCCAAATTTGGCAAATTGTACAAAATATCAAGGCTCGTGCACGCTCATGAAGCCTTGCTGTGATTCAATGGTGCAGCGGCCTTCACATGTGTCGGAGTCGGCTGTCCATGCCTGCGCTGACGGATAAACCTGCACCGCACACTTCGCATCAGACACCACAAAAGTGGGTACATCAAGCTGAAGCATCATCATTATGCCCTCACACCCACAAGCTTGACTTGCTGCAGTTTGGGGCTGCAAAGTGCAAGCATGCAGCAATGGAGTGCGCAGTCGACAAACAGGCTAGTAATGACCAATCGCTTGGTGTGTAACAACAATTGTTGTTACACACCAATTGTACAAGCCAAATACATGTGACTGACTTGTCACACAGCACTCCTGCAGCATGTTGTCACCATCAGGTGTACTCAGAAAAAGCAGAAGCACACCTGCCAGTCCAGTCCACATAGATGCCATTCCGCTTGAGGGCCTGCTGCTGAGGAATGCCGTGAGTGCTCAGCTCAGCACCCAGAGCCTCGCCCATCAGCTTGCGCACATTGGAGGCATACAGCTCTGGTGACTGCCGCTCCTCTGCAAGCGCACACACATTCTGTCTGACAACAGTACACCCACAAGCCTCTGTGGCGATGGCAGAGGCAGCACAGCATACGATGTGTGTCTGTCTGAAGTGGTGTGCAGGCTAGCTGTGCATCTTTTAGGTTGGTACAAGCAGAGTTCCAGGCACAACATACTAGGACCAGTTATGCATTGCAACCTTGACTGTTGCTGTCGTCCAAGACGCAGGCACAACTGCAGCTGTATGCTTAAGCATCATACCTGCTGACGGCCTATAGATTGGGAGTACGTCCACCTCCAAGTGATTCACATACTGGTTGCACACTCTGAAAAAATGCCATGCAGTGTACACAATGCCCCAGCCTGGATTGAATCTGACAGAGCGGTACTTGAGCAAGACCGGCATCACAGGTAGGCCTGCTGCAAAGGCCCCCTTTGCAAAAGTCAGGAGGCAATGCCTGTGCTTGGTGGTGCCTTCAGGTGCCACAATGAACAGGGGATACCTGCAAAGCATCATAGGGACCGTAGGTGACATAATTTTCATATGCTTGCATGCACTATTCACAAGAGGGGGTGCAGTGCTATGTCTACAGGTGCATTGCCAACGGTGGATACATGCTAAGGGTGCCCCATGCATTGACTGTCAGCCACATAGGGACATTACCACACGGTAGGTGTCACCTGAGGCAATGATTGGGCGACACAATATGCAACTGAGGAGCCCTTGATGGACAACTGGTCAGTGAGCATTTGTCAACTCAGACGAGGCAGACACACACACACACACACACACACACACACACACACACACACACACACACACACACGCGCGATGTGTTCCTTACCTGGAGTCAACAGCTCTTTCTGCAATCTTCTCAGTAGGGTTGCCGCTGAAGACATGCTTGTTCTGCTCGTCTGTGGTCCCTCTCCGCATGATGAACAGGAACTGCAATGCTCTGGTAGCAACTCCAAAGAAAGGCATACTGGCAACACTGGCTTTTGCAATGCCAGTTGGGGCAAAGATTGAAGCCATGATGATGCCATCAAGGTATGATACATGGTTGAAAACGACAATCGGTCGCACAGTGTAAGCTTCAGCAATGTGCTCCTTGCCGTTGACCTTCATGGTAAAAAAATGCAGCCCCAGCCTCACCAACAACGTGGTCCAAAACCTGTGCAGCAATGCAGAAGCATGTTAAGACTATATTTGGGGTGGTGCATAGCTATCATAGCCTTGTTTTAGGGAGTCTTATGGTGCCTTGTGCTGCAGGCAAGGGTTCAACTGCAACAGCACTCCTGATGTAGTCATGCAGGCGAAGATGCAGTGGAGACAGCACACCTGAGCCAGTAATGAAGGAAGTTCCGTCTCCACTTCGGAAGAGGCGTGTTGATTGGATGGCCCCAGACAAGCAGGGCGACTGAAAGCCAGACTAAAAGTGTACAAGGAGTGGCCACAATAATCCTGAAGAGCGTCCATGGCAGCAGAGTGATGATCTTGAACACCTCAAATGCTGTCATTGGACTCTGTGTATCAATGAAAGGAGAGTCCTTGATGAGCCTTGCCAGCTGACCAGGCGATACAGGCTTATCGCCGGTGGATGTCTGAGCACTGCTTGTTGCCTTGTTACGCTGTCGAAGGTCTGAACCAGTCTGTTTGTGCTGTGCTTCTGAAGGCTTGACTGCATTGATGAGATCATGATCATCTTCACTGTGACTGCTGCTCAGAAGGGCAGCAAGGGCCTCATCGTCAGTGGGGATCTGTACTACAGTATTGTCTACTGTAAACTCTGCCGTATGAGGCGGATGTGGGTTCAGCATCAGCTTATGCTGTGAGCCAAATGCGCTCCAGCTGCACCCCTGGAGTTTATCGTGGGAGTGTCAGCTGCTTGAGCGCATGGTGTGGGAGTTTTATGTTCTTTGATCAGAGGGTTACTCAAACGGTCTGACGTCGTGTTCAGCAGTGAAAGCTACCAGGAATTGATTGATAAATGTAGCTTTACAATAGGAGTTGATTGGTTACGACAGCCGCAAGACGTTGGTAAAGATGCCTCTTGTGCTTTTCGGCAAACCGGTCGCAGTTGTGTCGAGGCGTGCTTGCGCTCGCAATCTACAGGACTGAATCAGGCGCACTCACAAGCAGTATTTGGTCCCGCAATCTGATCGTATTTACTGTGAGCGACTCACATAGAAGTTACGACCCACAGACGTTTTTGAGAAGTAGTCCAAGAAGAAGCAATCGAGTGACGAAGGAACCAATTTACAAACTGGCTCCAGAGCATAAACCAACTCTCTGTGTCAGGGCTCAGATGTTAAACCCCCAACAAGTTCAGTCCTTGAGATATGCTTGCCGTGTTGTCACGCACAACTGCTGATAGCTTTCCTGTTCACTCGTTGGGGTGCAGCTTTGCTTGAAAGTTGTCCCTATGATCAGTTCGTCCAGCGTGGTCTATTTGCGGTGCTGTCAACACAGCAAAATCAATGGACTCTGCACGCCGCAATCGACCTTGCCTGTATATAAGTGCTTGTGCCAGAATGTGTTGTCGAGAAGGCCTACTAGGATTTGTAGCACTAGAAGGCAGAGCAGACATGCCATATTTGTAATGGCAAGGAGTCCCAGGTATGATGGTGAGTCAGTTGAGTTTGACGAAGAAAACAGCTGGAGCAGTCAGGTGTGCACTCATTAGCACAAAGCCAAAATGCAGACCAGTACACATACTGTTGTTAGGCTGATGTCATAAGCACTATGCAGGCCAGAAGAAATGCTGGCCTTGTCCCATCCATTGCTGGACCTTTTCTGCTGGCAGCAAACAGTCTGGGGAACAAACTGACTGACATAGCTTTTGACCTTGCACCAAGCAATGTCGAGCGAGGGACGGTGCGCTTTGTTTTGCCTGGCAAAAGAAGGCACCTTGCAACTCAATACGTCAAACAGGGCGCATTGCACATGTGACGCGCAGGTGGAGATTGCTGTCAAGGCAGCTCTGGTTTTGCTAGCAGTCAGCGTAGCAAAAAGCCTGCTCGGGGTGAGTCGTTGCTATGAGCAACATCACAAGCATTTTGCTTGCTGCTTGATGGCAACTGCACAGGTCACAAATCATTATTTGAAGCAACGTCTGGTGCATTGCAGGTTGCTCTAACGCTGGGAACAGTGGTCTTTGGTATCTATGTTGCCACTAAGGTTTGGTCAAAGCCAGCTGCTGATGGTAAGTATTTGTCACCATCAACAACACCATACTGGATGACGTGCTATCAAGGTTTGCGTGGCAATCTGCAGATGCAGTTGGAAAGCCGGGCCGCATGCAGCCGGGGAAGCAGGGACAGTCACGCAGACAAGATGATGATGGTCTTTCTGATGTATGGTTTGAGAGCAAACCAAAGCGCAAAAGCACCAGAAAGTCTCAGGAGGATCCCTTCTGGTGATCTTGTGT
>JAABUO010009734.1_pt1 | contig 10717 bp, 16 predicted proteins | sample 5559291 | NCBI WGS metagenome assembly JAABUO01 (sample SAMN10711878, study PRJNA513372) | rock metagenome | isolation source: Antarctica rocks | place: Antarctica: Victoria Land, Finger Mt sud
CTTCCTGTTATCTGCAATCCTCTGCTGCCGAAGAACTTCATATTCACAGGTGGCCATTGCTTTGAGCTGGTTCTCACGAGCTTTGCTTGCTCAGGTGAGCTGCTGATCGAAGATGTCTAGTCAAGGATGCACGCTGCCGAGCTAACCCGCAGGGTTGTATCGAGGAAAGCTCAATCAGCCTGCGCTACTTTTGTGATCTGTGTTGGCGCAAGGTTGCAAAGAAATAAATGCGGGCAGACTGTCAAGATGCGTTGACTGCATAAGCTTTTTGCGCTTTTGGCGCTAAAATAACTTGAATGGCCCCATGACTCATGCCGTGCTGCGTTCCGCCCCAGCATGCTTCTCTGCTATGGACACGATCGAGCGTGTCCTCCGAGATGGCTGTCCTTGCAGAACGTGCGCGGTGCATTGCGCGATACAAAGTTAGAGCAAAATTGCACATGCAGGACGCGCAGATGCACTAGCTTCGTCATCTGTACCGATTGATCGCGTTGTTGAGGATTTGGGCATCACCTCCGGAAGGCAGCTATCGATATCGCGCAAACGTCTGTGGGTAGGGACTAGGATTGTCGTGTTGAGAGCAACGCATCGGGCGTGTCATCACACTCCACTATGGTAAAAGGCCACGAAAGAAAAAGCTATCAGCCTTCCAGCAGTACCAAAGCGGCACAACTTGTAGCAAGCAGTGGGCCCAAAGGCGGGTTTGGTTTTGGAGGGTACGTGTAGAAACATCTGTTTGACCATTTGTCTCGTAAGATGTTACCTTGCCCTCAGTCCAGCACAAGTGATGCATATTGCTTTGCGCACGCAGGTTCTCAGGAGCGACTCCTATTGCCAGTGCTGTTGCCAACAGTGCTTCGGCTGAAGCAGAGACAAGTGGCAATGCTGCTCCTGCTCCTGCACTGACTGGTGAATTAGACAGTGAGATCACTCAGCTGTTGAAAAGTCTTTCTAAAAGGGACGCCACCACAAAGTTCAAGGCTTTGCAGGCAAGATGTCATTTCTCAGCTCTCGTCAGCTGGCTCTGTCACCACAACACCGTCTGCCAAAGTTCAGTCACAGCATCGAATGTGCTTGATGCAGCGGTTGAAGGCTGTGATAGCAGACAAAGATTCACAAAGTGTAGCAGCCTGCCTGCCTCCCTGGGCCTACGTGTACAGCAAGCTAGTCATGGACAATAACAGGTCTGCTGATTTGCCCCATTGCATGCAGTTCCACTCTTGCATGCATATGAGCATGCATATCTGCATGTGTCTTAAACCTGATCATGCAACAGCCAAAGCCATGACAGCAGGACAAAGGCTACTCAGCAACAGATAAGGTAGCATGTTGCTACTTCATGGTTTCGTGCCTTAGCGTACCCAGTGCAGGCTTGTCGCTGGTCATGTGTCTGCTGCAAAGCAGCACATTGTTCACATCCATACGTCTTGGTTTCACAGTGAGTACGCTTCAGCCAGTTGACGGCACAGTATAGTGCCTTCATGCAGGTGTGGCAACATAATGCAAAATGTGTCTGGAACACATCTCTTACTTCTGAAGCAGCGTCAAGCTGCTGCCTTTTGAACATGCACTGACCATATGGTTGGCTCGAACACTTGAGCCAGGCTTACACACACAGTGACAAGGCACTTGTTGTCCTCATTCTTTCACAATCTTATGTAGGGCTGTCAGGTCTGAAGCTTCAGCTGTGCTTGGGGCAATGGCAAAAGCGGTGGGAAAGGGATTGGCGCCGTATTTGAAGGCGCTTGCTGGCAGCTGGTGGCTGGCCCAGTTTGACTTGCACGCAGAGGCTGCAGCTGCTGCACGAGATGCTTTCCAAATTGCCTTCAGTGGCGCGAAACAAAAAGAGGCGTTGCTCTTCACCAGGACAGAGGTGCGAGATCTGAACCATAGATAGTCTCACTGCACTCCTGTGAGACATGTGACACCGTGCGCACAGGCGAAGATTGCTGTCATGCCACTAACCGTGATCGACTCAGAACACTCTCGATCCTTGCAGCCTCACTGAGCATGCTTATGGTCAAGACTGTTGTAGTGGTATGATGCGTATGCACCGCCAGTCTCTCTGCACTTGCATGCAGATCAGCCGGACATGCTGCAGCCTTTACACAGCATACATGCCACGTCAGCAGTAAAGCAGCACGCAGTTGAAGTGGCTTCTGTTGGCTCCACTTACTGTCATAGCACTCTGCCCTGCTGCCGGCTGTTGCAAGCGCAGCGCTCATGCCATATGTTCAGGTGCTCATCTTCCTGCAAGAGAATCTGAAGGCCACTCCAGAAATGCTTGGAGATCCCAGAAAGGAAAGCCCAGAGGAGCTAGCAGAAAGGCATGAGAGGGTGGTAGCTGCCTCCCTGCTTGCTTTGTCTTCTCTGTTGGACCTGCTGGTATCCAAGCAGCAACATGACAATGTCACTGGTACGCTCTGGGGAATGCATAGCTTTCTCCAATTGCCTTACATGTACAGTATGGTCACAAGCTTGGCCTGAGCAGTGCGTCAGGTCGTGGCTGCTTGGCATTTGATACATGCTGCTGTTGCTTGCGTATGGCATCCCCTTTGCATTTGAAGCTGTTAGTGCTCAGCCTAGCACCAGTTCTGCAGCATAGTTAGCCTCAAAGAGACATGTTTCTTTTGCAACAAGTAGGCTTGTACCAACAGAGCACATGGGCAAAGGCATAATCTCTCCATGCCAGGCTGTACATATGCACCCCTTCCATTATGCAAGACTACTGCATGTACACTATGCAAGCTGCAATCTGTGCATTTGGAAAGGTATGGCAGTGAAACAGCGGGCATCCCTGCAGAACGCGATGCACAATCAGAGGTCGTGGTCCAGCTTGAGTCTTTGCTCAGCACTCAGGGGTTTCTCAAGCGAGTCCTGAGCTCCAAGAGCACACATGTGCGTACAGCAGCCTACACCCTCATGGCACATCTTTGCTACAGGTACATGATCTACATCTGTCTGTACATGTGTCTCGCCCAACACATATTTATGTATACCAGTCAGTGTTTACATGTGTATGTGAGTTGTATATGTCGTGTGTATGTACAGTGTGTCTTGTGTACACCTTGTGTCTTGTGTACGCATGTGTTTGTGTGTCTTCAATGATGTTTAACAACCTAAATCAAACATCAGCTGCATGGCATGCAGCTTACAACCCCATGCCACGAATTGTGGGTGCCTGGCAGCTGTTGCTGCTGGACACATTTTGCATTGCATGCCAGCTCGCATCACGGTGACATTCCTCACCTTTGCAGCATAACGAGCAAAGATTGCAGCATTTCTAATCGAGACGGTCCCATGCCAGCTGCAGCGCACACATCTGGCGACAAGTTTGACGCCAGGCATGCAGATGAAATTGGACACTCTACGTGGGCTGGATAGTGTGAACAAAAGTAACATACATCGTGATGGCGTCGACGCATAAAATAACGATTATGCGCTTGCTATATGAAAGAACTCAGAATAGCCGCTTTGTGTGCAATGCACAGGGCACCACAATTATTGGAAAAGCACATGCAGGCTGCTGCGGCCCTGGTGTTAGGAGTTTTCCAGGAGCAGCATGCCGGGGCGCACCCCAACATGTGGGAGATGGTGCTGGCCTTTGTGAAGGCTTACCCATCTGCCTGGCATGCTGTGGACATGCGCAAGGCTGTGCTGCCCAGACTGCTAGCCTTCCTCAGGTCTCACACCACTGGCTGTACTCATAGTGTGTGCCTTGCGAGCGAAGCTGTCCCCATATTCAGGGCTTGGCGTTTAAATTTATCTGCTGCCTAGACTGCTAGCCTTGATCCAGTCTCAAACCATTGGCTGTATGTGTAGTGTGTGCCTTGCAAGCAAACCATTGGCTGTATGTGTAGTGTGTGCCTTGCAAGCAAAACTGTCCCTACACGGATTTGCACAACATGGCCCCACCATTCAGCTGGTCTTGCATGCTCCATGTTTTGCTGCTCACAGTATTAGCTGTTTGAGGTGCATTGAACAGTGGATTGTGTTGACGCTCAACACTGACGTGATTGTCTCTTCATCTGGAGCACTAGAGCTTTTGAGTGCCAGATAGTCCTGAACTGCCTAAGCGTAATGAAACTGGGCTGCTTGAAAACCTGAGGTCCTCTCTGGACAAGTTGCTTTCATCAAGCAATTAAATTCAGTCTGTGTGCTCATGAATGGACTGTATCATTTTAACACATTCTCACACTGAATCACCTGACTATATGCAGATCTGGCTGCCATGGTTCAGGATCCTCCTCATATCCAGCCCTACTTCCTTTTCTACACCTTTTGCCAAAGGTATGCACAATCAGTCTGAGGCAATGGCTGCTGTGTGCTGTCCTGCACTTTGCCTGAGCCAATTTGCACTCTAGGACATTTAGTTTAGTCTTGATTGGCCTAGTGTACAAGGCATACTCCGATGGTTGCTGGCATAAGTATACATTCCTGCCAAGGATAAGGCCCTACCTGTGACGGGGCATCGGCTCTTGTGACGTACTCTAGGACATCCTCTGTCTGTGCATGCCTGCTCAATGTAAGCTGCTCTGTAGTTGCTGAAAGATGTTCCCCGTGGTCAAGCCTTGATCACTCGGTCCAGCCATGCATGATCTTGTGATACCAGTCCAGTGTGTTTTGCTTGATGTCAGAATTGTAAGCATTGTGGTATCCATTGACTGTTACGTCTACACAGGGTTTACTTGGGCCTGAACCCAAGGTGGCAAATGACTTTCTAGAGGCTGTGTGGAATGGCTGTGCATCCCAGCTGCCTGGCAAAGGCAGAGAGGCACCTGCAACTGCTTTCACAGAGTGCCTTTGCTGGCTCCTCACACAGGTCAGCAGATTCTCATTGCCAGCTGTCCAGTTGCTTGACACATTAGTCTGTTGTACAACACAATCAATTTCTGCAGTTTGGGTATTGAGGATGCTTTTCAATGTTAGTGTTCCTCCACCAACATGGTCCCGAGAAGTTCTGTCCACAAGTCACTGACTATCTCACATGTCCAAGTCCATTGCCATCGTCTCACTTGCACCGGTCAGGATCTTCAAGAAGTATTACTTATGTGTAGGCAGCCAACTTAGCAGGAGGGCAGACCAGTGCAGAGGGCTATGCCATGGCAGTGCTGCAGGGGCCTCTATGCTCACTGGTTGTGTCCTCAGCCCTACAAAGCAATGTAGGCATGAGCAACACAGCCATGGGTGTTGTCACTGACACTGTGAGGCAGACAAGAGTTGTGTCAGGTTTGCTGCCTCTTCTCGAATGCCAAAATGGGTATCTGTGTGTATTTTGATAGGTCCCAGTGTGGGACATCAAAGTGAAAGGGCTGCTGCTTTGTGCCTGCTCAACATTTGCTCTCCATGATATGGAACACCTGACAACAGCATGTAAGTTTTTGGAGCTTTTGAGCATGCCTCAGCATTGTAAAGGATTACACAGTGCACTGACACGCTGCATTGACAGATTTTGACAGCAACAACACCTCAAGCTGACAAGCTCATGTGCAGGAGAATTGTTGCAACTAGTGCTGAGTCAGCTTGGCACAGCAATAACTGGGGTTCTCACATCCTTGCTTTGCAATTCTTCTTCCTCAGCAGCAGCAAACTCTTTCAACAGGATCGGCAGCCTTTTGGAAGCCCTTCAAGCTGTGGCAGACCAGAAAGCATTGACCGAGCATGTGGCAGGTCCAGTTGCAGCAGCCCTGGTGGGACCTGTGCAGCAGGGCAATGCCCCACCTGAGGCTGCCAGTCTCCTGGCCAGGCTGGTTAAGCAATTTGGCGCTGAGGTGCTGACAGCTGCTCCTGCTGCTGCTCTGCCAGGTGGCGGCCGCACAACAGGTACAGCACCTAAATCCCATTTGCCTATCCTACTTATGTCTATCATGACATGCTCTGTCATGTTGCCAGGTGATCTGAGTGCTGTCGAATGCATTGTCTGTACCTATGTAAGAATGTACCAGGCTATCCCAGATCCATTCATCTTCATCTTCTGGTGGACCATTCACTGAGCGGGCCAGAAATGTTGTGACCTCATGGCATTTGACTCACGGCACAAGGTCGTAGTACCGTCGCCCATTTCCGATGTGTGTAGCAAGTTTTCCTCGCCGGAAGGCATGGCGCGCTTCGTCCGCCTCTCCTCGATGTGTCACTCCTTTGAAATACTGAGCACTGATCAGATCGTTCTGCACAAGATTACCGAGCTTGCGGGGCGTAGCCTTGACGATCTCGCCGTTGGCCGTCCTACTTACGATGTGATTGAGCCGACTCAGTCATCAACATCAGGGGAAGCGTGCACCCGCATACACTTCAAGTTGGTTGAACGCGTACCCTTGTTGTTTGGACTGTTCAAAACTGACGTTGTAATCTTCGGAACCCAGATTGTGAGCCATTTACTCAACTTGCATATCTACGAAAGCGATGCCAATCAAGGCCTAGTCAAGATATACAAGCTCAGGCGGTTTGTTGAAGTAGAAGAGCAGGCAACCAATATTGAAGAGCTAATTGTGGGGGAGACAAAATGGCTTTTGCGGCGCTACACTCAGGCCTCCTGCAGAAAGGGTCACCAGGAGCACATGCAATGTTACAGAAGTTGCTTTTGACACAGAAGCTGTAGTTTCTTGAATACTCGTGAATTGCTCTTATGTGGTGTGTTTATGCTGATTTGGCGAAACTTTAAAACATTGGCTCTTTGCCCCAACACCTGGCTTACAGTTGCTGAGGCGACGTTGACCATTCTGTTGCTCGAGGGTGCCATCTGGACCTTGGCGGCGAGCCTTGATGGCCTGATCCCTATGTGGGACAGTCTTGTAACAACATACACACACTGCCGCTGTCTGCTTAACACCGTGTAGACCAAGCCATACTGGAGGTGCAGCTCTCATGTTGGAATTGGCAAGCAAAATCCCGCTCTGTAGGCACATCTGCCTGCTTCTCCTTGCATATCACTTGCCTGTTGCTTAACTGACTCGGCACTGCCCCACCTGGTCAAGACTAGCGTCGCTCTGTCACAAAAAGCTGGAGTCAGGTGTGTTTGTTGCTGTCTGTCTGTGTTGCTGTCTGTCTGCATCATGTGCTGCACATATCGCTATTCGTCCCAACTAAACTCAAGTGGAAATCATGCAGGGGGGCCAGATGGGCGCGCCCTGTCTGTGCAGACCATCATCAACAGTGCCCTAACAGGACCTCAGCAAGGCCCAGCAGCCCAAGCCACTGCAGATCTCCTCCTCTCCTGCCTTCAGGGCAAGCCCTCCCCAGCAGAAGAATTTGCTCACACCCTGCATCATATTCTGAGCCTCCCCAAAGAAGGACCTGAGTCAGAGCGTGCATCAGCGGAAGATGATGTTGCCACCATTACCGGCAAGTTCCATGATGTGCCAAGGGCTTCGTCCGGGCCAGGTGCTGCACTTGCAGTTCTTCTGGTGCAGCAACTGCTGCAGACTGTGCTGCAACAGCCAAGCAGTGTCCTCCAGTGGAGGTCGCCTGCACTAGATGCAGTAGCAACCCAGTTGGCAAATTTTGGAAGCACCATGCCTTCTCAGAACGGTTCCACAGGGGTTACTAAAGATGATGTGACTGCTGAAGCTGCAGCACTGGACCCAGCAGCTCAGGAAGAAGCTGCTGAGGCAGCTGACTTAGCAGCCAGTGTGGCAGCTGCTCCACTGGATGCATCTGAGCGCACTGATGCTGCTCAAGAACCTGCTGACAGCGGTATCTGCCAAGGAACATTGCGAAGAAATTGGGGTAGTGCTGAGGCTACAACAAAAGCAGAAAGCAGCTGTGCAGAGCTGCTCGGACTTTTGGTTTGTGGAAAGGGAAACGCATCTCTGCTATCTGACCAAGCAGCGCTACAGGTTTTCTCCAACTTGAAGTCAGCTCTTGCTCCAGAGCAAAGCACGCAAGGTATGACCCTCCTCAGCTATACCATTGGCAGCAATGCGTGCCAATTGCCTGTTGTAGCTGTCTACAGACCTCCTTTGGATGCAGTCATGCACAAGACCTAGACAAGCTCTGACTGTCCTGCATCAGCTAATTGATGTGTTGCTGCAAGTCAAGCAAAGCAGCTTTGACAAGCCCTCTTATGTTTCCAACGCTCTGGCATGAGGTTTGATCATGCTGGCATTTAGAGGCCTTGACGATTTCACACAGTTCACCAAGGCTCAAATGCACAGCATGAGTCAGACACTGAGCAAACCGTCTGCAATGTGCAGGATCAGCATGCCTGCAAGCTCTACATGTATTGCAAACATGCCTGTACTCTGAGGCAGTGTCTGCCATGAGCGCTGTGCACCAGATGCGAGACCAGGTCTTGGCTCTGGTCTTCCAACTCTCTTGGCCTGCCAAAAGGACCATCAAGCTGGCAGATAGCTACGTCAAGCTGAGCAGCAGGCATGGTGCCAGCGATGACAGCAGCGATGAGTCAAGTGATGCAGAGGCTGAACCAGAAGCTGCTGATGGTGTCGCTGCCATAGATGAGAGCACTCATGGACCGGTGTGTTGCTGCCTTGATTTCTGGTCTGCATATCATGTCACGTTTCAAGCATGTCTTGCTTGTTCTAGTGCGTCCTTGCATGTACCATGCGTTGTCTTCTTGTCCTGTCTGTGCTCCCCCAAATCAACATCTGCACTGCTGCTTATCCCAAGGACTGTGGCACTGGCTCTCCCAAATTGTGTTTGCATGTGACTCCTGTGTGCTTGTCATTGTGGGCACCTTAGACTCCTGCCTGTACTGTCCACACTTGCAATTGTGCAATGAGTGTGAACACTCAGCAAGAGATCAGAAACTGTGCCCACAAGGTGTCAGTGAAGGCATGTTTTGCCAGGTTGCACAAGCAGCAATCCAAGTATGGGCGAAGGGATCTCGTGCAGCAGAAGTTCTGGTTGATACCTCAGTTCAGGAAAAAATAAACCTGGAGGCAGCTTTAAGGGATGGTTTACTGCCACATCTGAGCAAAATGAGTGCTGAAGTTTTCCAGGTGAGGCTGCTGTTGTGCCAGAACAACAAGTCCGCTTATGTACACTGTCAGGATCATCAATGTTTCACGAATGCATTGGCAGCACAGTCCAAATAGCACTTACCAGTCATGTTGCAGTCAATGTGTCTGCTAGCGCAACCTGATTCAGTCTCGTCAGAAGGCTTTGACAACATGGAATCAGTCGCACTTTGCATGGCAGCAGACCCCTGTGCCGTTTGTCATAGCACCTGCCCTATCACATTGCATCAGGCTGCAATTCAGCTTTAACTCAGCTTAAACACTCACCCCTGCTTGCACCCTCACCCCTGCTCGCACCCTCACCCCTGCTCGCACCCTCACCCCTGCTTGCACCCTCACCCCTGCTCGCACCCTCACCCCTGCTTGCACCCTCACCCCTGCTTGTACCTTTTCTTCTATAGGAGCCTGACTGGCATATGCAAGCAGCCATGCTGGTTCAAGAAGTGGTCACCGCTACCTCAGCCGACCCAACACCACCCAACTCATCTAGAATTTTGGAATCAATCCTGTCTCCCCTGAATGGTCTGAAGGATGAGCAGCTGGCCAGGACGCTGCTGGCTGTTGGTCTGTGCCAAGTCATGGGCTTTGAGATGGTGCTGCTGGGCGACTCTCCCAGGTGAGATGCTTTCCATTAATCAATCAGTCTTTGAATATACATTTCCTGTCTTCGAAACTCATCAGGAGAGTCAAGAGAAATTGGCTCAGACAACATACACCAAGCCGTATACATGAATGCTTTGTGACATTGCTCGAGTGGTCATCTGATTTGGCAACCAGCTTGGACATCCCCCAAGACGCAAAGTAGTACTGCATGGATGGGGGTCTAGCACAAAGCTTGTAACAGAAAGCAACACTCTCAGATTGATGCTTGGCAGGCTCTGTCTCTGATATAGCTAAAGCTGTACATGGAAGACACACTCACACTTGCATGCTGTTTGATCAATACACCTCAAATTGTGTCAGATGGGTATTTCATGCTGACATGATTGAGTAAAAGCGCCTCATACACTTGACTGCTGGCACTGACCGCATGTCTACCGGTCTTCAGCTGACTGAATGCACGCATCAACACAGACAGTGCCCTATGCAGGTCAGCTGTTGCCGCTGCAATGCTGCGTGATGCTCAGACCCAGCTCACTCTGCAGGAGGCAGCCCTCCATTTGCAGCACTTTCTGACAAGCGCAGCTGATTCCACCCCAAGCGACAGCACCGATCTTCAGTCACCCAAGTCCCATCTTCTTGCTGACACATTGGAGCACCTCTCCACAGCTGTAAGGGCCTCCACTTCATTCCCAGACACAATGTCATCTGATATCTTCCAGACTTCTCAGGCAGCAGCATGCATCCCAGCTCTGGTTCAGTTACTGCAAGCACTCACTGCAGACGGCTCTGAAACCAGCGTGGCTGTCCTTGCGCAATGGTTCAAGACCAGCATAGCATCAACGACTGATCAATACCCCTGCGCCGTGCTTTCAAAGCTGCTGCCTGTGGTTGTGCCAGCTCTACGCAGCTCAGAGACTCAGCTGCTCAGGTCAGGTCTGAGCAATCTAGCTCAGCAGAAGCTTGCTCAAACTGCCAGACTGCCGCCCATTGCTGCTCTTGTTGACCGGCCTCATGACTCAGAACAGAGCACAAGCTGCAGAGAAACCTTGGACATCATCTGTAGCTGCTTCCCTAGCACTGCTGCAGCTGCATCCCACAGTGGGCAAGCCGCCACAGCTGGGGCAGACCAGCCTGCAGTT
>JAABUO010009735.1_pt1 | contig 10717 bp, 11 predicted proteins | sample 5559291 | NCBI WGS metagenome assembly JAABUO01 (sample SAMN10711878, study PRJNA513372) | rock metagenome | isolation source: Antarctica rocks | place: Antarctica: Victoria Land, Finger Mt sud
CAGGGACTTTGTGCAGCAGAGGAGACATGCCGCTGGAGTACACACTGCAGAAGGCAATGAAGGCAGCGCCAGCTATGCAGACAGAGAGGCTCTGGCAGCAGCAGCTGTTGCCAAAGCTGCAAGGCTTGCAACTGAGAAGCAAGTGGGTGCCTGACGTCATACTTTGTCTGTTGCTTTGCTTTACAGTATGCACTTGTCGCGTAGGCAAAGCAGGAACGCATCGTATCATCTGTACCATGATCATGCAGCTTGCATCCGCATTCCTGTTTGTGACCCACTCTAGCAACTGGCTGCAAGGCACCAATGCTAAGACTTTTGCAAGCCTAACACGTATGTATTCCTGCTCTAAATTATGCTTCAGCGACGGTGCGCAATTCATGCTCTTGTGCATGTTGAAATCCTGGCTGACAGGCAGGCACTGAAGCTCAACTTCTGCCAGTCCTAGCCCTAGCTTGCAAAACACAATGCATGCGATATGTTACATTCATTGCTGTGCTCCTGCCACTCCTGCACCTTCATGCTGGCTAGAGCACGACATGGCTCTGACTACCTGCTTGGGTGTAACAGGAGGCCGAGAAGGCTGTGCTGGCGAGCCTGCAGCAGCATCGCGGCAGCAAACTGCAGGCAGAGCCTACACTAAGGTCATGTTCCATTCATGCCACTGCCGCTGCTGCTGATACTGTGTTGATGCTGCTGTGGGCACCACTCTGCTTACGCCACAAAGTGTCCTCATGCATACTGTTGCTCAACTGCTGCCTGGAATGCTGCTGTCGCAGCACAAGGTCAAACACTTGACAAAGCAACTGTCACCAACTGACATTGCAGCCTGTTTTTACAGGGATCTCAGGGAAGGTCTGAAGCAAGCCTCTAAGGCAGCTGAGAAACACCACACAGAGCAGCTTGGTCCAGACCAGCATCAGCTGCAGTCAGATGTCAGCCAGCAGGACTGTTTGCCCTCCATTACCCTGTCTGTCTCCCCCAGACAGTCCCAGTACAGCAGTGAGGGCATCGTCGCTGCTGACAACTCCAAGCTGATAGGCTTGCCATTGCTCAGGGCCAGTTCACCTCCTCAACTGTTGAGCCGGTCAACTGCTGCTGACAGGATCACAGCGGGCGCTTCCCAACCGCCCCTGCAGGGGGCACCTGCCTTGGGGCAGCAGGACTCTAACATGCCCTTGGCTGGGGCTGATCCCTCAATGGCTGAAGCCATGACTTGTGCCCTGGATCAAAGAGGTCACCAGTTACATGTGAATGAAGGTGAGCAACCTACAGAACGCTGTGCACATTTTGTGCACTTTCCCACATGTTTGTAACACCAGTTGTATACTCTTGTTGTTGCTGTGACATTGTTGCCAGCACCCACGGTTGTGCAGCTTGTTTCTTTTCTGTATGTTGACAGTGTTGGGCTTGAATCCACCAGCCCCATCCACCAGCCCCATCCACCAGACTCTCCAGTAGTGCCGGATGACGCTGTTGCAGGTGTTGCCGGCGGTGATCTCTTTGCATCAAGATTGCATGTCCCTGAGGCATCAGGCGCAGCTGCAGTCACATCCAGCATAGCAGCAGCAGTCAGGGAAAGCCTGCTGCTATCAGTGCCTGCAGACGCCATGCTGAGCTCAGCTCTGTTTGAGGACTTCACCCGCGAGGTGGCAGCTCGCATCATCCAGCACTACTGGAGAGAGCACGTGAGCAGGCAGGCAGCCGCTCAGAACCAGTACATCAGCACAGCAGGTCACCATCAGGATCAGGGTATAGTGGCTGAGTCACAGCATCAGGGACATGCCACAAGTTGCAATCCTGGCAATGCAGAAGCAGTACCAGAGCTGATTCAGGATGACTCGCTTCCAGAGCTGCTGATGCGGTACAGGTCCAACGCAGGCAGGGCCTCTGAACAGCAGCAGGCACAAGCACTGGCTGCAGAGCACAGCCTGGGTGCTGGGACGTCCAGGGGGCAAAATGCACCCATGGCTTTGCTCACCGCCAAAGTGGATGTTGCCAAGGCAGGTGACGTCAAGCGGGATGGCTTGCTGCCCATTGCTGCAGATGATACCGCAGCAAGCAGCAGCAGCCTAGACAGGCTCAAGGCGAGGCACAGCAAACACAGGAGGCCTGCTCAGTTGACTGCCGACACAGCAAAGAGTGTTGCACAGCATGCCTTGGTACAGCAGGCTTCTGGTGCCAGGCAAAGCAAAACAGGCTCGGTGAGGCTGACAGTTGCAACAGGAGCAGCAGCATCTGATTTGTCTTTGCACCGAGCTCGTTTTGCAATGCCCAACAAGAGAATGACCAGCAGAGCTGGTATCACTGCTGTAGAAGACAAAGTTCAGCTGTTCACCACTTCTCCTACCTGCGAATCCAGCGACAGCGCACTGTTTGAGCTGCTGAACCATCGCCCTCAAGGGCCTGCGTATATGTCTGTAACAGCTGCCGCTGCTCAGCCTGTGTCACACTCTGGAAGACAGCAGCAGCAGCAGCAGCAGCAGCAGCAGACCCCAGGCTTGGACAATGTCAGGGGCAGTGATTCTGAGTTTCAGGAAGGCTCTGATGAGAATGCCAGTCCCAATGTCAGTCCCACTAAGGGCCAAGCAAAGCAGCATAAGCAGCAGCAGCAGCAAGAGGCTGCTTGGGACAAAACTTCAGATCCAGCCAGCATGACAGTGCTCAAAGGTGGGAGCCAACGTGATATACCATCTGCCTCTGCAACAGCTGCTGCCTTGCATGTCAGGGCTGATGACCCGGCTTCAGCATCTGATTTGCAGCCTGTAGCTGATGTGCAAACAGTCGCAAAGAGGCATGGTAACCTTTCCAGGTCTGAGCGGCTGTCAACTGATAAGCTGGCAGACATCTTTGCATTCCTTGATGATGTCGAAGCACAGGCTGAAGAAGAGGCAGCAACAGTGCTATCACAGGCATCAACGCCAAGCCACAGTCAGCCAATCAGGGTTTTGGGCCATCACCAACAGCCCTGCTGCCAGGGCCATGTGTTGCAGCCCTCACAAACATCCCCCAGGGACAGTTGCTCACGGGCTTCTTCTCTTGCTCCGCCCAGACAGCAGCGGACGCAGCAATCACAAGGGCAGTTCCAAGATCTTAGGGCACATGTTGGCCGGCACTGCCCTTCTTCAGGAGGTCTGCCAGCTGGCAAGCCAGTATTGGACAGCAAGCTGGGTGCAGCCACAACTGCAACCAGAGCTTTGCCCAGCAAGAATGTTAAGCAAACGCCAGCCACAAGAGCTGAATTTGCAGATACTGGATCAGCCATGGACTTTGCAGATACATCATCTACAGGTGAGATTGCACCACATGACATGTCTGACTGGGAACCTGAAACGCAGTGCTTGTGCCGCGGCATTTGTCAGATGACTGCATGAAGTAGAAGCATATGATCCGAGCCTGGGAAGTGCTGAGTCAATGCCAGATTAGTGCTCTGTCATCAGTCGAGCTGGTGCACGTCAAACAACGCATGCGTCAGCAATAGTTTCATCAGCACTACCTGTGCAGGTATTCTCCGTTAATGCGTGAACTTTGGTTCTGTCAGGCTGCATCTTGTTTAAGGCTCTCATGTATGATACCTGCGCAGCATCACAACGCCACCCTGGCTTGCAGGGTCAGCAGAGCCACCTGGTGCTGACAAAGCTTCATTGCTGGCCAAGACTGTGTATGAGGGCGTCAAGCAGCGCATGCACCAGCTGCAGGCTGATGTGCAGGCACGCGATCAGCAGATTGCATCCCTCCAAGCCAGCCTTGAAGCAGCTGCCTTGCACAGAGATGCAACACTCAAGCAAGCCCAAGCTGAGCAGCAGGTCTGGAACCTATGCACATGTCCTGTCTATGCCGAAACACAAGGGCTTGTCCAACATCACCTGCAATTTTGGAGTTCAACTGATATGGGCACATGGCTCAACCTGATGTCAACCTGTCGAATTGATCAACCTGCATACTGTTCAGTGTTCAGTATGCGTTGAGGTTGCTGTTCACAGACTGGCAGTTCTAGAGCTCCAGGCTGCTGTGTCCAGAGGCTCCTATCATGGTTGCCAACAGGCATTGACTTTTCATCTCTGTGCTTCCTAGCAGTTTTGTCAGAATGAACTTGACAACTTTGCTTCCATACTGCAGTGTGCGCTAGATGAGCAGAAGAAGAAGCTGGAAGGGGACATGGCACGCCACTTGGCATTCATTGATAGGCTGCTGGCTGATAAGGACAAGCTGTCAGCCAAGTGCATGCAGTTGGGCAAAGACATGAAGGTCAACTGCATGCAGCCCAAACTTCCCTTGCTTGCAGTCAATGTTTACCTGCTGCATCAAAGACTGATACGCATTGTCCAGTATCATGCAATGCCAACTCAGATCAGTAGGGTGCAGCATATCTTTCTTGCTAAAGCTGGATGTTTGCTCACTGTTGCGCTGCGTACAAAATTGCGCACCATGCAAAATTGCATACCATGCAAGATCTTGCACCATGCAAAGCCACTACATGTCAGGCACACAACCCAGATCAGTGATTTGCAGCACATACCTCGCTTGCTGAAGTTGCAAGCTTGCTCACTGTTGGCTGCACCTGAAAGCGCGTATCATGCAAAAGCATTCTCATCATGCACACAACCCAGATCATTGATTTGCGGCATACCTCTCTTGTCAGAGTCACATGTTTGCTCACTGTTTGGCTGCTCCTGAAAGTGAGCATCATGCCGACCCATGCGTGAAACAAGCACCACTGATGTGTGGGGTCTGGCCTTTGCAGGCAGCTGAGGCAAAACATGCAGCGGGGGTGGAGTCCCTGAAGGAGGGGTGGGTGGTGGAGCTGAAGAAGCAGAAAGAGGCGTGGACGGCAGCAGAGAAAGCACGTAGGGACACCTGGCTGGCAGACAAGACCAAGCAGGTCAAGGAGCTCACTGTCAAGGTAGCTCTCCCAAACTTGGACGGTGCCAAAGGAAGCAAGGCATCGCACAGATGATTAGTCTTGATCAACCTCAGCCCAGAAAGGCTTGCCGTCAGCCTGTGCACAGTTCAAACAGTAGAAACTTTGCTCACATGATGCTCAAACTGACCCAACAGTGGACAAGACTGCCCACCTAGTTTTGCACATTCCTTTAATTGCTGAACTGCAGAAACATGTCCCCGAGAATTTGTAGTAGGCACGCACATTGTGATGTGCATACCAGATATAGACAGCACTTTGATCAGATCTCAGGCACAGCAGACCCTCCAGGGCTTGTCAGCTTGTTAACATACTCAGGCTATGGACTTTGTGTTCACTATCATCATCACGATTATCATCGTTGTTATTACTGTTGTTGCTGTTATTACTTTATCATCATCACCAGCATCATCACCACAGTCGAGACTACTATCCCTGTTGCCTAAGCCCTGTCGCTCAGGGTATGGGCTTGCTGGTTTTGCTATGAATGTCATTTTCTGCTTCCCCAGGGCATGGAGCCTGAGATCCAGCGCCTGATAGCCAAGCACAAGGCAGAGCTGCAGAGTGAGAGGGATAAGGCTCAGGACCACACCAGGTAGCCTCCTCACCTCCTCACACCCATACGCCTATCATGCATGTACGCCCCAGCATTCTGCTGTGCTGTCTTCCTCCTGACATTGATCACAGAGTGTGGCCAAGCACACAAAAAGCATGCAGCCCTGTTTGCCTTCATGAGCAGAATGTGCCCTCCATGCAACAGGCCAGTCAGCTCCCTGCCGCAACTGATTCGCTGAGTTGACTCAAAGCTCCTGAACTGCTCGACAGGCATCAGGCAAAAGCAGACTTGTCTGGTATGCAATCGCCTGTTTAGTTTTAAAGGCGTAAGTGCTGGTGATGTATGTTTGTGATGTCCCAGTCCCCTCAACACATTGCCTGAACATGCAGAAGGCAGACAGACAGCATCCTTGCCTTGCAAGGGACCGTCAGCTGTTTGGGCTGGGGCCAGTCATGCCAGCTTGTACACCATACACAAGCTGAAGTGCAATGTTTGTTGCATCAAAGCTGTCAGTGCCTTCTGGCTGTGTAGGCTGCAGCTGGATGACTTGACAGGGCAGCATGAGACGTATGCCCGGCAGCTGAGAGACCGCCTGCTGCAGGAGCAGGACCTGGCTGTGGAGAGGGAACGTGCTGCAGCTCAAGACCGCCTCAGAGAAGCTGCTGAACGGTATCCCCTTCCTCCCTGCATCCAGAGAAGATACCGAAAAAGAACTGTCCAGAGAAGACACCGAAACAGTACTGAAAGAGAACCAGTATGATTTTTCTGACGTAGTTTGTTTGGCATGTGCCTTTCAGCCATGTGGCAGCCTGGCTGGGAATGTAGAGGCTGGACTGGCCGAGGTTCAGTTGTTGCATTGCGTTTTGCTGGATCCTTATATGTAGATGCACTGCACAGGGGCGGCAATGGCAACTGTAGTGAATGGCTGCCCAACATCTGGCCAGCGTTTGTTCTTTTACGCTGCATTTGTGCATGCTTGACCAGCCAGTACAATGCACAAGCTGCTATGCACACTGACTTTGCACAGAGCAACCTTGCATTCTAGGCCCTGGTCATTTAGTCCCCGTAGCTTGTGTCTCATCCAAACAGACTTTCATCCCCACCAGCAAATGCCAAAAACCCAAGATATCCATCTTACTCGACATTGTACATACAATCAGAACCTCAAAAATCCCATCTGCAGACGCCACAGGGCAGCTGCATCCAGCATGAGCTGTAGCATTGGCTATCACAGCGCTCACAGCGCTTGTCATGGTGCAATTGATGTGGAGGCGCATGCGCAGGTATGAGGGGCAGATGCAGTCCCAGAGGCTGCGCATGGTGTCAGACAGCGAACTGCGTCTCGAGCAGTTCCAGGCTGAGCGCAAGGATGAGAAACGCCGCTATGAAGATGCCCTGGACCGTCTCAAACAGGTTTGCAGCTCTCATGCCTCAGGTCCTACTCACACACACAGACGTTGTTTGTGTTGAACAGCAGCGACAAAGTCAACACCCTGCAAGGCATAGTTGTGCTGCTTTTCCTCTCCTCAGGTACCAAATGGATGCATCTGTTATGCTGTATGCATGCCAAGTCCCTGGGATCATGCCTCCTTGGAGACAGCTGTCTTTCTGGAGCACAAGTCAAGATCATGCTTCAGCAGGGCTATAAGCAGCATCAAAGTAAAGGCGGCGACAGCAGTGTGCTTAAGCACTGCCATGCTGCCAGTGGCTGTGACACAACATGACAGCAGGCTAGGCCTTGGCCAGTAGCCAACATCGCCATGATTCACACCGTGAAAGAACCCACCATAGGACACAACACCATGATTCATGCCGTGCAATAAGCCATCTTAAGAAGCCATCTTAACACTATGCTTTATATCGTGAAATTCACTCATCCATGTCCCGTCCTGACTCTTCCTTTCCACATATGGCCAAATCTGCTGCATATTTTGTTTGAAATAGATGACTTCAAGGGTAAAGTAGTGTAGCTACAGTTGCTTTGAGTCACATGTGACACAGCCAAGATGTCCTAGCCTTACAGTGACTGTACTGCAAAACTCCTACCATTGTTTGGACAAGTGTGAAATTACAGAGCTGCATGGCCTCAGGGGCAAGGGGAGCAAGAGCAGCAGCTGCGCAGCGAGCTGAGTTTGGAAAAGTCCCAGATGCGGCGCCAGCATGAGCGCGAGCTGCAGGCCCTCCGAGACAAGATGGCCGATGAGCAGGTTTGTGCCCTGCTAGTTCCTTTGCCATGCGAGTGTCAGTCTTGTGTCTCCACCTGTCTGTGAATTCACTGACAAGCCGGCTGGTGCACAGGTCAGTCTTGCAGTGTCTGATGCTGTTGTCATGTCAGTGTGTTTGTCCGTCTGTCCATCAGGCTACTGACATGTTTGCCTGCGTGCCTGTCTGTCTGTCTGTCTGTCTGTCTGTCTGTCTGTCTGCCTGTCTGGCTGCTAGAACATCTAGCCAGTAGTGACAACTGTTAGCAACAAAGATTTGCTGGTTCCGTGACTGTACACCATCTGCAATCAAGCAACTCACCACACGCTCTGCACACTTGCTTGCCTGCCAACAGAGGCCCCCAAGGAGGGGGTTTCCTGATGGCGGCACAAGAGACTGTATGACTGTACGTTCTTATGGACACAAACTACCCGTGATGAATCAAGAAGTGCATGCATGCATGCATGAATGCATGCATGCATGAATGAATGAATGAATGAATGAATGAATGAATGAATGAATGAATGAATGAATGAATGAATGAATGAATGAATGAATGAATGAATGAATGACAATAATAATAGTAATAATAAATCATAATAACAACAACAACAGTAATAAGAAATGAAATGCTTTCCAGCTGATGATGAGCTAAGTACGTGCAGGATGGAAGGAATGAATGAATGAACGACTGAATGAATGCAGAAAGAAAGAAGAATGAAGCGTGCTAAGTCTGCAACTGCTTTCTGATACAAGCGCTGTGCTTTCAGATGCTGATGGAAGCGCATCAGGCTTGGTACCAGATGCAGCGCTGCAAAGACCGCTTTGAGGGGCTGCTGAAGATTGATCAGCTGAGGGCGGGGTCACCCCCAGCAACCCTACCCCCTGACCCCCCTCGCCTCATCACTGGTCGTATGTCAACAGGCGGTAAGCATGCTGCTGTGCATTGCTATTGTCTGCATTGCTACTTTCATTGTTTACATTGCCGTTTTATTTATTGCATTGTCATTTCCATTGTCAGTGTTTGCATTGCTGTTTTCCTTTATTGCATCGCCAGATCCATTGTCAGTGTGTCTATATTGCAACTGTCTGCATTGCCATGTCTGCACACAGCTCACAAGCAGTCTTTATCACATGGTGTCATCAGTGTCAATTGTCACATCTTGGCTTTAGCCTGTCCCCTGTGACTCAAGCTCAGAGTCAGGTTTGTACATGTCTCATGTCTGCAGACTTCTGGTGACGCGCATTTCACCCTGACTCGATGCAAACAAACAAGCTTGAATTCAAAACCTGCCTGTTGCTGAGCGTCACCTTTACAGCTGAGCTGCACAGCCAGGACACCAAGCAGAGTCCTGTCAACCCTGCACCAAAACATCTCATTTCAAACCCAATGGACTACTTTATGGCTCATGATTCAATGGCAAACTTGCAATCAATCTTGCAGGTAGAGCATCAAGGAATCCGGTGCCAGCAGCAGACGTAGTCATGGCTGATGCAGCAGGCAACATCAGCAGTGAGCATGACTCAGAGGGAGCTCACTCAGATGATGCAATGAGTGAGCCTGAGGAGGTTGAGCTGACTGAGCAGACCATCATCACCACCATGGAGTTCACTGGCTTGCCCCGCCACCAAGTCATCGATCTTCTGCTTCACAATGAGGGGGATCCTACAGCTGTCATGGCTCAGCTTTTCCCCTGATTGTGACACACTCATTTCATTTCATTTAATACCTTACAGTCTGGCATGTGGAGCCAGTTGTGACTCATCAGACACATGATGTACAGTGTGCTGTACTATGTTGTGGACAACTGGTGTTGGTCGCAATACACTTCTGTTTCTGCATTATGTAAGTAGGTAGCTACATTGCTGCAATGCAGCAGATAGCAACTGCTGGATCTGGAGGCAGTGACTCTGCACCTTTTCTGATGTGGGACTTTGCTTCAATGTCCTTTTCAACTTTGTTGAAGGATATCATTGGAAGCGCACGTCCTTGAACCATGAAGCGGAACCGCAAAGCTGAGCATGCAGCTGCCTGCCCGGGAACATGCCCAAAACAATGGACGCTTGAGCTTGCAATAGTGTTTGTTGACATTGCAGTAAGCCATTTACGATGTGATCCAGCTGAGTAGACTGACTTTGCTGTCACTGCCTGTGAAAACCATGGTTCATCAAAGCTAGCAAACTTTGCTTTAAGCAGGACATGTTTGCATACGTTTTTGTTTATAAAGAGTATTTGCATACAGTAATTCACGACCCTTGACAGTACCTGAAGTTTTAATGGCTGAGACTCAGCACACAAAGGTAGAACATGCATGACAGCAATTCAAGTCACTGAGTCCACAACCCACAACCCCATGCATGTAAAAGTTGCTCAGACAAAGGCTTCGTCACCTGTTCAACCCTGACACAATTGTGCATGCGTGTACATACAGATTGTTATATGGTGCCATGTGCCAACTCGAAAGTGGTTCCTGAACTGCACTGAATTTAGGCCCTACAACTACTTGAAAACCATACAAGCCCAGATACAAGCCTTATGAGCAAGGCAATGCCGCAGGCATATATGTTATGCTATATAGATGCTTAACTTCAACATATATTAACAGAATTCCAAAATTTGCATACACGTATTTATGTAGCCTTGTCTTGTAGTTACCTGCTTATCACTACAGTATAATTACAACTACTCAGAGTTGAGGCTACTCGTCCTGCCCAGCATATCAATACAAATTCTGCATACATTCGAAAATCTGTACATTCAAGGCGGTGGGTCGAATTTCAACTTGCCAAGCACTGCACTGCACCATTATACATACAACAGACATCTATATAATGTATAAATTCTGGCGCAAATCAAATTGCAGCATAATAATACAAGCAGCTTTTACTCATAACAAATCCATAGACCGCTGCCATTTGGATTGCCGTGCTCGAGTCAAGTTTGCACCGCTCAAAACGCTCTGCATGCTGAAGCTTGAGTCGTGATCATGCTTCCCGAACGTGAAGCCTTAACGCGCAAGTCACAAGCCAACATGAGCTGG
>JAABUO010009736.1_pt1 | contig 10716 bp, 9 predicted proteins | sample 5559291 | NCBI WGS metagenome assembly JAABUO01 (sample SAMN10711878, study PRJNA513372) | rock metagenome | isolation source: Antarctica rocks | place: Antarctica: Victoria Land, Finger Mt sud
CCTGGATATGCCGGCGTCCCCATGTGTAGGCCACCAGGTTGATAGCCTCGGTGGCGTTGCGGGTAAAGATCGTCTCCTCGACGCTGGCGTTAATCCAGGTCGCGATGGTGGTACGGGCCGCCTCGTACAGCGCCGTTGCTTCCTCGGCCAGGGCGTAGATGCCACGGTGCACATTGGCATTCGAACGGCTGTAGTAGTCGTTCACGGCATCAATCACCACTCGCGGTTTCTGCGCGGTGGCCGCACTGTCCAGATAGACGAGCGGCTGGTCGTGCATACTGCCGGCGAGGATCGGAAAATCCAGACGCACTGCCTGGACATCCAGCTCGGGGGCAACGGATGGTGCTATAGCGGTCATTCCAGATCCTTTATACGTAAACCTCACGCGAGGGCCTTATCTGAGCGTAGCAGGAGAGTTCATGGGCACCATAACGTATGCGAACCTTCACGCTGCTGATTCTCTCCATCATCACCGCCGGTCTCGTTCTGAGCAGCTCTGCTCCGGCGTCCACGCTGGGCCAGGCGATGGTTGTTGCGGCGCCTCTCCACCTCACCTTACGCCCAGAGACGGGCGTGGCCAGGTCGCTACGCCTCCACCTGGTTTCGGACCTTGGTCACATCCATCAAGCGATCGGCCGTGACCTACGGGTCTATCCATCGCACCTCACCGTTCGGGTGTACGCGACGCACGGTTCCTTTGCTCGGGCACTCTGGCGCACACAGCGAACACGGCCGCAAAATGAGCTGGACGACACCAGTTCAATTGTCCACGACACGCTGCTGCTGGGACCCGCGCCGCCTGCCTATCTCTGGCACAATCTCGCCCACGTGTACACCGAATGGATCATCGACCGCACGGTCGGCAACCGCTCCGATATCCTGCCATCCGACCCATGGTTATACGACGGACTCGCGGAGTACGAAGCGTACCGTCAGGCGCCACGGGGCTTGCAATGTTCCGGCGGGAGCATGACGCCGTTCGATGTCACTCAGATTCGCACGGCTCGACAGTGGCTTGTGATGCGCGCCGGCCCGCTGGGCTCCCTGGAATACTGCCTCTCGTACCTGAGTGTGCGTTCGTTGGTGCAGCGCGTTGGGTGGCCACGGGTGGTGACTATTCTGCATCGCTCGGGTAACTGGCATCGGGCCGCTGAACGCTTGAGGCACATATCGGTCGAGCGTGGGGATCGCTGAATCGTGGGCTAAGGGCTGGGAGCGCGGCCCTCGACGATTTGGCGGAGGCGCTGATTACGGCTGGCCAGCAGGCCGGTGAGATACCGCCGCAGGACAACTGCATCGAAGAGCCTTCCGAGGATTCCGAGCGGCGCCACGTAGGTGACCGAGTCGTGGATCAGCGTGCCGGTAGGCAGCGGTTCGAATCGGTGCACATGCCTCCAGGATGCGAAGGGGCCATGCTGCATGGCATCGACAAAGCGCCGGGGCCGCTCCACCTCCACGATCTTCGAGGTCATCCGCCACGGAAGCCCAAAGTGTACCGCCCGCCAGGTGACATAATCCCCGAGATGGAGGAGACCGGAGGTCACGCCTCCCACCACCCGTGTGGTGGAATCGAGCTGGACCTGGACATCGACGTTCGACACCAGGTCGAAGCAGGTCTCCGGCGAGGCAGGCACGTATGTGGTCAACTGGATCATCGGCACACGTCTTTCCTTTGTCTGTCGTCTCGGTGTCGCTCCCTGTACTCTATGCTATGACGATCTCCGACGGACCCGTTCTGGTAACGGGCGCCTCTGGCTACATTGGCGGTCAGCTCATCTCTGAGTTGCTGGCGCGAGGTACGGCGGTCCGAGCGCTCTCCCGCCATCCTGAACAGTTGGCCGGGCTGCGGCAGAGAGGCGTGGAGGTTGTTGCCGGTGACCTGCTGGATCGCTCCTCGCTGCGTGCTGCTTTACGTGGCGTTGGCACGGCCTACTACCTGGTGCATTCCATGGGGAGCGGCTGTTCGGAGGAGGCCTTCGCGGCCCTGGATCGGTACGCCGCTCAGAACTTCGCGCGCGAAGGCGCGCACCTGGAGCGAATCGTCTACCTCGGTGGCTTGGGCAGGGTCGACGACTCGCTGTCGCCACATCTCAACAGCAGACGGGAGGTAGGCGAGATCTTGCTGGGAGGCCGAGCGCCGGCCACAGTACTGCGGGCGGGCATGGTAATCGGACGCGGTAGTGTCTCGTTTCAAATGCTCCGGACTCTCGCCGATCGCCTGCCAATTATGGTCTGCCCGCGTTGGGTAGCGACGCGCACCCAACCTATCGCGGTAGCGGACGCGCTCGCCTATCTGGCGGCGGCACTGGACGCGCCCGCTGCTGCCGGACGAACGTTCGAGATCGGCGGGCCAGACGTGCTGACCTACCGCGAGATGCTAGAGCGCACGGCGCGGAGTCTGGGAAAGCGGCCGGTCATCGTCACGGTATCGATCCTAACGCCCAGACTCTCGGCCTACTGGGTCGACCTGGTCACCTCCATTCCGGCTTCCATCGCCCATCCCCTCATCGAAGGGTTGAAGAACGAGGCGATCGTCCATGACGACGCGGCTCGTGAGGTGATGCCGGTTCCACTCACGCCATTTGATACCGCAGTGAGACGGGCATTGTAGCGCACCAACATCGTGCGCCCCTGGAAGGAAGGGCCGTTCCGGCTGGCGCCACAGCCGGCAAGATGGGAGAGCGGCACGCCGGGCTGGATTCAGTACAGTAAACAGTGAGCACATGAGTCACGTAGATATGCGGTTCGTGTCCGCGCGGGATGTCGAGCAGCTTCACCTGACGGCGCAGGACATCTTCGAGGCGGTTGAAGGGGCGGTTCGCGCCCAGGGCAACGGGCAGGTGGTGCTTGAACCACGAATGCACCTGGTGCCTCCCAACGGCGGTCGTGGCCACTTTAACGTCCTGCGAGGGCACCTCGGGCCGCAGAACGTGAGCGGCATCAAGGTGGTCGGGGATTTTGTCGACAACCACGCACAGGGCCTACCCAGCGAACTGGCCCTAATCACCCTGTACAGTCCGGACACCGGAGCTCCCCTGGCGATTGTTGATGGCACCATGATTACCGCGGCCCGCACGGGGGCCGTCACTGCCCTGGGAGCGCGATATCTCGCCCGTCCGGACAGCGCAGTGCTGGGCCATGTCGGTGCTCGCGGCACCGCCTGGTGGAATGTCACCATGCTCGATTACCTATTCAATTTCGAGGAAATCCGAGTTACCAGCCAGCGGCCGGAATCGCGCCAGGCCTTCGCGGCACAGTTGAGCGAGCATTTGGGGAAACCGGTGCGCTCGGTGGCAACGTCGCAAGAGGCATTGCGAGGCGCCGACATCATGGTCGAGGCGTCGCGGCTGACATCGCCCACCGTTCTCCTGCGGACGGAGTGGGTTACACCCGGAACCCTGGTCATTCCGTACGGCACCGTTAGTGCGGTTGAGCTGTCGCTGACCGAGGTGATGGATAAGGTGGTGGTGGACGATTGGGGACAGGCCACCGTCGGACCGTTTGGAGCCTTACGCCGGCACGTCGATCAGGGGTTGTTGACCAGGGACTCGTTATATGCCGAGTTGGGCGAGATCGTAGCCGGTTTGTGTCCCGGACGAGAAAGCCCGGCTGAGCGCATTCTGTTCTGGCACCGCGGGTTGGCAACCACCGATCTGGCCGTGGCCCATCTCATCTGGCGTCGTGCCGAGGCGCTCGACCTCGGCACCATTCTTCCCTACTGGTAGCGACGCGGTGAGCAGCGCATCATCCGTCAGATTGCGGCAGCGGGCGGACCTGACTCTTGAGGTCTTCGAACGGATCGTGTGGGATGGTAGCCCTGTTATTCTCGACCCCGCTCTCCTGGGTCAAATGGCCGCAAGCCGCGCCGGGATGATGGAGGTCCTGGCGGATGGCCGCGATGTGTATGGCGTGACCACCGGGATGGGCTATCTGGCCGGCGTGCAGCTCAACGAGACAGAGCAGCAGAATCATCAGGCCAATCTGTTGCTGGGACGCGCAGTGGGCGGCCCTCCCTTTCTGGAACGCGATGAAGCTCGGGCCGTCCTGCTGGCCCGTTTGGCCGGCTTCCTGAGCGGCCACGCCGGCGTGACTGCGGAGCTATGCCAGTTCTTGGTGGAGCGCTTGAACGACGACTTCGTCCCGGCTCTTCCCCGTGAAGGTATTGGTTGCGCTGGGGAGATCATCCCGCTTTCGCACGCGTTTCAGACCTTCATCGGCGTTGGCGAGGTTCTCGACGCTGATGGCGCCGTGCGGAGCGCTGTCGACGCGCTGGCCGAGCGCGGCGTGTCACCGTACCAACCCGCCATCAAGGAAGGGATCGCGCTGCTGGCGGGGGCGCCTGCAGCGCTGGCCCTAACCGCGGCCCACCGACGCACCGCCGCCCTTCTCAGCCGCCAGTTATTGGTGGCCGCCGCCTGTGCCATCGATGCGATGCGTGCCCCCTTGAGCCCCTATGACTCGGCAGTTGCCAAGCTTGCCGGTGATCCGCTTATGGGGGAAATGCTCGAACAGCTTAGCGCCCTGCTCACCGGCTCGGACCCGGAACGTCCCACCAAGCAGGCGCCGGTATCATTCCGCGTGATCCCACAGGTGCTGACGCATCTGGATCGAGTGCGTGGCCGGGTTGACGAGAGCGTGCGTCGCGCCCTGGCTGCCGTCACCGACTCCCCCGCCTTCGTAGACGACCGTTTCGTTACCAGCGGCGGGTTTCACGCCATCGATCTGGCCGATGCCATGGACTCACTGTGCATCGCGCTAGTACAGGCCGCGGAGTTGGCGAGCCAGCACATACATCGCCTGCTCGACCATCGATTCACGGGTTTACCGGATCAGCTCACCCCGTTCCCCGGTTTGCATGCCGGCCTGGTGGTGGTACACAAACGGGTGGTGGGCACGGTCAATGAGCTGCGACGCCTGGCCACGCCCGCGACCATTGGCCTGATGGACACCTCGCTGGGTCAGGAGGATGCCATGACTTTTTCGTTCGAGGCAGCCGAAAAGCTGCGACGGGTGGAGACGCTGGTTCGCGACGTGATGGCCTGCCAGCTGCTGGTTGTGCGCCAGGCATGGGCACTGCGTGGCGCTCCGGTGGCGACCGGTCTTCAGGATCATTTCGCCCAACTCGCTGCGTCGATCCCGCCCGTGGAGCAGGATCGCCCGCTTGGATCGGATATCGGTGTGCTGGTGGCGCTTTTGCGCTCCGGCGCATTTCAGTGAGACAACGAAACTCTACCCCCCGGTGTGCGACGTTCATGGGCGGACAGTTTGAGAGAACGGGGGGGTTCGGCGGAGGTAGGAGTGGTCCGCACCCGTGACCCGGCACGGCCCCGGACGGAGGGCAATCATGTATCAGATGCTGGTCATTGGTCCGGTAGGGGCCGTACCCCATTCGGGGCACAAGTTGGCTCCGCCCGGCCCTCCTGCGCCCTCTGCAGTGGACGGCAGTACGTACCGGAGACACCGTGGGCGGGACGGGCAGGAGCCGCGTCCCCTACGCCAGGACTGTGCCTACGGTCGGGACAGTGCGAACGCGGAACCACGGTCGGTTGACTCATCAGGGGAACGCGAAATCTCAAAAAAACGTCCGCTCATGAATTGTGCGATGATGGGCACGAGAGGTCCGTATTGACCGAGTTTCAGACCGATGTTGCGGTGGTTGGGGTAGGCGCCATGGGCAGTGCCACCCTCTGGCGACTGGCCGAACGCGGCGTGCCTGCCACAGGCTTCGAGCGCTTCGAGCCGGGGCACGATCGGGGTTCATCGCACGGCGAGTCTCGCATCTTTCGCACGGCGTATCTGGAGGGGCCGGGCTACGTGCCGCTGGCGCAGCGAGCGGTGCAGCTCTGGCGAGAGCTGGAGCGCGTGAGTGGCGCCGATTTGGTGATTCAGAATGGCGCACTCACCCTGGGAGCACGAGGTAGCTCCGCAATTACGGCCACTATGCGGAGCATTCGGGCCTACGACCTGGAACACGAGCTGCTCGATGAAGATGAACTGCGCGCTCGCTATCCGGCACATCGCATAGCGGCGGGAGAGGTTGGCATCCGCGAGGCCCAGGGCGGCCTGGTGCGCCCGGAACGGGGCATTCTCGCCGCGGTGGCGCGAGCCGAAGCACTCGGCGCCCGAGTCCATCGGCGGGTCGCGATCGATCGGATTGAACTCGAACCCGATGGTGTCCAGCTAATCGCCAAAGACTTCGTCTGCAGGGCCCGGCATGCCGTGATTTCAGTAGGGAGCTGGCTCAATACGTTCCTGCCGGAACTCAAGGTACCGCTGCGCGTCACGCGGCAGATTCCCGGCTGGTATCCCATCGAGCGTCCAGAACTGTTTGCACCCGAACGGTTTCCGGTGTTCATTCGCGACCTTGGAGGGCTCGACGGTTTGGGTGGCTCGATCACCGAGGACAGCTCTTTTTATGGCTTCCCGACCCTCGACGGAAAGACGATAAAAGCGTCGATCCATCGGGAAGGGCCGCTTACCGACCCCGACCGCTTAGACCGCACTGTCACGCCGGACGACATCGCGCAAGTGGAGGAGTGCATCAAGCTTTTCCTGCACGGTGTCGCCACTGACCCGGTGCAGACTCAGGTCTGCATGTACACCAACACCCCCGATCACGACTTCCTGATTGGCTCGCCGGCGGGCATGCCACAGCTTACCGTGCTTGGTGGCTTCTCCGGCCACGGGTTCAAGTTTGCCCCGGTTATCGGTGACGTTGGGGCCGACCTCGCTACCCGCGGTGAAACGGACCAGCCGGTCGGCTTTCTCTCGCCGGATCGGTTCTTGGAGACCGCGGCGGCTAACTAGCGGACTTCGCGCCGGCGGGCTCGTCCGCCCCCTCTCGTAACCGTAATTCCGCTCCGCGAAGCTCCTCCGGCGGGATGTGGCACCGATATTGGTTGCCGCCCGGGCCCTTGTACCACGGAGGCTCTTGATCGCGGCAGATGTCGCCCAGATAGAGCGGGCAGCGCGTGTGAAAACGGCATCCAGACGGCGGATTACTTGGGCTGGGCATGGTGCCGCGCAGTTTGATTCGGGCATGCGCACCGTGTGCCGAGCCCAGGACTGGAACCGACGAGAGCAGCGACTCGGTGTAGGGATGGTGTGGGATGTCGAACACGGCGTCTGCCGGTCCAACCTCGACCAGCCAGCCGAGGTACATCACCCCGATCCAGTCTGAGATGTAGCGGACCACGGCAAGGTCGTGCGATATGAACACATACGACACCCCGGTCTTCTGCAGATCTACCAGCAAGTTCAGGATGGCGGCTTGCACGGACACGTCCAGCGCAGAGACCGGCTCATCACACAGTACTAAGGACGGGGTACCGGCAAAGGCACGTGCGATGGAGGCTCGTTGCTTCTGCCCGCCCGAAAGGCCGGTGGGACGCGTATCCAGATGGCGCGGCTCGAGCTTGACCGACTGGGCCAGTTCGTTGGCACGCACACCCAGTTCCGAGCGCGAGTGAAGCCCGGCGAGACGTTGCAGGGCGCGCTCCAGAATCCTCCTGACCGAAAAGCTCGGATTGAGCGCGCTGTCTGGGTTTTGAAACACCATCTGCAGACTGCGCCGCAGACTCAGGCCGCGCCGGCCGGCTGAGCCAAGCTTGTTCCCCTCGAACGATAGCCCCCCATGGGATGTATCGGTAAGTCCCACAATGCATTTGGCCAACGAACTCTTACCGCTACCCGATTCCCCGACCAATCCAAACACTTCGCCACGATGGACCTCGAGCGAGATGCCATCCACCGCGTTCACGTTGTAGCCTCCGGAGTGGTAGGTCTTGATCAGGTCGTCGACTCTGAGCAAGACCTCGTCGCTGGGCGGCGGCAAGGGAGTCAATTCGGCCGCCACGCTGGGGGGAATGCTACTCACCTCGTCATAGTAGAAGCAGCGACTCGAACGCTCGGCGCTCACCGGAATGAGCGGCGGCTGTTCCTTGCGACACCGCTCGCGCACGATGGGACAGCGGTCGGCGTACTCACAGCCGACCAGGTGTGCTCCCAGGGGTGGAAGTGAGCCGGGAATTGGGTCGAGCCGTCCCTGATGTTTGCTCATCCCCATGCGCGGCACGCAGCGCAGCAGTCCCAGGCTATACGGGTGACGAGGTTCGGCAAAGAGTTGCTGTGCCGGACCCTCCTCGATCACCTGCCCCGCGTAGAGCACCCCAACTCGTTCGCAGAGACGGGAAACGATTCCAAGATTATGGCTGATAAAGAGGATCGCGGTATTGAATTCTGTGCGCAACTGCTCGACCAGGTCCAGGATCTCTGCTTCCACCGTCGCGTCCAAACCAGTGGTCGGTTCGTCCAGCACCAGCAGCTCGGGGTCCGTGGCCAGTGCCATGGCGAACATGACGCGCTGCTGCTGACCGCCGGATAGCTCATGCGCATAGCGCTGTAAGATCCGCTGCGGGTCGGTAATCTGGACTTTTTCCAGCATGCCCACCGCGGCCTCCATGCCTTGCTGCTTGCTCATGCCGCGGTGATATCGAAACACCTCGGCAATCTGGGCGCCGATGCGGATCGACGGATTGAGGGCGCTGCCTGGGTCCTGATACACCATTGCCATGCGGTTCCCCCGCAAGCGACGCAACGCCGTTTCCGGCAGCGTGAGGACATCCTCCCCATTGAAGAGAATCTTCCCTCCCTCCACCACGGCGTTCGGTGGCAAATAGCGCATGAGTGCCATGGCGACCGTGGTTTTTCCGCACCCAGACTCACCCACTAACCCGTATGCCTCACCCCGTTTGATGTTGAGTGAGACATCCTCGGTGACGCGTAACAGTTTCCCGCGTCGGCGGTAGCTGATCGTTAAATGCTCGATTTCCACCGAGTATGCGGTGGTGGTAGCCGTACTCAATCTGCCAGTACCTCTCTCAGGCCATCGGCCAGTAGATTCAATCCCACCACCAGGGTGGCTAGCGCCAGTGCCGGGAACAGAACGATCCAGGGCGCGACTTGAAGAAAGCTCCGTCCCAGCGAGATCGTGAGCCCCCAGTCGGGTGAGGGTTGCTGCACGCCGAGCCCGAGGAAGGACAGCGTCGCCGCGGTAAAGATCGCGTACCCCAGGCGCACCGTAGCCTCGACCACCACTGGCCCCATGACATTGGGCAAGATCTCACGCGCCATGATGAAGGCCCCCGGCGCCCCCAGCAGTTTGGCGGCCGCCACGTACTCTCGATCTCGTTCCACCAGCACGGCGGACCGCACAGTACGAGCGATGAGTGGGGTAAAGACGATCGCGATCACCACGATAACGTTCAAGGTGGATGCTCCCAACACTGACAGCACCAACACCGCAATGATGATGAGCGGGAAAGCGAGCAGCGCATCGACCAGACGCATGGCCACATCGTCCACCAGCCCCCGGTAATAGCCCGTGATCAATCCGATGGTGATGCCACCGATCAGACCCAGGACGGTAGCAGCCGGCGCAATTGTCAGCACCGACCTGGCTCCCGCCAGCACGCGGGAAAAAATGTCTCGACCGAGGTCGTCAGTCCCAAACCAGTGGAGGCTTGAGGGGCCAGTCAGGGTATTGATCGGATCCAGCGCAAACGGGTCATGCGGTGTGAACAGCGGCCAGAAGATAGCGTCCAGAATCCAGAAGAGCAGAATGCCGGCGCCCACCATAAACGTTTTGGAGTGAAGCAGCCCGATTCCGATGATCCGCGCACGTTGGCGCAGCGACGCGCGGGCTGGTATGGTCGATGCCCCACCCGCCGCGGGCACCGCGGGGGGCGGAACAAAAGCCGGCTCCGGATATCCTGCCGTCATCAGTCGGTCAGCCTAATTCGCGGGTTGAGCATGGCGAGCAGCACATCGGCGACCAGGTTCGACACCATGTAGATGACCGCCACCGTGAGCACCGTTGCCTCCAGCATGGGCAGATCGTGGCCCACCGCCGAATCGAGCACCAGCTTACCGATGCCGGGATAGTTGAACAGGGTCTCGGTGACCACCAGCCCGCCGACCAGATAACCGACCTGAACGCTAATCACACTGATGGTCGGGAGCAATGAATTGCGCAGGACATGGCGCCAGATGACGACGCGGCGGGGTAACCCCTTCAATACGGCGGTGCGAACGTAATTGGATTGCAGCGCGACCACCGTGCCGGCTCGCGCCATCCGGGAGATGTAGCCGAAGAGCACCAACATCAGGGGAATCGACGGCAGGAGAAACTGTCGCACAATGTCGACCGGGTTCCAGGATGGCACGCTCGATGAGGAGGGAAACCAGTGCAACTGCACCGCGAAGAGCACGAGTAGGATGACACCCACCACGAACTCGGGAAGGGCGATCAGCGAGAGGCCGGTGATCGAGATCACGCGGTCAACCGCCTTGCCGTATCCCAGGGCGGCAACGACACCGAGCCCGATCGAGACCGGCACGATCAGGAGCAGCGCAAACGAGCCCAGAGCCAGCGAACTCAAGAGTCGCTGACCCACGATAGGACGCACCGGAGCATTGAGCAGGTAGGACTGCCCCCAATCGCCTCGGAAGAAGCCGGAGATCCAATCCCAGTAGCGCACCGGCAGGGGTTGATCCACCCCGAGTTGATGGTCGAGACTGGCCACCTGGGCATTGGAGGCGAACGGGCCAAGGATAGTCCGGCCCACATCGCCCGGCAACACCTGCCCCACGGCGAAGACGGCAATGGAGATAAGGACCAGGGTAATAAGCGCCAGCCCCACGCGCTTTAGAATAAAG
>JAABUO010009737.1_pt1 | contig 10716 bp, 10 predicted proteins | sample 5559291 | NCBI WGS metagenome assembly JAABUO01 (sample SAMN10711878, study PRJNA513372) | rock metagenome | isolation source: Antarctica rocks | place: Antarctica: Victoria Land, Finger Mt sud
GTGGTCGACTCCGTGCTGCACGCAGCCGGGTTGGAGCCCGAAGCCGCGGCGGAGCTGCCCGGCATCGGTATCGCGACCGCGGCTCCGCTGGACCGCGACGCCGGAACGGTCTCACCCGTGAACATCCCCGCCTGGCGCGGCTTTCCGCTGCGGGACCGGTTGACCGAACGCTACGGGCTCGATGTGCGAATGTTCGGCGACGCGGTCGCGGTGGCGGTCGCCGAGCACTGGCGCGGTGCTGCGCGAGGCCGGCGCAACGTGCTGGGCATGGTGGTGTCCACCGGGGTCGGCGGCGGGGTGATCATCGACGGCTGCGTCGTACCGGGAACGACCGGCAACGCCGGTCACATCGGGCACGTCAGCGTGGATCCGTTCGGCCCGACCTGCGTCTGCGGCGGCACCGGCTGCCTGGAGGCCATCGCCAGCGGTACGAACATCGCGGCCTGGGCTCGAGCGCATGGAAGCGACGCGATCGACGCCGCCGAGGTCGCCGAGCAGGCCCGACGCGGAAACGCTGTTGCAATGGCGACCTTCCGCCGCGCCGGCGAGGCCATCGGGCTCGCCGTCGCCGGCGCCGTGACCATGCTCGACCTGGACGTCGTGGTGATCGGCGGCGGAGTGGCGGGTGCCGGTTCCCTGCTGTTCGATCCGATTGCCGACAGCTACAGCAAATTCGCGCGGCTGGGCTATGCGGCATCCCCTCGGGTGGTGCCCGCGCTGCTCGGCGGCGACGCGGGGCTGATCGGCGCGGCAGCGGTGGTGCTGCATCCGGAGTCGTACTGGCCCCACCCCGGCTGATCAGCGGCTTCCCGGACAAGCGGGCAATTGCGTTCCAGCGCCTCGCTTCGGCACAGCCCCGCGGCGACGACAATCCTGGCCCGAGGCCTTCACCTGGCAGGATGCCGCTATGACCACAACCCGGATTGATCCGATCGGCGGTGATCCGATCGGTCCAGTGCTGATCGGGGTAGCGGAGATCGAGGCCGCCGCCCAGCTGCTGGCCGGCGTCATCCGGCGCACACCGATGGAATCCTCGCGCCCGTTGCAACTACTGGTCGGCGGCCCGGTCTACCTCAAGTGCGAAAACCTGCAGCGCACCGGCTCGTTCAAGATCCGCGGCGCCTACACGCGAATCGCTCGACTGACCGACGCCGAACGGGCCAACGGCGTGGTCGCGGCCAGCGCCGGTAACCACGCGCAAGGCGTCGCTCTGGCGGCTGCAATGCTCGGCTGCGATGCGACCGTCTTCATGCCGGTCGGCGCCTCCATCGCGAAGCTCACCGCCACCCGGGCCTACGGGGCGACTGTGCATCTGCTGGGCGACACCCTCGACGAATCTCTGATCGAGGCTCGGGCGTTTGCGGAACGGACCGGCGCGGTGCTGGTGCACCCCTTCGATCATCCCGACATCCTTCGCGGCCAGGGCACGGTCGGCCTGGAAATTCTCGAGCAGGTTCCGGAGGTCGCCACCATCGTGGTCGCGACCGGCGGGGGCGGTCTGATCAGCGGAATCGCGGCGGCCGTCCGAGGTCTGCGACCCGACGTGAAGATCATCGGTGTGCAGGCGGAGCAGGCCGCCGCCTGGCCCGATTCGCTGGCCGCGGGGCGTCCGGTGCGGTTGAGGCAGATGTCGACGCTCGCCGACGGCATCGCGGTAGGAGAACCGACCGCCCTGACGTATTCGCACGTCAGCGAGCTCGTCGACGACATGGTCACGGTGTCGGAGGACCAGCTGTCCAGGGCCATGCTGTTGTGTCTGGAACGCGCGAAACTCGTGGTGGAACCGGCCGGAGTGGCTGCCGTGGCGGCGATCATGGCTGCGCCCCAGAAGTTCCGACCGCCGGTGGTGGCCGTGTTGTCCGGGGGGAACATCGACCCGTTGGTGCTGCTGCACGTCACCCAGCACGGCCTGGTCGCGGCCGGCCGGTTCCTGTCGCTGCGCATCGAGATCTCGGATCGACCCGGCTCCCTGGCCCGGCTGCTGGCCCTGGTGGGGGAGTTGGGTGCGTCCGTGGTCAACGTCGAGCAGTCCCGGTTGGGCAACACTCTCGCCCTCGGCGACGTGGAGGTCGACCTACGGCTGGAATGCCGCGGTTCGCAGCATCGTGACGAAGTTCTGGAGCGGCTTGCCGAGGAGTCCTATCGGGTCATCGATCACCGCTGAGCCGCTCTGCCCCGCTTACCTGCGGGCCGCGATCAGGCCGTGAACGGCTTGGCCTCGACGATCGACACTTTCTGGGTCTTGCCGTTCGGAAGCTGGAACTCCCTGGACTCACCCTTGGTGGCGCCGCGGATGGCTGCGCCGAGTGGCGACTGCGGCGAGTAGACCTGCAGAGAACCGTGAGCCCCCTCCTCGCGGGAACCGAGCAGGAACGTCTCCTGGTCGCTGTCGTCACCGTCGTAGGCGACCGTCACCACCATGCCGGGCTCGACCACCCCGTCGTCCGCCGGGCGGACACCGACCTGGGCCTCGCGCAGCAGCTCCTGGATCTTACGGATCCGGTCCTCCTGCTTCGCCTGCTCGTCCCGAGCCGCGTGGTAGCCACCGTTCTCCTTGAGGTCGCCCTCTTCCCGCCGGGCGTTGATCTCGGCGGCGATGACCGGTCGCTGCAGCACCAGCTCGTCGAGCTCGTGCTTGAGACGGTCGTGCGCCTCCTGGGTCAGCCACGTTGCAACTGTTCCGGTCATGGCAACTCCTTGCTAGTGATGCGGTGGGCTAGTGATGCGGTGGGCTGGTGATGCGGTCGGTTCGGGCGAAAAGTCTGAGATCCAGGCAAAGAACGCTTGTCGCTGTCGCTTCTCCGTGCCGATTCCCGGCACGCCGAGAGTGTGGTGCAGAAAACAACAGCCTCACGCTCTGACGGCGATAGCCGAGGACATACCCGGCAATCTCGGGTTCGGCAACACCCGCGCGAAAAACGTTTGGTCGGTAGCTGACGGCCGGGGACAAATGCGGCGCCGAGAGCCATCTCTGCAGGTTAAACGCATCAGACGGCCCTCAAGGGGCCGCCTGTGTGGAGTCGAGCTTAACACCATGCGCTCCGGCGGGGTCGGGATTTGCGCTTCGGCGGCGGCGAACTGCACGCCGAGCCCCGCCTGATCGGGGGGTCGAGAGCGCGACGAACATGACGATGGACACGACGAAGAACACGGCGATGGACACCGTGACGTCGGGGACGGCGCGCTGGAGGATCGCGCTGGAGGACAATGCGATTGCGGGACAATGGTGGAACGGCGAGCGGTGCGAAGGCAGGCGGGATGCCTGGCAGGGAAGGAACTGAACAACCGTGACAGAAAACTTGAACGAGAGCACCGGAGCGTACGAATCGACCGGCATCCTGGTCGAGCTCGACGCGTCGCTGCTGGCCGGCGCACGGAAACGAGCCGAAGCTGCGGCCGCAGCGGATCTGCGAATGATGGCCGTGCACGCTCATCCGGACGACGAGTCCAGCAAGGGTGCGCCCAGCCTGGCCAAATACGCCGCCGACGGGGTCGGGGTTCTGGTGGTGTCCTGCACCGGCGGCGAGCGTGGCGACATCCTGAATCCCAAATTCACCGACACCCATTTCGACATCGCTTCGCTGCGCATTGCCGAGATGGCCAGGGCGGCAGAAATTCTGGGTGTCGCGCACACTTGGCTGGGGTTCGAGGACTCGGGCTACCACGAGGGTGAGCCGGCGACCTGGAAGCTGCCGGAGGGCAGCTTCGGCGCCCTTGATGTGGAGATCGAGACCGAGGCGTTGGTGCGAGTCGTCCGGGCCTTCCGGCCCCACGTGATGACCACCTATGACGAGAACGGCGGCTATCCGCATCCGGACCACATCCGCTGTCACGTCATCTCGATGGCGGCGTTCGAGGCGGCCGGTGACCCGGATGCGTTCCCCGAGGCCGGCGAGCCCTGGCAACCGCTCAAGCTGTACTACAACGTCGGTTTCTCCCGCGCCCGGATTGTCGCGATCAACGAGGCTGTGCGGAAGCGCACCGGCGACGGACCCTTCGACGAATGGATCCAGCGGTTCGCCGACAATCCCCGGCCCGACCCTGGAACGCGTATCACCACCAAGATTCCGGCTGCGGACTTCTTCGACAAGCGCGATCTCGCACTGCGGGCTCACGAAACGCAGATCGACCCGTCGTCGCACTGGTTCGCCGTGCCGCACGACATCGAGGCTTCGGTCTGGGGAACCGATGACTACGAGCTCGCCAGGTCGCTGGTCGACACGGATGTTCCGGAGTCGGACCTCTTCGCCGGAATTCGGGAGCGGGTGGCGACGTGATCCTCGGCAGAGCTGCCCGTGCCGTGGCCGAAGCGATCACCGCTCCGGTTCCCGCCGACCCGAGCAGCACGAAAGGCCCGGAATGGGGCAAAGCGGCTCCGATCGGTCTGCTGGTCATCGTGCTGCTCTGTGTCGCGGTGTATTTCCTGATCAAGTCGTTGAACCGGAACCTGAAGAAAGTTCCCGGGTCCTTCCACTCGGCAGAGCCGGTGCCGGCTGGAGTGCCCGGGATTGCCGGCGGGCGCATGCCGTCTGCAGCCGAGAAAACGCCCGGTGGCACATCTGACGAGAGCGCCGCCGGCACCGCCGGAGTTCCCCCGGCCGGAACTGTCGATCCCGGCCTTCCAGGGCCCGTCCGGGAGGGGCGCGCGGGCCCGGTGGATACGCGGACTCGATGAGCGCGAGATGACCGGATTCCGGCTGGCCGACGCCGGTTCGACGTATCTGCGGCAGCATGCCGGGAATCCGGTCGACTGGTGGCAGTGGGGCGATGAGGCGTTCGCCGAATCCGCGCGACGCAACGTTCCGGTGTTGCTGTCGGTCGGTTACGCGTCCTGCCACTGGTGTCATGTGATGGCAAGAGAATCATTCGCCGATCCGGCAACGGCTGCGCAGATCAATCGCGACTATGTCGCCATCAAGGTCGACCGGGAGGAACGGCCGGACGTCGACGCCGTCTACATGAGCGCCACCCAGGCGCTGACCGGTTCCGGCGGGTGGCCGATGACGTGCTTCCTGACGCCGGACCGGGCACCTTTCTACGCCGGGACCTACTACCCGCCCGTTCCGCGTTCCCAGCTGCCGTCGTTCGGCCAGGTCCTCACGGCCATCACCAACGCCTGGCGGAACGATCACGAGAACGTGCTGCAGGCCGCGGCCGGCATCCGCGATTCCCTGTCCGAGGTCAGCGCTGCCGGTACTGCGGCCGCGGGCGGTGCGGGCGGAGCGGGGCCGTTGGACGCCGGTGAACTGGCGCTGCTTGCCACATCGATCGTCGGGGCTATCGACCGGGTCAACGGCGGTTTTCCCGGCGCGCCGAAGTTCCCGCCCGCGATGCTCTGCGAATTCCTGCTCCGCCATTACGAACGCACCGGTGACCCGGACGCGCTCGGCGCGGTCACGCTGACCTTGGAGCGGATGGCTCGCGGCGGCATCTACGACCAGCTGGGTGGCGGTTTCTCCCGTTACAGCGTCGATTCTCGCTGGCACGTACCGCATTTCGAGAAAATGCTGGATGACAACGCGTTGCTGCTGCTGGTGTACGGGCACCACGCCCGCCGCACCGGTTCACCGCTGTCGGCACGTATCGCGGACGAGACGGCGAACTTCCTCATCGACGGGCTGGGGACGCCGTCCGGGGCCTTCGCGGCTTCGCTGGACGCCGACACCGCCGGAGTGGAGGGCGCGACCTATCTGTGGAACCGCGCACAGTTGGCGGAGGTACTGGACGGCGATGCGGTCCGAGCGGCCACCCTGTTCGGCCTGGACCGCACCGATCATGCGGCGGAATTGGACGGTGCGGTGCTGCGGCTGCTCGCAGATCCGCAGGACCAGAAGTGGTTTGCGCAGATCAGGCAGCGGCTGCTGCTCGCAAGAGCCGGACGACCGCAGCCTGGTCGCGACGACCTCGTGGTGATGCGGAGCAACGGCCTGGCCATCCGGGCTCTGGCCGAGGTCGGTGCAGGTGCCTCCCGCGCCGACTGGGTTGCGGCTGCCGGCAGGGCGGCCCGGTATCTACTTCAGGTGCATCGCGTCGACGGCCGGTGGCGGAGATCGTCCAGAGACGGTGTGGCAGGGCCGGGGCAGGCCGTGCTGGCCGATCACGGCGATATGGCTGCGGCCCTGCTGGCGCTCCACCAGGCCGACGGAGACCCGTTCTGGTTGCGGTCCGCCCAGCAGATGCTCGACCTGGTGCTCGACCGGTTCGCCGCACCGGACGGCGGTTTCAACGACACCGCGGATGACGCAGAGGAGATGTTCCTCCGGCCCCGCGACCCGGTCGACGGCGCGGCGCCGTCCGGTGCTTCGTCGGTCGTCGAGGCCCTGGTCACGGCCGGATCCCTGACCGGGGACAGCCGCTACCAGCTGGCCGCCGAGAAGGCTCTTGGGACCGTCGGCACACTGCTGCTGCGGGCACCGCGCTCGGCCGGCTGGCATCTTGCCGCAGCGGAGGCGCTGGCCGCCGGGCCGGTGCAGATCGCGATTTCGGGCGTCCCCGGACACGCCCGAAATCAGCTGGCAGAGGTGGCCAGAGGCTCGGCGCCCGGCGGCGCGATCGTCGTGGTCGGCGAACCGGATTCCGCCGCGCTGTTGATGGACCGGCCGATGGTTGCCGGCGCTCCGGCGGCCTACGTGTGCCGGGCCTTCGTCTGTGACCGGCCGGTCACCGGAACCGACGAGCTGGCCGAGCTGCTCGCTCGTCGCTGAGCGTCCTCCCCAGATCCCTGCACCGGTTCGAATGCCCTCGGATCTCGCTCGTCACCAGGCCCTTTCGTCGACTGTTGTGGTCGGAGACCCTGCGCGGCGGTTCGCCGACTTCGAACATCCGGCTCCCGGAACAAATCGTCGGACCTTCTAGTTGTTATCGCTGTAACGTTGTAATCAACACATCAATCAAGGAGTTCGAATGAGCAGCAACGGAGATTCAGGGCAAGCAGGTTTCGGTCCGTCGGGAGCGCGCGGCGCTCCCGCGTTCGGTCCGGAATTCGAGCCCGAAGGCGAGGGCGACGGCCCGGGCGGACGCGGCGGTAAGGGCGGACGGGGCCGCGGTCCCGGTTTCGGTGGCGGATTCGGTCCGCAGGGTCGGCCGTTCGGTCCACGCGGACGTGGGCGAGGCGGTGCGCCCGAGGCACCCGATGCGGCCGACGCCGCAGGCTGGTTCACCGGCCGGTTGCCCAGCGACTGGTTCGTCGGAGCACCGACCGTCACCGTTGATCGGGACGAGGTGTTGATCGTCGGCGAGCTGCCGGCGCTGGAGGTGACGACCGATCAGGACGCCGCCTCGCAAGCAGCGGCCGAGGCCGGCCGCATCTCCCGCTTCCGGGAACAGACCCGGGAAGCCCGTATCGAAATCGCTCGCCAGGGGCAGTTCCGCTACGGACGCGAAATTTCCTGGGGTGCCCGGTTGGGCGGTACCCAGGAGCTGTTCACCACCGCGTCGGTCCCCGTGATGACACGCTTGCGTCAACCGGAGCGTCAGGTGCTCGACACGCTGGTGGATTCGGGCGTCGCGCGCTCGCGATCCGACGCGTTGGTGTGGGCCATCCGCATGGTCGGGGAGCACGCCGACGACTGGCTCACCGGGCTGCGTTCGGCAATGGAAGAGGTCAATCGGCTGCGCAACGAGGGCCCCGAGCTCGGCTGAGTGCACCGCGATCCCTGATCAAGTCGGACGAGACAGTCAGGCGGGGTCAGCCCGCGAGGAGCACCAGGAAGATCGCGATGTAGTGGCAGAGCGCAGCCAGCGAAACGGCGGCATGGAACACCTCGTGATAGCCGAAGGTGCCGGGCCAGGGGTTGGGTCGGCGGATCGCGTAGAACACGGCACCAACGGTGTAGAGCAGGCCGCCGCCGATGATCAGCACCACCGGCACCGCCCCGCCGTTGTGCAGCAACTCGGGCATCGCGAAGACCGCGACCCAGCCCAGAGCCACGTAGAACGGAACCCCCACCCAGCGTGGGGAGTGCGGCAGCAGCATCTTGAGCGCCACCCCGCCCGCGGCTCCGATCCAGACGACGCCGAGCATCACGGTGCCCTTCGTCCCCGGCACCGCCAGGACCGCGAGCGGGGTGTAGGTACCGGCGATGAAGACGAAGATCATCGAGTGGTCGGCGCGCTTCATCCACGTCCTGGCCCGGGCAGAGATCCAGGTGTGCCGGTGGTACGTCGCACTGATCACGAACAGACCGATCAGGGTCAGCGCATAGATCGCACAGGGGATCGCGGCTCTGGGACCCTCAGCGGCCGCCGCCACGACGACCAGGACGAGGCCGAGTACCGCGCCCGCGATCGCCGAGTACCAATGGATCCACCCCCGGGCGCGGGGGCGGGTGGCGGCGTGGCGTTGCACGGTGGCCGAAGGCATGGCTACATCGTCGCCGACAACGACGGCTTGTGCCAGCAGCGCCGATCGCAGCCTTCGGCGAACGGCGCGGCGGGCCGCAGTCACAGGCGCGGCAGGTCGCAGTAAGGTCGGCGAACGTGAGGCTTCCCACGCTGCTGTACCGGGTCTACGAGAGCCGGCTGCTCCGCCAACTCGCCACGGCGGAGAAGCCGCACCACGTCGGCGTGATCATCGACGGCAACCGCAGATGGGCCCGCAAGGAGGGGATGGCCAACCCGAACGACGGCCACCGTGCGGGTGCGGCCCACATCTCCAACCTGCTCGAATGGTGCCGGACCAGCGGCATCGGAATGGTCACGCTGTGGCTGCTCTCGACGGACAACCTGCACCGGGCCGACGACGAGCTCCAGCCGCTCCTGACCATCATCACCGACGTGGTGGACGACCTTGCCGCACCGGGCGAGCCCTGGAAACTGCGCATCGTGGGTGCGATGGACGTGCTGCCGACCTGGATGGCCACTCGGTTGGCCGCGGCGGAGATGCGGACCGCGGACCGGACCGGTGTCGAGGTCAACATCGCCGTCGGTTACGGCGGCCGGCAGGAGATCGCTGACGCGGTGAAGTCGCTGCTCCAGGCCGGTGCCGATGCCGGGTTGAGTGTCGAGGAGGTCATCGCCGGGCTCGACGTGGATGCGATCAGTGAGCACCTCTACACCTCCGGACAGCCAGATCCGGACCTGGTCATCCGAACATCGGGGGAGCAGCGGCTCTCCGGCTTCCTGCTGTGGCAGAGCGCGCACTCGGAGTACTGGTTCTACGAGGCGGACTGGCCGGATTTCCGCCGGGTCGACTTCCTGCGGGCCCTGCGCGACTACGGTGCTCGGCATCGACGGTTCGGAGGATAGACCGGAGGCCGCTCGCCGAACGCCGCCGACTACCGTGGTTTCCATGGATGTGGTCACTGAATATCTCAAGCTCGGATTGCGCTTCGACCGGGTGGTGGACGGCTTCGTCGATGCCTACATCGGGGATCCGGCGTTGCGCCAGGTGGTGGCCAACGAGCCGGAACCGGACCCGGCTCAGCTCTCTATCCGGGCCGCGCAGCTGTCGACGCAGGTGCGCGATGCAGGACTGACCGAGGCCCGGTCGGACTTCTTGACGGCTCACCTCGACGCGCTGGCCGTGGCCGGCCGACGGCTGGCGGGGGAGTCGATGTCGTTCATCGACGAGGTGCACGCCTACTTCCAGGTGCGGATCTCCGAGATCGACACGGACGTCTACGCGCAGGCCCATGACGACATCGCTCGGCTGCTGGACCAGGCCGGCGCTCCACCGAACAAGGACCTCGCGGTACGGCTCGGCGACCTGCGGGCCAGGGAGGCGTGTCCGCCCGAACTCGTGGAGCCCGCGGTTCGGGCGGTCGCGGCGGCGCTGCGGGAGCGCGTCGTCGGGCCGGCCGGATTACCGCCGGAAGAAGACATCTCGTTCGACATCGAGCGCGATGTGCCCTGGACGGGGTTCAACTACTACCTGGGCTCGTACACCTCTCGGGTTGCGGTCAACGCGGACGCTTCGCACCGGATGAGCCAGTTCCCGGTGCTGGTGGCGCACGAGTGCTACCCGGGTCATCACACCGAGCACTGCCGGAAGGAGAAGTTGCTGGTCAACGACGGCGAACAGCTGGAACAGACCATCTTCCTGGTGAACACCCCGCAGTGCGTGATGGCCGAGGGCCTGGGTGACCTGGCGCTGACGGCGGCGGTCGGGCCGGGTTGGGCGGCGTGGGCGAAGCAGGTGCTGGACGGGATCGGGCCGGCGTTCGAACCGGAGCTCGTCGAGTCGCTGGAGCTGGCTGCCCGACCGCTGAATTCCGTCCGGCAGAACGCGGCGATCATGTTGCACGACCGCGGCGCCGAATCCGGCGACGTGCTGGAATATCTGCGCTACTGGGGCCTGGCCGACGAGAAGCGCGCCCAGGGATTTCTTCGGTTCCTGTCCGACCCGCTCTGGCGCGCCTACACCTCCACCTATGTCGAAGGTGAGCGGCTGCTGCGGCCCTGGCTCGACGCCCGCCCCGCGGGAACGTCGGCGATGCAGCGCTTCCAGCGACTGCTGGACGAGCCACTGACGCCGGCCGCGATCCAGGCGGAAATGGCGCACTGACATCGCTGCGCGTGCCGGACATCGCGACTGAGCTCGGCTACGGGCCGCCGCGTTCTCCCACGTCGATGCGCTCATCAGCAGCTCACGGTCCACCCGATCGTGACTCACCGGGTCTGCTGACCGTTAGACTTTCGTTCGGTATTGGCTGGCGGTCGCGGTCAGCGGCTCCAGCCGAGCCACTTCGGGCGCGTCCGCTGACTGTGCTAGCGGTG
>JAABUO010009738.1_pt1 | contig 10716 bp, 18 predicted proteins | sample 5559291 | NCBI WGS metagenome assembly JAABUO01 (sample SAMN10711878, study PRJNA513372) | rock metagenome | isolation source: Antarctica rocks | place: Antarctica: Victoria Land, Finger Mt sud
TCGCGCGGCATGTCCTTCTGCTTGTTGCCGCTGCCCATGAACTGCCGCACCATGTACCACATCACTGCCATGCGCAGCATGCCGAACAGCGGGTTCGTCCGCTGCGCCGGCTGGGCCGCAGCGCCCGGCTGGCCCGCCACAGCGCCAGCCGGCGCTGGGGCAGGAGCCGGGGCCCCAAACAGGCGGTCCATTGGTGTGCTCTGACGACCTGAGACAAGTGCTGTGCTTATTAGCGCTCTTTGCTGCAATCCTTGTCTTCAGGGCCCATTGTGCTGTAAAAGAACGTTTACAGCCTCTGCTTAGTGTGAGGCCTACCGTATACGGGGTACGCATGCCAGTAACCTGTCCATGCGCTTGCTTGTGTTTGCATTTCATTGTTTGCATGCATGCGTAGCCGGGCAAAACTGTTTGCCGAGTCCACAACGCCAGTGCAACGCTTGCAGACCGTGTCGCTGTGAAGCACCAAGATAAGATTGGTCCGTACGTCTGGGCCCACCGCATGGTTGCGCTTTCCAGCACGGACGACGCGCATGCCTGTCAACGGATGACAGGTCTTTCATGCTAAAACCACTTTACCGCTTAGCAGCTCAGTGTCGCACGCACTTGCAGGCACTGCCTATAGCTTCACGACATTAGCCAGGGCATATAATGAACCTGACACTGCTTTAGCACGGGTGCAGTTGAAGCCTGCACAAAAGCTGCCACATGGGGCAGTGTCCATTGCAAGCCAATAAATGCATGACAAGCTAGCACTTGCGCCTGTCCCACCGCTATGAAATGGTCCTGTACAGAATGGGTGGCAACGGTTCATGACGCACTTATTCCGCGCGCTCTTCATGTAGCACAACATTCACAGAAACTCCTCCCTGTTCGCGCGCATGCGCTGTACTCAGCAAAGACACCCCAAGGCGATCAAACCTGCTCACATGATCCTGAGATGCGCGACTCACTGACGTGGGCAGCACACAACACGGAAAAGTACAGTGCAAAGGCCTTGGTACCATCTTGCCATAACCATACAAGCATGATTAGCTTACCGGCAACGTGACTGCTGCAGTCCGTGCAGGCCCGCCGGACACGGCTCCATCACTGCGGCTGTCCAGGATGCGGAAGAGGCGCCAGTACTGCCGGCACCCACACGTCGCGCATGTGGCTTTTGTACAAAATCAGTCACTCATCAGTCCTTCTTCGTCCGCGCCTCACTGCCAACCCACTGGACCTGACCTACTGAACCTGTCCTCAGCCGTCATCTACTAGGCTCTTAACTTTGTGGCGCACACTGGTAGACCCTTGTCTTGGAAACTCAAAACCACGCAACATCCCACCGTTCACATCTAAGTTGAACAGTGCCCGCCGGCAAACGCCTGACGGCACAGCGGCGAGAGGCTTCAGACGCATGTGCATGCTCTCATCTGTAGCAGTGCTGCGCGTGACACGCGCGCGGCACAGCCGAGCGCGGCGCACAGCCTGCATTCAGCAGTACCTGTTTGTGTCACTGTTCCTCATGGCCTCCCCGCTCCGCGCAGGCACCCCGGGCGTGCCTCCCGCAGCACCCTGACATGAGCCTGCTCACAGCAGCGCAGCCTGTGCTTGTGTACCGCGCACCTCTGCAACAGCTAGAACTAGCAGGCAAACCCTTACGATTCTGCTCCCTCTGCTCTCCGCTCACTCTCTTGGCACAACGCGGCAGCGGTCAGAAGCACCTCCCTGTAACTAGAGGCCCGTCCTGTGTCATGCTGCTTCCGGTAAGTTGAGATTCACTGAGGCAAAAGGAAACCCTAGCTATGCGGCTTGTGAACGGCGCGCCTCGCTGTCGGCGGCGATGGGCACGAGCGTGGGATCGGCGCGGCGGTAGCGCGCCTCCAGCTCGCCCACGCGCACCCACCGCGCGTCCGCCACCTCGCTCTCCTGCAGCTGCAGCGAGCTCGCCGGCACGCGCTTCGCCAGCGTCACCTGCGCTGCGCTGCGCTGCTGTGTGACATGCTCTACGCCCCTACCCACCCCCGACCCTCGCTGCCAGCGTCGCTCCGCCGATGCCGCCTGCGCCGCGCTAGTAGCCATGCGACAGGACTTGCAGTCCTACTCTATACCTACCCTCGCCGGCACGCACCCCTGCCAGCTTCACTTGCTCCACGGTGACAGCAGCTGCGTCACACTCCTAATGCCCACCAGAGCATGCGTGCTGCCCATGCAATACCTAATCGCAAGTCTGCACTCTGCCCCTGTGCACTAGTTCTCGACCAGCTCACCCTGCACGGATAGGGCCTGCACAAGGGGCGGCTCTGTCCGCCTCTCACGGCGTAGCGTATGCAGCACAGCACATGAGCCCCCTGTAAAGAAAAGTGCCTGGCACAAATGCCGCACGTCCCGCGGTGCACTGCATGCACCCTGCTCCATAGCACAGCCGGGCGCCTGCGGTGTGTTGCTCGCACGCTGCAGGCACAGCGCGGGCCCTTCCCGCTCGGGCTCTACCAGACCGGCACCCTGCCACCCCTGCGTCAGGCGCAGCAGCGCACGCCGGGCCTTGCCCTGCTGGCGTGGCGGCCGGGTTTAGGGTAGGGGTAGGCGGCCGCGCACCAGGAAGACGTCCTGGACCTCGTTGTTCACGAAAGCGCCGCCGTTGGTCACGGAGGACGAGGCCAGCGCAAACAGCCGCTCCAGTGCCTGCTCACTGCGGGGACACTGACGTGAGCGCAGCAGCGAGCGCCGTGCGCGCAGCGCAGGCCGGGGCGCTTGCTTGTGTGCAGGGACACTGACGTATGTGTGCAGGCACACTGCGTGCGAGCGAGTGTTAAGCAAACGCGGCGGTCACACGCCTGCGAAATAGAGTGCCTGGCGGGGGCGCACTGCCGCTGGCAGGGCCAGGCCCAGCTCCTCTGCGAGCTCGCGCTGCGCTGTCGCAGGCGCGTCGCTTCCGGCGGTCACTGCGCGGCGCGCGCCACACCGCTTTCACTGACGAGGCCGGGCTTGGCACATTGCAGGCGTAAGCCACAGCATGCTTAAGGGCGCACCGCGGGGGGCATTGCAGCATGACCTCTGCAATGCCCCCCGCGGTGCGCCCTTTTATAGAGGCCTTGAGCCACTTGCTGGAGGGCAAGCACGGGGGCAGCGGGCAGCGCGCACCATGGCCGGCGGCGGAGATGTCCCACAGGCCGGGCCAGGAGTCCTTGCCCAGCGCGCGCTGCTGCAGCAGCAGCTCCCGCGTGCTCGGGCAGAACACCCAGACGTGGGCCGCACGGTGCCAGTCGCCTGCGCGCCGCAGCCGGCTTGGCAGCTGCGCGCTCACCCGGGGACGCATGCGCTCCCTGCCTGAGCAGGCTCCAGGCGGCCACAGGCGCACCGTCCCTGTGCACAGCGCTGCGGGGCTTTGCATAGCCGGCGGGCTGATGGTCGTCCGGTCTGAGCACGTCAAACAGCTCCTCGTCGTCCTCCGCCGTGTCCATGCGGTCAGGCTGGGCGTGATTGCACATCGCTACACGGTGCCGCGTCTGTCAGCGCTGCTTCTATGCAGGCAGCACCACGGCACAGAGCACACTGCAGGTCGCTGAGCAATGGGCGTGCATCAAGGCAGTCCTCATGGCATAGGTGGCACTTGCACTCAGCGTGGATGTGTTGTGCGCTAGCAACGGATTGGAAGTGTGTTCTTCACAGCTCTGTAGAGGCTCCCACTTTGCCAAAGCCTCATGAAGCCCAGCTCTGCTTGGAAATGCCTGTGGGTGGGAATGCGGGTCTCCCTTCACCAGAAGCACTGCTGGTCGACACAAAGAACATTAGCAAGAGGGGGAGGCATCGAGCTGCAGCAACGGGTCCTCTTTGGGGGGCCAACTAGTCACAGCCTTCGAGCAATCCAATGCCCAGCTTCTTTTTGGAACCAGACCGCACAGAGCCGCACATCCCAGCATCGGTCCTGGCAGTCGTAGCTTTTGGCTTCAGCACCTCTGCCTTCCTGGTCGGCATCAAGCCCTGGTCCAAGACGTGCGCCTCCGTAACACTGCATGCATGCTCAAGCGTGCCATTGACCCTGCCAAGGTGCACCACTCAGCGGCAGTGCTGGACTGGCTGACGCGCAGTGTGTTGACACAGGCCCAATGGCGCGTGGGACATCCCCTCTGACGTCATCACGCGCTGCAGCATCGGTGTGCCTGCGCTCTCTGCCTGACATGGGCATATGCGAAGGATGTGTGTGCAGCCCTTGTCAGACTATCAAAGGCGTGCGCCTCAAGCCGGCACAGAGACTCCAGAACGGCAGCTACTTGACAAAGACGCTTTGCCGTGCAGGCCCGCCGCAGGTGCTGCTGACATACCGGGCGCTGCTCTTCTGCTACTGCCTCGGCCTGGGCATCTCGCAGACCCTGACGCGGGGCGTCTGGGTGTTTGCCTACTACACCATGTGGTGCGCGCTTTGGCGGGCGGTCCGAGCGCGCCGGGACCCGCCTCATAAACAGACGCAGCATCCTTATGCCTGCTATTGCTGCACCCGCGACAGGACTACTGCAATATGTGAGCGCCTGCATGCGTGGTCCGGGGGCGGCAGGCCAGGCTGCTGTGCGCCCGCCGCGTCCTGAGCGGGCCCGCGCTCGCGCAGGTGCTGGTGGGCCCTGGTCGCCTACTTTGGCCTGGCGACCCTGGCCAGCCTGCGGGCGGTCGGGCAGGAGCGGCTGATGCTGCGCGGCGCGCCGCTCGACCGGCTGGGCTACGCAGTGGTGGTGCTGTTCCACCTGATCCTGCCGGTGCGCGCGCGCCGCTCCCCCAGCTGCCAAGCTGCCGTTTCATGCCGCTTTACAAGGGTCTGCGCGGGTGCAAGTCCTGTGGGGGTGTCTGCTGGTCACGTGCTGCAAGCTCAGAGGGCACCGGTGTCGCCGTGCCAGCACAGCAGCTCCGGGTCGATGCAAGCCCTGCAGAGGGGCAACATCTCTGGCTTTGATGTTCGAACATTACATGTGTGTGATATGTTCACTGACGCATAGGATGCATGGGCTCTTAACATGAACCTGTGATAACACGCCGCTGCCTTGCGCGCGCGCCCGCAGACGACGGCCATGGTGGACATCTTCACCTGGGGCCTGCTCGTGCCCATGCTGGAGGCCAACCCCGACCCCGTCAAGGTCGCGCACGCGCGCGAGCTCTTCTACAACTTCTTTAGCTACAACACGGTGCGCGCGCACGCGCGCGCTGGTGCACGGCGTGCTTCTAGTGGTGCATGGCGCGCTTCTAGTGGTGCATGGCGCAAGCACAGCCTTTGGGGTGTTGCGCTGTGCTCGATGCGGTGCGTCGAGCTCTCACCGTCGGGCAGGCGTGAGCGGTGTTTATCAAACTGTTGACAAGCAGCCTGTCCATTGATGCCGGCCATGTCAAAACGTCAGCGATGCCAGGCGCTGGATGCATGCTGCTGTGCGCCGCCAGTGCGCGTGCGGCCGTCACGGATATCATGCTGGCAGCCAATGTGCGCGTGCCGCAGCGCTACTGAGCGCCACATGGTGGCTCTCCATCATCATGCAGGCCATGCAGGACCATGCAACCTTGCGTGGCTCTCCCACTGCGCGCATCTGCGGCTCAACTTGCTGCTGACATGCGGCCTGCGGGGGCGCCGGCGCAGCACGGCGCCAACGCGCTGTTCGCCATCGGCGAGCTGCTGCTGAACACCATCCCGTTCGTGCCGCACCTCATGGGCTACGTGGGCTTCTGGACGTCCGCGTTTGGCATCTGGGGTGCGCCCTAGTCCTGCGCGCCTGCCGGCGCCACGTTGCAGCGCCCGCACTCGACCCCATGCGCGCATCTGCCCTGGCTGCCACTCCACAGTCGCACCTCAAGAGCCAAGCAAGGGGCCTGCTGGGTTGGGCCGCGGGCGCCTGCATGTGGCGCACCCGCGCACGCGCCGAGCCCGCGCTCCCGTGCGCGCCGCACGGCGCCCGTCCCGCCCCCGACGCTGCGCGCGCCCCGGCGCCGCAGCGTTCACCGTGTACCGCGTGTTTGGCATCTGGCTGTACCCGTTCCTGGACGCGAGCGCGCCGTGGGCGCCGGCCGCGTACGCCGGCATCTACTCCGCCTGCTGGGCGTTCTTCGGCGTGGTCGCGCTGGAGTTCCGCGCGCGCGCCTGGCTGTTCCGCGGCCGGCGCGCGCTCAAGCTGGACTGAGGCCCGGCTGGACCGCGCTGCTGCTGCAGCGAGCAGTGTCCTCTGTGGTGGTCCCGGGTGGTCAGGCCGCATAACTAGCTTGGTTGAAACCCGCATGGAGGCGCAGCTTGAGTGCCTGAAACACGTCTGTGACGGAACATGCGGATGCCCAGGTCTGACCTAGCAGACTGGCATCTGTGCTGTCCACTTGACACATCAGGTGTCACGCCTGGTTGCAGAAAGTGCCCTAACTATGGTGCAACCATGCTGCCGTGTTTAGCGTGCAGCAAGAGTAAATTATGTGAACTCGCTGCTCGTGCTGGTCCCCGTGTCGTGCTGGCTGAACGGCTTTGCCTCTGTCATGCGGAAAAGTCATCAAGATGCATGCTGGGCTCCAGCAAGAGCTGCAGACACCTAACATTTACGTGGGTCCAACGTAGCTAGATAGACCACAATAATTATTTTGGCTTTCATCAAGTGTGCCGCATACAGGCGTAGCCCTGCTTCATTGTTGTCCCACACATACGCCAGCCTCTCTGCTTTTGCTGCTCCTGCACTTGTCCGCAGGGACGCGTCCACATGAGCGAGGTGAACCTCATGCAATACGCTGCGTGAGGTGCGGCTGCCTACACACCAGCTCGACTGCCTTTTGCGAGTAGGTCCACTCACCTTGGAGCTCTGGAGTCCAAGGACTTGACGGCGTGTTGTTTTCAGTAACGTTGCGCATGCTAGAGTGTCCGCGAAGTCCTGCTATAGGCCATGGTGTCTTTGAATGGCGCGTCTAGCTGAGCTAAAGACTGTCAGCACTGAGCAGGTGTTGTGCCAGTGCCGCAGCAGGGCCCCGGAGAGCGCACTGGTGGACATGCGGCTCGCAGCAAAGCTAGTCCTGGCCGTCCTAGCCGCCGCAAGCGTCGTCACAGCTCAGCTACCTCAAAGAGGCGGCGCCAACGCCGACCGCGCGTCCCCGGGTGAACAAGCCTGGGCACGTGCAGCCGCGGCTGCTCCGTCCGCCGCCGCGCAGGCAGCGGCGACGCTCGGCGGCAGACTTTCCAGCGTGTACGCCAGCTTCGCCGCGCAGGCGGCGGCGCCAGTGCTGCAGCCCTGGCCGGCGGGTGACAGCGGCGCGGCAGCGGCGGCGCCGCTGACGGATGCCTTCGGGCAGCCGCGCGCGCCGCGGCACTTGGACCGCCGCGGCGCGCCCGGCGGCGGCGGCGGGCTGGCCAGCGCGGACGCCGGCGCGGCCGCGCAGGGCGGCGCGGCGCGCGCGGGCGAGGACGCGCGCAGCACGGTGACCGTGGACGCGCTGGGCCGGCCGCCCGTGCAGGCGGCGATGCAGCAGCGGGCCGCGCTCGGCGCGTCGGCCGCTGCGGCCGGCAGCGCGTCCGACCAGGCGCCCAGCCAGGCGCGCCGCCGCCTGGCCCCCTGCAGGCAGCTGCTTGCAGCGGGGTCCTTCTTGGCTTGCTTTACGCTGTGCCACGCTTCGCCTTGATATATTGCCGTCAACCTAGCGCTACACTCCCCAGCAGCTGGGAGATGGCTGTCCTGGCTGGCAGAGCAACAGTTGCGCATGGGCATATGTGTGTCAGGAAGCAGGGACTGCTCTGTGAGGAGGTGGGGCGTGTGCAAGGGGCCCCTCCGCTCCCTCCGGGGGCTTCCCTTACCCTGCGGGGCCCAGCGGCAGGGGACTGCGGTGGGCGACGTCATGGCGCTGCTGGCGCTGCGCGCCAGCCTGCTGGCGGCCCCGCGCTCGGGCCAGGGCTGGGCGCCCAAGTGGAACGCCCGCGCGGACCCCTGCGGCGCCCCCGACTGCGAGCGCGGCCAGTGCGCCTGGGAAGGCGCAACGTGCAGGTGCGCCGCGCGTGGCCGCCGCGGTCCCCAGCAGGGCCGGACGGTCGCGTCTGGGCGCGACACGGGGTGTATGACGTCCAACCCTAGCAGGGCCAGTGCGCCTGCAGGGCGTCGCCTGTCAGTGCAGCATGCATGGGGCCGTCATGCAACACCAGGGCGCTGCCTCTTCCATGGGCGCGTATCATGCGCGGCACATGCGCTCTTCTCGGCAGAGCGACTCACTTTTCATATGCTCGATTGTCGGTGCCGGCTGGGCTTACTTTGACATAACAAACATTAATACATAGTGCATTGGCGGGTGGCGCAGGCGCTGGCGCGTCACCGCGCTGCAGCTGGACCCTGCCGGCAGCCCCCCGCAGCGCGTCGGCGGCCTGGCGCCGGCGATCGGGCTGCTGACGGCGGTACAGGCGCTGGAACTGCCAGGACTCGGGTAAGCGCATGTGGGCCCCCCCGCCCAGTGTGAGGGCTCCTTGTGGTCGCGGCGGGCGAGCAGAGACGGGCTCATGGCGCCTGGCGGCACTAGTACTGTTTCAGCGACTGGGATGCGCAGTGGTGGGGTGTTGTGTTTTTTTCTTTCGGTTAAATGTATAGAAGCAGACCTCCATTTTTCAGGGGTGCCATGCCGTGAATCAGTCGGGCGTGCGGTCAGGGCTGCAGTGACGGCAGCGCCCTCCTGGCTGGCTGCCGAAGCCCTGCTCGCCTGACGCGCGCCTGCGCGCACAGGATCACCGGGCAGCTGCCAGCGAACATCAGCAACCTGAGCAACCTCACAACGCTCGTGCGCCCGCGCCCGCCCACGCGCCCCGCACCGCCTTGCTGATACCATGTCGATTGCTGCGTGTGGCTGCGTGCGCCGTCGGTGGAGGCTGCGCTCTGCGAGAGCAGATGCAGCCAAAGGTCTTGGTGCTTTCTCTTCGCAGGTCAGGTAGGCTGTCGGGTATGTGGGCGCATGGCCGGGCGTGAGCAGCCGGGAGCGGCGCGACGGGCTGGAGCGCGGGCGCGCAGGTGCTACGCGACAACTTCCTCACCGGCGCGCTGCCGGCGGAGTGGGGCGCGCTGGGCGCGCTGGCGCAGCTGTGCGCAGCCCTGCCCGACCCTATTTGACCCTTAACCTAAAGTACCAAGCATAACGTCGGCCCACAACTGCTCGCTCGCGCTGGTGCACCCGCTCCAGGGCTGCTGCGACGCGCGTGCTGGCATCATCCCAGCCTCAACACCTGAGTGTAACAATGCGGCGCGATGCGAAGCGATGTTGCAAGCACGGCAGCATCCCGTGCCCGGTGCTCGCGCTTCACTGTGCAGACAGGCCGGTGTGCAGCAGCATCGGAGCCTGCAATGCGCGAGTGTGTGCAATGCGGCGCTGACTCGAGGTGCCATGTCCCCGCAGGGATGTGTCGGGGAACGCGCTGCAGGGCAGCCTGCCGCTGCGGTGGTACAGCATGGCCGGCCTGCGCTCCCTGTGCGCGCGCCCGCTTCCTGATACCACGTTAGGTTGTTGCGGGGCCGGCACCAGGGGGCTGCCGACAGACCGCATGCGCGCTGTGCATGCGCAGCTGTGCCTGTATCCGAGCGTGCCTGCTGCTCTGCTGAGAGGAGCGGTCCGCTTGCTGAGGGGAGTTGGTTTGCCAGCGCTGCGGTACTTGGCGTCTGTGTGCGGCCGTTCAGCTTGACTGACATGGCGGGCGCGTGTCGCGACGCCACCGACCTGCGACCCAGGGCAACCCGCCCTCGCCGGCGGTCGTCTGACCGGGGACCGGGCGCGCAGGAAACTGTCGCGCAATGCCGCGCTGTGCGCGTGGCCGCAGCTGTGGCGCGACGCGGCCGTCGCGGCCGACGGCACGCTCCCGCAGGGCGACGCATGCCCCGGCGGCGGCAGCGCGCGCATGGCGCACGCGGGCGCCTCCGCCGCAGCCGCGCCGGCGCCCGCGGCCGCCGGTGCCGCCGCGGACGGCGGCGGCGGCGGCGGCGGCAGCGGCAGCGGCGGCAGCGTGCAGAGCACTTTGCAGGCGCGCGGGCCGCGCGGCACGGGTATGGGTGAAGGTGGGGCACACCAGGGGTTGACATTAGCGCACCTGCGCGCAGACAGCCCCGCTGTCCTCACTGCTGACGTCATCACCCTGCCCATCGTACTACCCAATGTGTGAAAAGCTGGGGCCATGAAGGCAGGCCAGTAAACAGCGGCCCGCGCAGGTGACCTGCGCCATCGCCATCTCGGTCGTCATCGCGGGCGGCCTGCTGCTGGGCCTCATGACGGCGTTCGGGCGCAGCACCCGCAGGCGGCAGATGCAGCAGGCGCGCCCGCGCGGCCGCCCTGCAGGACGGCGCAGCCTGCTGGGGCATCTGTGTGCCTGCTCCCAAGGGCAGCCGCCTGGCACGGCGCCGACCCTACCGTCGCACGCGCGGGTCGTCGCGCGTCCTGTGCCTTGCAGCTGGTCAGGTGCTGCGCGGGTGCCCGGGTGCCCGGCGCGGCAGGCGCCGCCGTGGTGCGCTCGACCAGCGTGCGCTGCGCTTCTCCGCCTGCCGAGCGTGGTAGGGTGTAGGGCAGGCTGGAAACCCTACCCTAACAGCGCGCCGTGAGCCGCCGCGGCGGGCGCGCAGGAGCTGCTGCAGGCGCGTGCGCACGCGGAGGCCGCCGCAGCCGCCATCTTCGCGCAGGCGGTCGCCGAGCACGCAGCAGCGGCGCGGCGCCGCGCGGGCTGGCGCGGCGGCGGCGCCGGCGGCGGCGCCGGGGCGCCCGCCGGCGGGCACAGCGGGC
>JAABUO010009739.1_pt1 | contig 10716 bp, 15 predicted proteins | sample 5559291 | NCBI WGS metagenome assembly JAABUO01 (sample SAMN10711878, study PRJNA513372) | rock metagenome | isolation source: Antarctica rocks | place: Antarctica: Victoria Land, Finger Mt sud
TCCAAAAACGAATAGTGCTGCTGTGCTGCTATCATCCATGTTTACCAGCCAGATATTCTCAGCAGGTACTCTGACCGGTCTATAGGCGTTTCATCGAGTCAGGGACTATTGTTATCGATGTTGAAGTCGGTAGTACCTGTCCAATAGGGAAGGTCAGAAGCGCACCAGCTTGTTGTAGACGCTTTTGGGGGTGAGAGCTCTGGAAGATATGGATGAACTGCCGTGAAATGATAGTGCACCCATCCGATTGCGAACTGGACAACTAGATTGGCGGAAACAATGAGCCATTCCGAATGTTCGGTTTTCTTCTTTACTATCGAACGAATGGTGGAGCCTTCGATGAAGAGCTGGGATCTGATTAGCTTCGAGTAAACTGTGGCGCAAAGGTATATTGGCATACCACTTCGTCATCTATCTTGACATAAATGTTCCCTATCTTACAATCGCTGTACATTTGGTTAAAATCCAGGCCTTTCTTGTTATGATACTCGGCTGAATACTTGTCACTGGTCTGGACCAGCTCCTCGAGATAGGAAAGATCATCCTTATTCTCCGTTCTGGCTACGAAGATAATCTCATCGAGAATGCCTCCATTTTCGATAAGATACCTCTATATAGACACCAAATCAAAGCTGAGCGGTCTCCTGGGGTGTAGATGAGTAGCAGCCTTCAGATAGCAGTCTGGGATCTCAACATATCGACGCCTCCCGAAAAACACCAAGGCAGCCACCTTCATGCCCTGGGGTTTCTCCCATTCTGCTATCTCTTTGAGATGTGCAGTACTGCTATCCAGCGCATGGCTGTGATTAATGGATTGAAAATTGGGAGAAAGCTCCAGCCCAGAGCCAATCGTCCCTAAACTTTTCCACCAAGAGATCAGATGCAAACTCCACTGCAAGAAAATAGGGGGAAAGAGGGTACAACAAGTTGTCAGGCGAGGGGATCATGGCGATGGTGGAGACTTATGGAGCATTGTGATCTGTAGCCTGTGCAGCAATATAGAAGCAAACAAAACATTGACGAAGCATTCTGACCATGTCTCCTTTTTCCAGAAAAATTATATTTAGGACTTCGTTTCGTCCCAGTATGTTATATTTTCACCAAGAACAAGCCCGACCAACTTGTTCGGATTCGGCGGAAGGTGGCCTATGCTTGAGTGGTTGCATGCAAGCCTGCCATAGTTGGGGATTGCACAGCCAGCACCATGGTTAAAGACTGTTGGTTTTGCCACCTTGCTACCACAGTGTCATCTCAGCAGTTCAATTTGCAGAGAGATATTGGAAACCTTGGCCTGCAACATTAACATAGGCTTGTTTCGATTGATTCCTCATGGGTATATGGCTGTTAGCCAGCTTAACCTATCAATCTAGTGGTGATCACCAACTCATGTAGTTGGTATACGAAGAACGACGGTATCCAGTGTATTGATATAAGCTTAGAGAAGCAGAACTATCTAGGGAGGAAGTCCCTTCTATATAGGGGTGGTTATGAGTCATTTTGGTTAAGAGTCATAGTCAGCCCCACTAGGCGGGAACTGCTAATCCAACAATGTGATTACCAATATCCAACTAGGATTTCGAAATTCGAGACCTTAACAACATTTTCCATCTCGGGATGAAGCGCGATCCCTTGTGATAAGTCGATGAAGACAAGTTCTGATTTATTCTCTCGGAATCGTTTGTCTGCAAGGGCTTCACCGTTTACGAATGTACCATTCGTAGAGATATCGGTAATCATCCAAAGGCGGTTCTCGTTTGCGTATATGACAAAATGATGATTGCTAATGTACTAGTCTTTTGAAAGGACGACGTGGATTTTTACCTTATCGTCTCTTCTAGACGACGTGCCGAAATAGAATGGACCATCGCGTCTAGAATTTCACAGAAATTCCTCTCAGTTCCATTCTGGATTAGATGCATTGTCAATGAGATTCGGTGTGACCTCTCTTCTCTTCCTCTTCTCGATCGGGATCGACAAGGAAAGCGCAAGCTAAACAGGTCCGTGATCAATGCGATACCTTCATTCGATGGCTAGGCGACCATGGCCATTGGGCGAGCGAGCGCTGCAGAGCATGGTCCTTGCGATGAATAGAGGAGAGAGTTACACTGAGCGGCGGAGCGGTCCTATCTCAAATTTTCAACCGCTTATCAGCAACGAGATGCGGAGGCGCAGCTCCAAGTGAGCCATTGAAGCATTGAGACAGAAAGCGTTTGACACCCGATGTATGGTTGGGACACTCCCTCAAGAAAGCACCAACGTCCTTCGCTGTATTATATCGCATCATTCATTGCTACTACAGGCCACCTGAGGCAGTTCTTCTCACCCAAGCGCACGAGAAAGGAGCTAAGGGCATCGCTCATTTCATTGGGTACCAACGCATTACTAGTATTGATGAACTGCGCAGCGGTCTCAACTTTGGACGTCCTTGGGCGATTGGCGGCAGCACCAGAATTGAAACGACGTCAACAGAGTCTCAGGTATCATAGTCACTTCAATTGTTGCAGGTCAGCAAGTGTTCATCATTCAGTATCTGACATTAACTCTCAAGCATGGAACCCCGAGGAAGATGAGAGGCCGAACAGCCCTACTAGCGGTCGCGAAATGAAGAAGCAAAAATTGTTCGGTGAAGATTCGACCTCATCCAAGATATTGAGGTCCAATAGCCAAGTATCAAAACTGCGCCGAGAGCTGAACTCGTGCACACCAAACAGCCTGTACGAAACCAACCGTGGTAAATACAACAACCGCTTGTTTGGTTGTCTTGCGGTCTCGCCTGCTGGTCGTTCCCTGAACGATTTTAGATCGATTTGAGAGATGTTATCTGCGCTTCGGGATGCGATCAGAGCGCACCAGTCTCTGTATCTCAAAGCCGGAATTCTTCATAGAGACATTTTAGAGAACAACATCATCATCACAGACCTCAGAACCGCCAATGGTTTTACAGGGATGCTCATGGACCTCGACTTGGCGAAACCACTCAGAAGCGGAAGAACAGGCGCGCGCCACCAGACCGGGACTGTGAAATTCATGGCGGTTCAAGTACTCCGGGAAGTTGCACACACCTATCGGCACGACTTGGACTCTTTCCTCTATGTATTGCTTTGCGTTTGCTGCCGTCAGGTTTGGGAGCAAAAGTTTCTATGCAGACCTTACAAGTGACTGAAGCGAGACGTGTTGACCAAATGGTATCACGGAGGATTTGAGGATATTGCAGACTCAAAGGAATATTATATGGGCGCCGGCGGCTTTGAGCAGGTTTTCAGCCAAATTATGTCAGCACTTGAGTTCATCAAGCCAATGTGCTCTCACATACGGCTTATACTATTTCCAGTCACGAAGGAAGGAAGATTGGACACTGAAACGCCGCGAGAAGTGACAGAATTGTACGACCGCTTGATCCGTGAATTTGACATTGCAGTCAACGCAGTTCCTTCTCACTGATGTCGGGCAAGAAGTATGGCACTTGTGCTGCTATTTAGCATCATGATATCGAGCGTGGTCTTGAGCGCTTTATTGTTCGTCCCATTGTCTCTTTCAATGAATTCCTTATTTAGAGAGATTTGTTTCCGCGACCAATCAGGACATGGAACGTGTGGCATATCTGTCATTTTGTGCGCGAACCGACAGCACGCAGTGCTGCTGATTAACGAGGTAATGCCTTTGATCCGAATTCAAATCACGGAATGTTAACAGCATCAGGCCGACGTCTTCTGAGAACAGCGATCGTTGCACAAGCTTTAAAGAATCAAGCTTGTCTCCATAATTCTTCGCGTACTTGAATACTACAAGGATATACTGTTCTTAATAATTAATCGGGTGCAGATCTTGAATGCGGCTTTTCAATCCCGTATTCACATTCCCCTGGACTATCCCATATTGAACGTGGAAAGTCGCCTCACCATCTGAAAGAACTTCCTATTTCAAAACGCGCCCAATGCAGACACCAAATCAAACACACAGAAAATTGAAGTAAACACAGCCGATGCGGATAAGAAAGACAAATCAGATCGCGAAGCCGCCACCACATTGAAGTCCCTAGAGGGTACGGCGATCAGCGTTGCGAAAGACACTTCAACGAGCTCATCCGCTCAAACTACGAAGAAAGCCCAGCCTCACATAACACATGATCACATGATCACAGCGGCAGAGATGGAGAAGCTGTCTCTTTTGGACTTGAGCGGAAGGCAGATTAAGAACGTGATCAAGAAGAGCAAGCTGCTGGCCTCAAGACTGAAGACGAAGTTGAGCTACGAGCACATCAAGACTCTGTTGAATGGCACGCAGCACCTGCACAATGCGACGCATGAGACAGATAGGCAGAGGAGTGCAATCTACTATTAGATGCGGGATAACGCGACCTTCACGATTGTGTACCAGAGGCGTTATACGGCGCACAGAGCCGAATTGAGGCGCTTGCTTGCAATCTAATTGAACAGGTTTTGTGAAGAGGGCATCATCTGTCGTCGACGACTGAAGGGCACGTTGGGTGTAGCTTTTGTTGAAATGAAAAGGTTGAGATCCGATACCTATCAACAGGTGACTATTCTCCCATGCTGTGTACATGCGGTGCAGTCGCGATATGCCAAGATACTAATGTAAGTCTGGCAATGTGACCATTAGCCTCAAAGTAATGCCTAAATCAACGCGTTGACTTTCCGCTTTGCGAAAAATGATTGTACGCGAATTCGGTCTGAAAGTTTATAGTGACGACAATGCCGCGAAGGATGAAAGGCCCCTAATAAGAGCAGGCGATTCACGGCATGTTAGGCTACGAGAAGAAGCTCCCAGTCAAAAAGGACGACATCTCTCGCGCGTTTTCGCCGCCAAGACCGAGGTCCCAATCATCGAGCATCGCGTCCCAGTCTTGCCCGTAGAGGCTTATCGGATCGAAGGCCTCCGTCGCGGGCTGCTGGTGCAGTGGACCTTCGTAAGACCCTCCCTTCTTGATCGTCTGCGCCATGTACGCTTTCGCGAGGTTGAAGAACGTCTCGCAGGCGTCGTGCAGCTTGGCGACGCCGGAGGAGTATTGCGCAGCTGATTTCAGCGTCTTGACGGAGACTTCCATTAGCTTCAAATCTGCTTCGCTTTTGAAGGCGACAGCCGTGCCGAAGAGAACAATGAAGGGTGTGAAGGGCGAGAAGAGATAGGTCCTGCTTGTGCATCAGTGGGAGCAGATAAAGGTGGCTCTTCTGCTCGGCTCACCAGTCGATTACCGTCTTCCAAGCCGTGTCTTCTCTGGTTCGGTACTTTTCCCAGGCTGCATTGTAACCCTCTATGGCTGCACGGGAAGCGCTCACGCACTCATCGCAGAAGTGGAGAGGGCTGTCGCCTCGGGTAGAGCGGATTGCCCGGTATATCAACGCCAGATGCGACTGCAGTACCAGGCCGATCCCCTCTATCATATCCATGGCCGATATGTCATCACTGGTATCGAACTGGGAAGTGTCAGCAAACAGCTCAGGTCGTATCTTTTTGGAAGACACCGACCGATAGTAGCTGATGACGCAAGCGTATCATCCGATCCGCGAGGACCCGGGCACGCTGGGCTTTGACATTGGCGCTCTCGGACTGGGCACGGCCCGAATAGAGCTGTTCGTATACGGCACCCTGCAGATATGCCAGCTCGACGCCGACGGAACACATGAACAGACCGCGATCTCCCTGCGCCTCTACAAGAGTAGGTCGGCTGGCAGTGACGTCGTAATCCTGCAGAGATGGGCTCCGACCGAAGTTCAGAGATAGCCCTCGGTCTATCAAGAACACGAACCAGAAGGTTATGATCTTCTGTTGGGCCTGGGAATCGGAGCTGTCGAACGTCAAACAATGATAGCCTGCGTCTTGGCATAATCGCGCGCCGGCGGATGCGAATGACAGGGCCAAGGACGGCCGCGAGGTTTCTAGCAGGAACAAAGACTGTTATTTGTTAGTCGACGCTTTACCATTTCAATGGACGCTCGGCTTACCAGAAGAAGCAGAGCCTGGATCTGCCTATACGAGTGCTCGAGGAGTAGTGGGGTACAGCGAGCTGCGCCGTCCAAGTTCCGTTTGCAAAGCGCTCTCGCACGCTCGAATTCTAGCTCATCGAGTCCGTGTTGATGCAGATCGCGCTCTCCGAAGTTATTGAACATGGCCCATAGGCCAGAGTTCACCACAGTTACAAGTGCAGTAGAGCAGTCCTCGGTGGGGAAGTAAACTTTCTGGCACATGTCGGTCATGCTTGTGATGTTCAAATCCGACAGACCAGGAAAGTACTTCTTCGGGTTCGCTGGGAAAGGGGAGCGCGGTTATTAGCAGAAAGAAGACTTTAGGTTCAATTACCTTACTTTTGGCAGCTCTTAGAGTCTTCAGTACTAGCGACATTGATGGGAGCTCGTAGAGATCTCCGACAGGTCCCTTTGTCTCATCATTGAAACGGTCTCTCCCAAAACCTGAAGTCGAGAGTAATTCGCTTGAAAGGCCTACAGTAGTGGCGGCGGATCTGAAAGCTTGCGAGACTTGCTTCGAGTGTGCTGTGAAGGACGAAGCACCTTCGAACGGGACGTTATGGTCATCTTCCAAGGTTCTAGGCGATCTGACGGTATTGGAACGCTGGAACTGATCGTCTGTATTGGCTGGGGACCTTGGACTCGCAACAAGGGTGTGGATGGTCTTCTCGAGACTGGCAAGTCGTTCGTTGATATCTTTGACCTCCTTCTCACTTCATAAAGTTTTAGTACAGGAATAGATAGCCTGTCAGCGTGTAAGCCAGAGGGATAAACTGACTAGCCAGCGGAAATCAGGATTCGCTTCTTCTTCTCAGGCTGTCTTGTCGAGGTCTTGCAGTGCCCGTGCGAGGAAAGGCAGGATGAGCAGGGCGCCTTGCGATCGCATTTGATCTGGTGTCAGATCAGCATACTGTCAGTGAGCTCTCGATGGCTGTCACACCTTCCTGGCGCGACAGGAGTCGCACTACTCCGTACGGTCAGCACGTTGATGTGATGCGAATCTTAGATGTGTACGCACAGCTTTAACCGCCGCTCGGGCCACCGAGTCGGCTCCATCGGGTTCCGAACGTTCAACATCCATTGTCCTTCAGATGACGAAGTCAATTGCACCAAAGAGTTAGCGAAAGTGGCAGTAGAACACTTTGAGTTTCTTCTTAACAGTCGATTATGTCTTAAGGTTGATGGCGAGTGAGGAAATGAATGCGGCGCCCGAATGTACTCAGCTTCACCTAGTCCCCGCGCACACCTAGAGACTGCGCGCACTAGTACCACCTGGTACTGTAAGCTGCCGCTATACTTAGATAGCCCTAACCCTAGCCACCTACAGTTAGACTGCGCGGGGACTAGGTACGCGGGGGGACTAGGTGAAACCGAGTATGATGACGGAAGAAGTCAATCGCCCAACGTGGTTAGTATCAACGTCCGACCAGCTATGAATGCCTAGAAGCAGTGGCCAACACGGGACGCGAGGACTACGAGATGGCCGTCTTTCCTCCGACCACTTCTTCCATAGCGCCATCGTCTACGGCATGCAGACAGCTAGCACCTGTCTATATATCTGGTTGCACGCGGCCCCAATGCCGAGAATGAGTGAGGTCAGGTAGAATTCTCGATCCAGATCAGATCTTGCCGATAGTATGTCTCTACCAGAGACGGAAAAAGAGAAGAGTCTGGCGTCGGGCGAGGCAGAAGATGTCCTACCGCAGGAGGGGAAGCAACCAGAAGGAAGTTTCAAAGACTATCTAGTACGAGAAGCACTATCATGTAGTCTTCAAGAACACAGCTGAATAAAACGACTCAGAGGATATTTAGCTACGCTGACAAGTACGATTGGTGCTTGAACGCTGTGGCTCTCGTGGCCAGCATAGGCGCGGGTGCTACTCTGCCTCTGATGACCCTAATTTTTGGACAATTCGTGGCAAAGTTCAATGCATTTCAGAGCGGTCAGGGCAGCCCAGACGCCTTTCGCAGTGACATATCCCACTTTGTGTAAGTATTCGATTCGTGTCCCCAATGTGGACCGTATACTGACTGCTCAAGCTTGTGGTTCATCTATCTCTTCATCGCTAAATTCTGCCTCATCTACGCGTCTTCGGTAATATTAGCCCCACGCCGCAGCGGTGATATCTTCTGACTCGAATAGCTCGCCATCTCTGTAGCTGCCATCCGGACGACACGATCCCTTCGACGAGCCTTCTTGGAGCATACTCTTCGTCAGGAGATATGGCACTTTGACAAGCGATCAACTGGTGCTATTGCCACCCAGGTTACCACCAATGGCAACAGAGTCAGCCAAGGCATTGCAGAGAAGCTGGCGTTCGTGGTTCAGGCTCTCTCAATGTTTTCCTCAGCATTCATGGTCGCTCTGGCTGTACAATGGAAGCTCTCTCTCATCACTTTGAGCATTGTCCCTGTGATATTTCTTGTCACAGGAACGTGCATTGGCATCGACGCTCCTCAAGAAGCGAGGATCGTTCGCATCTATTCGCAAGCCTCCAACATGGCACAGGAAACCATCTCATCCATCAGGACTGTTCATGCTTTCTGGGCTCGTGCGAAGATGGTGAAGAAATATGACGACTTTCTCCAACAGGCCCACACAGAAGGCAACAAGAAGTCGCCCAACTATGGAGTTCTGTTTTCTGTCGAATACTTCTGCGTCTATTCCGGTATCGCTCTCTGCTTCTGGCAGGGTTTCAGGATGTTCCAGAGCGGCGAAGTTGCGAATGCCGGCCAAGTCTTCACGTGAGCACAGGCTTTCGTACGAGGAACCAATGCTAACAGACCGTCATAGTGTAGTCTTCGCCGCGCTAATAGCAGCGACCTCGGTCTCCACTATTGCACCCCAGATCACAGCGTTCACCAATGCAGCAGGGGCCGCGTCCGAACTCTTCAACGTCATCGACAAGAAATCCGAACTCGATCCGCTGGACGAGTCGGGAAAGATGTCTAGCGATAGCTGTAATGGCAGTATCGAAATTACAAACCTGGCTTTCGCATATCCCTCTCGCCCTGGCGCTCCCGTGCTACGCGACTTCAACATCTCCATCCCTGCTGGCAAAACGACTGCATTAGTCGGTGCAAGTGGAAGCGGAAAAAGCACTGTCGTTGGTCTACTTGAGAGATGGTATGCTCCCTCATCTGGGTCGATCATGCTCGACGGGATCGATATTTCGGATTACAACACTCAGTGGCTCAGGAGCCGTATACGGCTGGTACAGCAGGTATGCTCTTAAGTTTTGCTTCCGAGTGTGGCTTGTCCTCTGATTCTACTGTAGGAGCCAGTCCTGTTTCGAGGTACCGTTTTCGAGAACGTATGTAAAGGTCTACTTGAAGATCAACGTCAGCTTTCGGCGGAAGACCAAATGAAGCTTGTACGTGAAGCTTGCATTTCAAGCAATGCGGATGGCTTCATTCAAGAGCTTCCAAACGTATGTATATTTCAACGTCTGACTTGTCGAGCTTTCTTTAATCCTAGGCAGGGCTACCACACTGAAACCGGCGAACGAGCAGGCATGCTGTCTGGCGGTCAGAGGCAACGCATAGCCATTGCTCGCAGCATAGTCTCCGACCCGAAGATCCTGCTACTTGATGAAGCAACAAGCGCTCTAGATCCCAAGGCGGAAAAGGTCGTCCAAGATGCGTTGAGTAAAGTGTCTCGCAATCGGACAACACTCGTCATTGCTCATAAACTGGCAACCATAAAAGCCGCGGACAGTATCGCAGTCATGTCTGAGGGAACAGTGGTCGAGCAAGGCACCCACTCGGAGCTGATAAACAAGAAAGGACATTACGCAGCTCTAGTCTCAGCACAGGACCTAGGAGATGAAGAAGAGGCACCAGCAACCGGCCCTAAACCCGCAGACTTTTCCCAGAACATTGATCGTCAGATCTCCCTCCAGCCGAAGCTCGAGTTGTCGAAGACAGCTGATGCCGAAGCCCAATATCTGGCATCTGGCACACTGAATTACTCACTCCTAAGATGCGTCATCATCATGTTTGCGGAACAGAAGAAGCTTTACTTCTCCTTCATCGTATCGGCGATCGCTTGCCTGGTTGGTGGCGCGACGTACCCGGCTCAGGCGATCCTTTTCTCCAGGGTTCTAAACGTCTTCCTATTAAAAGGCCAAGAGGCCAGAGATCAAGCCAACTTCTATTCCCTTTTCTTCTTCGTAGTTGCACTCGGTAACTTGCTTGCCTATTTTGTCATTGGCTGGATTTGTAACTACATCGGACAGACAGTGACGCACAGATACCGACGGGAGATGTATGATCAGGTCTTAAGTCAGGTATGCTATTACGTTGCCAAATGGTTCGTACTTACACGCTTGGCTAACAATACTAAAGGACATGGACTTCTTCGATCGACCTGAGAACACTTCAGGTGCGCTGACATCCAAATTGTCAGCCTTACCCACTCAATTACAGGAGCTAATTAGCGCCAATATCCTTCTTATATTCATTGTCCTCATAAACATTACCTCAAGTAGTGCACTAGCCATTGCGTACGGATGGAAATTGGGCTTGGTGATCGTCTTTGCCGGCCTACCTCCCATTGTCATGTCTGGCTACATCAGAATAAGGCTTGAGACGAGGATAGAAGGTATTAACAGCGAAAGATTTGCAGACAGTGCCAGTCTGGCGAGCGAGGCAGTAACAGCCATTCGAACGGTCGCATCTCTAACCCTAGAGAAGCCGATACTGGACCAATACTCGGACATGCTGGACAGCA
>JAABUO010009740.1_pt1 | contig 10715 bp, 5 predicted proteins | sample 5559291 | NCBI WGS metagenome assembly JAABUO01 (sample SAMN10711878, study PRJNA513372) | rock metagenome | isolation source: Antarctica rocks | place: Antarctica: Victoria Land, Finger Mt sud
AGGAGGAGGAGGAGGAGGAGGAGGAGGAGGAGGAGAAGAAGATGCAGGAGGATGGAAACAAATACAAAAAGAAGACAAGGAGCTTGCCTACAGTGTCTCTGGTGAAGGTGGCAAGCACCAGGGCGTCTGAGTAGTTGTAGCACCCCAGGGTGGGTCTCAGCCCAAAGATGCCATTGGCAATTGCAGGCGCCCTGCAGGACCCCCCTGTGTCCTCACACAGCGCCCAGGGGGCAAACCTGGCGGCCACTGATGCAGCTGATCCTGCACTGCTGCCTGTGTGCATACTGCACAGTGCTCAGTTGTGAAACTTTGGTACTTGGTGTGTCTGCCGTTTTGTGCTGCTCACAATGTGGCAATTTGCGCATGTGTCGCCAATGCTTCTTGTTACTCCTTTGAATTGTGCATGCAGTGCTTGTTGCAACTCATCTGAATGGTTGAGTGTGCTGCTGCTGTTTGGGTCATTGGAACAGCAAAGAGTAGACTTTGTAAATTGTACAGAGCCACAATCAAAAACAGGCACTTGTTGCCTGCCAAGGCAGGCATGCAACATGCATCAGTCAGCAGTGCGACATGGCACAGCCTTATTCAAGTGCTACTCAGTGCACTCAAGTTCTTGATGCTCACCTCCAGAGATGCGAGTCTGGTTGTAGGCATTCAGCGGGGTGGAGCATCCGATGTCATTGTATGAGTAGCAGGTTGGACCATTTGTATTGATGGAGGTGACGGTTGATGACAGCTCAGCCAGGTTCATCTTGCCCAGTATGATTCCATTCTGGGAGAGGTAGTTGTCAATCAGGGGTGCACTGAAGTCTGGGAAAGCCTCTGCATAAGCAGACCAAGCCAAGCTGACAGTATGAGCTGTGGCACTGCCTGAGTACTAAGCAGGCATTGCCTGTGATCAAGAAGTGTGCAGACCAAGCAGAAGGTGACGGTATAAGCTGTGGCATTGCTTGAGGACCGAGTCCATGTTGCTTGTGACCACATGCACAGGTATGCATACAGCAGTCTACAAGGACGCCCATAAGTCATACACAATGTGCAATCAGCACAATCACAGTAAGTCAGATGTCCAGGCAATCAGAGCGCATGTCAGCTGGCGACATCATGTGTGATGTCAGTCATGACTGATCAGCTGTAGTCAGGCAGGAAGTCATACTGAAGTTGTGCATTATACAGTGCCAATGGACTGACTCACGTGCAAGTCCAGGTGTAGCTGCAGTTGTGCGGTACCCTTGCACGTCAATGGTGTCCTTCACTGCCAAAGGAAGTCCACACAAGGGTGTGATAGTCTCTCCATTTGCATACTTGGCATCCACAGCAGCAGCATCAGCCAAAACCTAAAGCCCAAACTATAATGTGAGCTCCCAGACAATTTTGCATGCGTCACTAAATCCAAAAAAGCGTGCACAGGGGTTCAACCAGGTCAGCTTTAGCAGTGGTGCAGCTGATTGCACCCTTAGCGCTGAATGAAGGCTTCACTGGATCTAACCTGTGTTCGGTTCAGTGAGATGAAAGCGTTTAGACACTCGAAACCGCCTGCATCGTAGTGGCCAAACAGAGCTTGGACATACTGCACAGCAGTCATGTTGCGAGAGCACAGCATGGCGATGGCTTGAGTCGCCGTGAGGTCTGTGACGCTCGTGTTGGCCGTCGATAAGGTTGATGGCGAAGTAGAGTTGGCCAGCAGAGACCTTGAGAATGGCCGTTCTGCGGAGCATGCGCCTGCATCGGCAGCCAATTGTTGTGCGGGGGCCCTGCAGGCGGTCAGCTTGCAAGTGCAGATGGCATGCCGTCCAGCCTGCACATCACGGCTTTCAAGCAATACAGCCAAGGGCATGACCAGACACCGAGCTTTAAATTGCGACGATGCCGAAAGGCATCAAGCACTTACTCGTCAACACCGCAAAGACTACTAAAGTACTATATACCGGCACCGCTCTGCCACATCTTGGTCGGACCGGAGTCGCCATCGCCCTCTTGATGTCCAGAAGCCGAACGCGGTCTGATGCGACAGTTTCAGTCACAGCAACCGAGTCTTCTGCAACTCGCAACCGGCAGAGACGTGAGCAGAGATGTTTCGATAGTAGATCACCTTTCGAGGTTCATGAGTAATTTCGTAAAAGGCTGGACAAGTTTGGGCCCCTTCAAATGGATTTACCATTATGTCAGGGGTTTACTCAAGCAGACCTGCTGACGTAAGTTGTGATTGTGTTCATGACGCCAGTCATGGTGTTGGGCAACTGCAAAGCTTCAAAGTGCTGGCAATGTTGAAGCCTGAGGCGACAACAAGGATGGCACAAGTTGTTGAAGCATTGTTGTCCATCGCACAAGAACTGTTGTGCACATTACTCGTCCATGACCTGCATTATTGTATGGGCGGTCTGGCAGTAACACCCCAGCATTGTCTCAGGAAGGTTTTCTGATACCTGCTCCGAAACCAGATATACCTTTGCACACCACTGCGTTGTTCATGCCTGCTGATGTAGGTCCGCGCTTGCCAACCAAATGCATCGTGTACCTGAACGGTTGCCGCTTGGTGCCGGCATTGTTGACTAGGTTTGTGACCAGTCATGGCGCCAGACCTATGCAGCTGACCTGCACGTGTCAAACTAAGTGTCACCCAGGTAAATCAGTCCCGGCGCAGCCATGAGTCATAGCTTGACCCGGACGAGCTTGTCAGTCAGTGGTTGCTGCAGGCTTCAGACAAACTGCGCGTTGTTTATGACGAGATGTCCGCCACATTTGTATTTCAAGGCCTCAGCGTCGACTTCGTCAACACTGCCAGGTGAGACGTACTCTGTTGCTACAGCCACACTTGTGATGCAGCCGTTCTTCTGCTCATAGCACGTTCTACCTGTTTGCCAGACAAAGATATATTTACCAGGGAAGTGAGCTTGTGCCGTTGCCATATGCCAAGTTCCCAACTTCCCTTGGCAGTGACACAGTCCGTTTGATTGTCATTCCCCTTGCCAAGGCATCAGCCCAGCTAGTGAAGGCGGTGTCAGCACTCTCACGGGACTTTCAACAAGCTCTGCGCTCAGGCATGCGCTCACCTGAGGTTGCCTGCTCAAGCAGCTGCCTGCAGCCAGCAGCATACTTCTACTTCCTGCTGACTGGAACTACCACCTGCCAGTTGCTCTGCTATCTGACAAGCTGCAAGCTCTCCTGATGAGTTGCATGGCGCATGAGCAGCATACAAATGCTCATTGCACAGCAAGCAATCTACAGCTGTCCATATGAGACCATGCGCCATTGACAGGCACAGAGCTGTATGTCAATAAACCAGAGCGGTGGCACATCACAGTCTTCCACACATCCAAATACGATGACGCCCGGCCCAATCCATTGAAGCCCCTTGCCCCTGATCTACAACAGACAGAATCAGGGCACAGGGCCCCTCCCAATAGTGATGCTCTGCACCAAGAGCACCAGACAATTCAGAAATTGGTGGGACAGAACCAGCCAATCAACTTGGAGGTAAGCTCTTGCTCTCCTTTGCTTTCAACCTACTTACATGTGTACTAAAGAGCCTGCTGGGGTGACAATTGAAAGGGAGTTGTTGATGGTGTTGGTGTTGGTGTTGGTGTCACAAGCTGCATTTGCAAAGGTGCAACACCGCACCCAATGCATTGAATACAAAGTTGGTCCTGCTTAGCTGCGACCTTGTGAACCGCTGGCTGGTCACAAGCTGGATGCAGCACTTTGCTGTTGTGGTCTTACTCCCCTTTGAGCTCACACAGCTAGTCAGCACCCATGACAACATGCATTATGCCAGATGTGCCAGTGACGCTATCACAGCGTGAACCTTGACAATGCATTGCCACTGAACATCTGCTTCTCTGCTGCTTTGACCCAGGCTGCATCATCCTCAAGTGCACAGCACCAAAAGCAAGTCAGCTGCTGAAAGCACTGCAGGTGCACCGAGTACTTTTGGCGGACAGTGGCACACTGCTTGTCTGCCTGATAGACAGAGATGGCAATTTGAACCATCTCAGGGAGCAACTGACAAGGGCGTTTCCAGGCGCCCCAACGAGGCAGACCCAGATCATGCATGTCTCAGTACTCAGGCTTCTCACAGCTCAGCAGCTGAGCAGTGAGGAGAGACAGCGGCTGCAAGCCATTTGTGATGAGTACACCAACAAGCTGAAAGGCATGCACATCACAGCTACAGAGCTGTGGTGAGCATTTGAGTGCACCATCACAGGAATGCATGTGTCTGCGCTGCATGCAGTTGAGCAGACAATCATGTCACTGGCCACGTTGTACAGGCTGGTTTCAGACAACGCACATTAGCAAACACGTGATACACTAGCTTACAGGATGAGTGTGTGACTTGTCAGCAACTTGCTCAGTGTCATCTGGAGCATTGCACTTGCTTGGAAAACGTATGCGCCACATCACAGGCCATGCTGATGCTGTGTGGTCAGGCCTGTATTGACAGGCCAATGTATGGTCAGGCATCATGACCCCTTCAGGCACTGCTGGTTGCCAAATCTTGCATCACCACCTGCCTCTGTTGCATGTTGCAGCCATTGATACTCTCCTGTACTGCCACAGGCTGTGTCGCAACTATGGATTGTGTGCTGTAGGTATGTCCATGAGACGGTTTTTGCCAACATTGAGGGCAAAGTGCATGCTATGCAGACCAGCACAGAATCTAAACATCCGTAGCCAAGGCTGCACAGTGTCACTTGAGCTTGGAGATCAATGTTGACTCATGTAACCTCCCAATTTTCAATGCCTGCTGCACGTATGCCTGACAGATGCTTTTGTAAAAAGTGGTGCCTGCCAATACAGTGCAAGGCCACAAGCAAATAGCGTTTTGCAAAAAACATTGGTTTGATACATAACCAAGAACTTTCTTAACTAAAGAGTGCTGCTAGAAGTCGTGAAAGCTAGTTGTGCGCCGGTTCCGTAAATACATGAGTGTGAGTGTGGTCAGTAATCCTCTCAGGACAGCATACACAATATACAAGACAATGGCTACATATAGCACGCGGAAAGCTACTCAGCAGTTCTACCTAGGAGGCACTAAAGTTTCACAACAGACAAGCCGACAGCCAGTAACCACTCACATGTCATTCATTCAAGCAGGTAAAGAACACGGAAGCAGCACAATCAGTGAAGTCTAGACAGCAGGGGCACTTCCACAGGTTGCTGCAACTGGTGCTTTGATCAAAGCTGACAAATGGCCAGCACTCGGTGATGATGGGATGACAATCCGCTTGGCTCCAGGCGTCAATGATGGTTTGCCAGAGACCTTGCTTTGCCCTCTGCCTGCAGTAGCTGACCTGCCCATTCGTTTGGCAATGCCATCAAGCACAGTGTGACCAGGATCATAACTCAGCGCTGCGCAGGACTCCAGGCAGTTTGCCAGCTCATGTGGCTTGAAGTTCAACATGTTGGTGGTCCAGTTGCTGCAGAGTGCTTGGAGTACTGTTTCTGATGGCACATGATGTAGGCTAGCAAAAGCCCACAGAGTGAGACTGACGCCCTGAGGGCTGAACCCAGCTGCTTCCCGTAGTACAGCCTGATTGAGAGCCTGTTGTGCAACATCTTCTGGCTTGTAGCCTACTGTGGCAAAGCCCCATAGAAGCAGTGACAGCTGCTGTGCTGTGAAGGATGCAGCTTGGGTCTGTGCCTGGAATGCAATGGCTTGCAGGATGTAAGACGGTGGTCTGTGCCTGAGCCTGGCACATGCGTCCATAGTGTGTGTGAGCTCATGTGAGCCACAGTCTGAGAGCTTGTCATAGGTAAGGGCAAACAGGTGCTCAATGAGTCCAGAAGCTTTGATCTGTGCTTGCTTCTGTGGTGCTGACAAGCAGGACATACAGCCCAGTCTGAACAGGGCGTAGCTGGTGTTGGAGGCAGTGACTGCACTAGCTGTGGCTGCGCTGATGAGGGTCTGTATGTCTTGCCATGTTGCTGCCATTTTGATGCTGTGATTCAGGGTATCAAGGTTCAGTGAGGGTGGCAGGCCATAGGTTGCTTGTGCCTGTGGTGGCTTCAAGTTGCCCAGCGCATGCAGAGCAGACTTGGCCATAACAATGTCCCTGCACATGTGAGAGCCAGAGTAAGTTCATGCTCGACATGAAACAGCATTTAGAGTATGCAAATGGGAAGTTGACAAGGTGTGCTTTGCAGTAACTTGAAGGCCAGTGCGCTGCTTACCTGCCAGATGTGCTGCATGTGGGTATGCCAGAGACATCATACGAGGGCTCTGCACTGTTCACTTGTCTCCTGGCAGTTAATCGTGCTGGAGTGCGAGACCTAAATGCAGCGAATAAATTGTTTATGTACCAGGAGGAAACAGCTTTGAACACAAAGCTTTTTTTAGAACTGCCACATATACAGCAGCTGCCAGGCAGCAAATAGACTGGTCAGGCGGGGTCAGATAGGTATCAGACGGTGAAAGTCACGGCGCTGTGCTGGCTAGGCATGCAAGTCAAGCAACGGGGGAGACCAAAACGGGTTGATCTTGACGGAGATCTGACCATGCAAATGCACCACGCAAACACTTGATATTTGCACAGACTACAACGGCTTTTCCTTGCGCAATCTTGCTCAAGCGGCAGGAGTGCAGAAGTCGACACCCCACCTAGAGGAAGAGGTCGACCGCTGCAGGGAAGACAAACGTGCCGAGTCTGCTCCTGTAAAGCTCCCAAACGAGTTGCGCAGGCCAGGCATGAATGCCGCTCTTAGCAATCTGAGTTTTGAGCTTCGACGCAAGAGGATCGCAAACTATCCAGTCTACACGCGCGCGAAGCACAAGACGAGTTCAGCTTCAGACTTTGTAGGATGAGCAAAAGTCTTCGATGCGAGGTCGATAGCACAGAGATCAACGGGATCGGCCCAGCGATGCGCAAGCTGTCCGATGTGAGGATTGTGAACTTTGATGTCGATTGAGATCTTGCAAGGTAGCCAGGCTTCACGGAATACGTCAGCATCCTCCACGCAGTACATTCTGCAGTACAGTTCACGTGCAGCCGGCATGCGTAGGGTGCTGATGCGCACGCCGCACCTTTGGACACCAATGGCGAAATCTGGAAGAATCCTCGAACGGATATAGTACAGTACTAATACTGATGTGGACCGGCCATTCGAAGCAGCTGTTTACACCTGTGCGTGTGTGAAGCACACCAACTCACAATGTGCAGGCATTGCAAGCAGCAAGCGCTGGAAAGGCAAAGAGCTGACGATGGCCAGCCTACAGCAGCTGACTGTTGGTGGGTTCTGGGCAGACAGAGCACCAACTGTGTAGCATAATGGGCAGTCATGACAGCCAGGCAATCCTTGACTTCACAGAGACCTCGGCAAAATTCAAAAGCAGCAGCAATTGCCAGGGCGCATCACCATCACAGAGATCTGAACATGCAGGGATATGAGGTCAAGTGTTATGCAGAGGCATGCTTGAAAAAGGTATTTATACACAATCTAGGTGCAGGCCTGCAGTGCACGCATCTGAGAGGTCGCCAGGAAACAGCAGAACCTGCTGTAAACAAAGCAGTCCAGGGCAATTTAGTGTACTTCTTGAAGGGTTGATGTGTGAGCTGGGTTCTTTGCAAAGACAACGAATATTCCATTATTTCATTACCGACTACACATGCAAAGGCACTTTCCAAGCAAACAGACGTTGTCCACTGACGAATGCTTGTACCTGCTACATGTGAAAAACCAGATATGTCAGCAGACCTGCAAGACAGTTTTGCATGCTCGTGAATTTATGGAAGCAGATCTCAGTCAGCTGTCGTTGGTGTCAGCAATGAGTTGTGGTCTTGCAGCCATTTTGGCAAAGCGATCATTAGCCATTTGATGCATAAAAGCTTGCTACCCAGCTTGCTTGCTAACGCCGGTGGACACTGTGCAGCAACATGCCTGACCAAGTTCTGACAGATCTCAGTCATCACTGTCTGTTTCAGGCGTGACGCTACAAGTCATCATTTTGCTGATCACCCCGCTTGCTTCACAGAGACAACATTGTCTATCAGTCTCACAGAACCAAAAAATGCAGCAATTGCTACAAGTACCTCTTGTCCTGATACAAAATGCTTCAGCTCTTGCAAGTTCTCAGCATCTGTGACACTGACATAATCAACCCTGCCACCCCCTTTGCTGATCCTGTCTGCCACCTCATGCTGAATGCCAGATGGCGTTGCTTCATGGTGTGAGATCTGCTCCTCTGCCCACTGCAATCATACAAAAGCAAAGCTCAGGCACACCGCAAAAGCACTGCAAGCATTTGATACCATTTTGGCAAAGCACACGCAATGCTAGAGCCCTGCAAGCATTGCATTTCAGAACGGGAAATCTGAAACACAATGCAAGACAGTGTGGCAGCAAAGGCTGTGCTGGGCTGTACCAAGGTTGCACATGCCAGAACCGCATCTGGGACAGCTTGCACGCAGCTCATCTCATGCCAAGCACAATCAGCCAATTCTTAAGGTGTTCAAGGTAAGGATGCCATCACACAGTTGAATCGGACGCTGCTGTTTCGGTCAGGCTGACTGCAGCTGCATGCCTTGCCTGTGGGTAGGCCTAGGTTGGTGCCTGGAGAAGTGCCCGTGCAAGAGACACAAGGCACTTGTTCTTCATACAAACTGCACTTGATGACAGAGTACTGCTTTCATTGCCCAACCGCCAACACACCAGCCATTATGGCTATGACCCATGAAGCTTGTAAGTAAGTTGATTGCAAATAACATGCTGCTTATCTTCTGATGTGAGCAAACATGATCAATGCCATGGTCCAGCTGGCTATTCCTGATACACAAGATCATCAGAAGTGTCAGATCTCTGAGTCATAGCCTGAGCATGGATCCTACCAAAGTGAGTCAGAAGGCAATGGAAGGGAAGGCATGCAGCTCCTGTCAGCTTGACCAAAACAGCAGCACCCATTTTCCAACTGTGGAAGGGAAGTGAAGGCAATAGAAGGGAATGGTTTTGCAAACACGCCTTGGACTCACCTTCAGAGCTTGTGAGATGCAGACAGCCCGCTGCCTGTTTTCTGGTGTGAGCAAGGCGTTTCTGCTGCTCATGGCCATCCCATCCTCTTCCCTGCCCGTTGCAATGCCCACAACTTCCACATCAAAGTCCAGGTCTCGCACCATGCGGCAGATGACTCGCCACTGCTGGTAGTCCTTCTTGCCAAAGACTGCCACATCAGGCTCCACAATGTTGAACAGCTTAGCCACAATCTGCGAGGCACAGTTGGATCAAGGAGAAGAGACCATAACTTGTCCAAGCAAAAAGCGGAACCGCGCCTAGGACGTGAGGCTTTGACAGCTGAAAGTGCTTTGGGTACAGAGCTTCCAAGCACTGCTACTGACTACATGATTCTTGCACTATGGCACAGCAAGCAGCACCCCTTGCAATGTGTTGGCATGACATCATGTCTACAGTTGCACCTTCTTGTTGTAAACCTGGCATGGTGATGGCATGAATAGTTGTGGAAGCCTGACCAAACAGAGTCGCTGCCATGACACAGTCCTGACCAGTGATCACCTTTGGTACAATGCCCACTGTACAGCATCTACACTGCTGATTCTGACACTTACCCTGGCCCTGACCCTGACCCTGGACCTACCCCTGACCCAGAAACCATAGGCATCATGCAAGCTCAGATTTTTGTCCACCAGCAAGGCTCACTTAGGACACTGACCAGACCTCTGCGCTGTCAAGCCTGATCATGGCTTGGGAGATGCTGTATACATTGATGCTCTGTAGTATGCGTTCATTGCACCCATACATAGTGGATCATTGTCAGGCATTGAACAGTGCAGATAGGCGATGATCTAGGCTTACCGTAGCCACTCCGCGAAAGAAGTGCGGCCGTGACACGCCACAGAGGCCCTTCTGCAGCTGTTCCACCTGAATGAAGGTCTCATGAGCGCCCACCACATGCTCCCCAGCTCCCACTACATTTGCGTTATCACCTGCGCCATCTGATGAGACAGTGCCTGCAGCACAACTGAACTGACTGCGTGATGCATCTCATACACACTGTCAGCAGTCGCTATACATTCACATGCCCCAGGGCTGCATGCACTTGGTTCTACACAGCTTTAGAGACCATATTGTGCGTAGAGAGCATGCAATGCAGCTCTGCCACCTTCCTGCTCATACACGCACACAAGGTGCGCATTCTTGCAGCATTATGAACACAAACTGCTCTATACCTGAGTGGTACAGGGAAGCAGGCTCAAACACTGCAGCACAACCCGCTGCAAGCAACTTCCTGTGGTCTTCTTCCTGCATCTCATAGGCAATATCAGGATTGCTAGCAACATTTGAGCAGCTCAATCAGACTTGCAAATGCCTTACCCTGGCTTTAGGATAGACTCCAAAATCTTCATTTCGAGAAAACTGCATGAACCACATGCATTCATAATGAGGTATGATGGTGGTTGGCAAGGTGGACAGATGGTGGCTGCATTGTTGAGCTGCGCAGCAAGCCACCCAAAGCTACTAAATGCTTGTCAGCCAAATATAGCATATACCTGTGTTGGGTTGACATAGATTGAAGCAATGACAATGTCTGCCCGGTCCCTGCAGTAACTTTCGCTCACAAGCTGACGCAGGACACAAGCATTTGGCCGCAGTCAGCGTTGGGGACTTACGTGGCTGCTTGCACCAAAGACATATGTCCTGCGTGCAGGTAACCCTGCAAACGGACTATCGTTGATTAGCAGGCGATGTGCAAGCTCGCGTGCTGCTGG
>JAABUO010009741.1_pt1 | contig 10714 bp, 9 predicted proteins | sample 5559291 | NCBI WGS metagenome assembly JAABUO01 (sample SAMN10711878, study PRJNA513372) | rock metagenome | isolation source: Antarctica rocks | place: Antarctica: Victoria Land, Finger Mt sud
TTTAAGGGGTGCCCGCTCCGCGGCTCTCCTGTGCCAGTCGCCTACGACAGGCTACTAGTCTCTAGCCCTTATTGCCCCCGAACAGGTTCTCGACGCCTTCCTTGAGGTTGCCGATACCCTCCTTGACGGCGCCCTGACCCTGCTGGGCCTGGCCCTGCGACTGCAAGTTCTCGTTCCCGGTCAGGTTGCCGGCGCCTTCCTTGAGGTTGCCCATGGCCTGGTCGCCATGGCCTGCCGCCTGCTCCTGGCTGCCGGTGCGGCCCACCGCGTTGCTGACGTCCTGTTGCAGACCGCCGACCTTACCCTGCACGGCGCCCTCGGCTTGCTGCCCCTGACCCTGGGCGGCCTGATCGTCGTTGCCCGTGAGGTTACCCATGGTCTCCTGAATCTTGCCGCCGATGTTCTTGCTCTCGCCCTGGGCTTGGTTCTCGTTCATCGTTGCTCTCCTTTACCCCGTCAAAGGGGCGGTTGTCTGGGTCGTTTGGGGCTGGCGCGAGGGACTGACCCACGGCCCCACGCGCTTTTACCTATGTTCCATCGTTCGTGGTGTCGGCCAGGAGACGCCGGGTAAAACCAGCGCTCCCGATTCCTGATGACGAACGCGTCAGGCTAATTGCGGGTCGGCCTGGTCGTGCCCTGGTCGTCGACGACGACGCCGTCGTCGCCCGTCACCCGGACTTCCTCGCGGCGGACGGTCCCCGTGACCTGCTGGTTCTCGGTGACGTCCTGTTTGTGCAGCCGCAATTCCTCGACCTCGCGGGGTTGCTTGGAGGCCACGGCCTCCTCGCCCATCACGGGCACGTCGATGTCCTCTCCCTTGAAGGCGTCTTGCGCCGTCGCCATGTCGACCGGCTGGTTGACCGGGACGCGATCGACCGTGACCTGCTCGCGTTGCACGGGTACGTTGAGCGTCTCCTGCTCGGACACGACATCCTTGTGGACGTGGACGCGCCCGATTTCCTCTTGCCGCGTCCCCGCGACGAGTTGCTCCTCCATCACGGGCACATCGACGACATCGTCGCCGGTGGCGAGATTCCGTGTCGAGCCCGCCGTCCGGTCGGTCATCCCGCCGGACTGATTCGTGGTCGATGTCCCAGTCGTCCCGCCGGACTGATTCGTGGTCGATGTCGTGGTCGTCTCATAGGTCTGGTCGGTGGTCTGGTCGGTCATCCGGCCCATCGACGCGTCGCCGACGGCCTGTCTGGCCGTCCCGCCGGGGGTGAAGGTCTCGCTCTGCCCGGTCATCGGCTGACCGCCGATCACAACATCGGAATCGCTCGTACCGGTCATCCCCGTCGTGCCGGGTTGTCCGCCCGACGACACGGTCTGGCCGCTCGCGGCCTGCTGGTTCGCGGCGTCCGACTGGCCGTGGTCGGTCAGCTTGTCGATCGCGCCCTCGACCTTGCCGCCGATCCCGCCGCCCTGGTTCTGGTTCTGATTGTTGCTCATGCTCAGTCCCCTCCTGAATGTCGTCGGGGCTTGGTGTAGCCCGGCCTGTTCTCCATGAGACAGGCCCGACATCTTAACCTGTCCCCTAAGCGATATAATGCACGACCCGTGCCAACGGCTACCTATCGAGGAGCGCCGACTCGACCTCGCCGGGGCCGAAGTCGGCGTCGACGCGGCCGGTCGGGTAGGGGTAGACGGCGGCGGTGAGCGGGCCGGCGCGACGCGCGACGATGCCATGCTGTTCCGTCGTGGCTGTGCGCCAGCGTCCGTCGAGGACGGATACGGGGTCGGCGTCGCGCAAACGATCCGCGCTGACGCTCAGGTGCTCGGCCCACAGGCGCAGGCGCAGGTCCACGATGCTCTCGCGATGCGTCGTCGACATGTTGAGTTCGCTATCGGTCGCCATGCCGCGTCCGTTGAGGTTGGCCGAGCCGACGGTCGCCCACGCGTCGTCGACGACGGCGACCTTGGCATGAACGTAGATAGGCCGGTACTGGTAACGCTTGCGTTTCTCATCCCATGTGGACGTGTAGAGGGCGTAGGGCCGGAAGACGCCGCGCCCCGCGTCGGCCGCGAGGAGATCTTCGATGTGACGGTCGGTGTCGCCCTTGCCCACGTTAGGGTGCGCCGGCAGCACCATGACGACGCGCAGTCCCGTCTCGTGGCCGCGCCGGATGGCGTCGCACAGGGCGTCCGTGATCTCGGGGGACCACAGGTATTGGTTCTCGATATAGATGAACCGTTCGGCGCGCGCGATGGCCCGGCGGTAGGCGTAGGCGATCCCGAAGACGCCGCGCGGGGCGAACGCGTACACCCCTTTGGGGATGGTGCGCTGCGCCTGGACGTCGACGCCCCCCTCCAGCGGGGCGATCGGGGCCGGAGTGGGGAGGGCGTCGCCCGGAGCCGTCGCGTTCCATCGCTGCACGAAGTTGAGGGCCACGTCGGCGACGCACGAGCCTTCGATCCGCCAATCGACGTCGTGCCAGTTGCGGCCGTCGCGGAAGGCATGCGCCGGCAGATCCCAACGATCGGCGTCGAAGGCCGTCGCGTCGAGCCCGCCCGCGAAGGCGACGCGTCCGTCGACGACGAGCGTCTTCTGATGCTGGCAGTGGCTCAGGCGCTCATGCGTGTCGAGCCGCGCTTTGATACCGGGGTCGGCGCGGACAAGCGAGCGGTGGACGGCTTTGACGTGGCGGCGCGCGAATTTCCCGGCGAAGGCCCCCGGCCACAGCAGGATCCGCACGTCGACCCCTTCCCTGGCCTTGCGGGTGATCAGCGGCAGAAAGGCCTGGGGCCCGCCCTTGCCGTCTTTCGGCTCGAACGGATCGTCGGGCGGGCGCACCATGCGCCACTGCGGCGTGATGAACCAACTCGCCAGGTAGATCGACTCCGTAGCGCCCTCCATCGCCTCGTACATCGCGCGCCACGCCTCGTCCCCGTCGACGAGCGGGGTGAGGCGGTTGCCGTGGCGGGGAGGGGTGTCCGCGGGGAACCAGCGGTCGTCGCCGCCCCACCAGGCGTCGGGCGGCGGGGACGGATAGTCGCGGTCGAGTTCGGCGTGCCGGCGATGGCGCCAGGGACGCCCGGCCAGCGCGCGCGCGCCGGCGGCGACCCCTATCGGAGAGAGAATACGCATTATTGTTCGTCGTCCTCGCGCGCGATCGGCCCGTTCGGCCGGGGCGCGAAGGTGGTCGATTGCGTCGGGCGCTTGGCGATCCGCCGGGGCGCGCCGGGGCGCGAGGCGCCCGGCGACGCGGCCGTCCTCCCGCGCGTGGTCGTGGTCGTGACCGTCCTGACCGTCCGGCCCTCGCGCCTGCGCCGCAGCAGGCCCACGAGGAGGGGCGCGGCCAGGAGCGCGAGCAGCAGCAGGGCGGCCAGCAGCGCGATCGCGGTCCCGTTGAGCGACAGCGCGGCGGGGGCGGCCGGCGCTTTGACGGCCGGGGCGACGGCCGCCGTCCGCCCCGTCGCGTCGATCAGGGTGGCCGCGTGGCCCGCGTTCGTCGTTACGGTGATGGCGTCGCCCTGTTGGAGCGCGCCGAGCGTACTGGGCTGTCCGTTGCGGTAGACTACCATACTCGCCGCGGGGTTGTATGCGAAGGTTCCGTCGCTCTGGTGGACCGACACGACGGTATCGCTCGCTGACACGACCGTGCCATGCGCGATGGTGGAGGCGGGATGCGCGCTCGACCCGGTCGACCCGGTCGGCGCCGGAGAGGTGGGGACGCCGCCGGTTGGCGCGGCAAGGTGTAGCGCGATCTCTCGCGGCGAGATCGTCGTTATCTGGGGGTGGCGGCCGACGATACTCGCGTAGGCGCCGCTCGCGACGAGGTCGGCCAGAAACTGGGCCAGGACCGGCCGTTGTACGGTCGGGACGGTCATCCCTTGCGCCACGGCGCCGCTCGCGATGAGCGCTTCGAGCGTCGGGAGCGCGGTCAGGCGCCGCGACACGGCGTCGGCTTTGAGGGCGGACAACAGGTTCGGCGCCGCCAGGCGGCCCGCGCCCTGGCCGAACGTTTGCGCCAACCGGCTGGTGAGCACGACCTCACGGATCGCCAGGCGCTCACGGATCGGGTTGATGGTGACGCAGGCGTAGCGCGCCGTGCGCAGCAGGCCGAGCAGGGCGGTGGTGCCGTAGGCGGGCTGCGAGGTCGGCGCCGCGATCCCCACCTCGGCGTCGGTGACGCCGGCCGTGAGCAGGGCGTTGGCGTACGTTTGGGGAGGGTCGAGCGTGATGGCGGGGTTGAGGGTCACGGTGATCCCTGAGCCCGCCGCCAGGGGGTGGAACAGGACAGAGGAGACGGCGTAGTTCGTGAGCAGGTTGGCCGGGATGAGTCCCTGCGCCTGCGCGACTTCGTCGGCCAGGGTCTCGGTCAACTGGACCGTGTGCGACCCCACCCGCAGCGCGCGCTGCACCTCGAACTTGCCGCCGGCCGACATGTCGGCGCCCAGGACGGCGACGCGCCCGCCGCACGACGAACCCACCGCGTCGGCGCCGCGCGCACGCGCCACGGGCGGCGCGCCGAGCGCCAGCGTCCCAAGCCCAAGAACCAGCGCCAGGATCACCCGTGGCGTCGTCTGTCTCATGCCTACCCCTCTCTAGGTATCAGGTATCAGGTGTCGGTGAACGATAACGATGAGGATGACGTCGTCCGCTCCTTCCCATATAGGGATCGCGAACCGTGCCACCTATATTACCGTATCGTCAGGTAGGCTATCCGCTGACCGCTGATACCTGGCCGCCGACAACGCGTTCGGGGTGGCTGTACACATTCAGGCGCTCGCCGCGCAGGAAGCCGACGAGGGTGACGCCGCGGTCGGAGGCGACGCGCGCGGCCAGGCTGGTGGGGGCCGAGACGGCCGCGATCAAGGGGATCCGCGCCACCAGCGCCTTCTGGACGATCTCGTACGAGACGCGTCCGCTGACCATGAGGATGTAGCGGTCCAAAGGCAGTCGGCCGGCCAGGAGCGCGTGCCCGATCACCTTGTCGACGGCGTTGTGGCGGCCCACGTCTTCGCGCGCGACGAGGAGCGCGCCATCCGCGTCGAAGAGCGCCACCCCGTGCGTCCCCCCCGTCGCGCCGAAGCCCTCTTGAGCCGCGCGCAGGCGATCTGGCAGGCCGTAGAGCGTGGAGGCGCGCACGCGCACGGTCGATGTCACGGGCGGGGTGTTGAGCACGAGCGCCTCCAGGCTCTCCACACCGCAGATCCCGCAGGAGGAGGACGCGTAGGTGTAGCGGCGCCAGCGCTCCTCGGGATCCATCCCGGTCGAGAGGCTCACGTCGAGGCGATTGGGTTGCGCCGGGTCGCGCGTCATCGGGCCGAGGTCGCCGGGGGCGCGCAGGAGTTCTTGCGCGTAGAGGAGACCGGCAGCGAGTTCCTCGTCATGCCCGGGAGTGCGCATCGTCACCGTCAGCGGCCGCCCAGCCAGGCGGATCTCCAGCGGCTCCTCCGGGGCCAGCAGGTCTGGACGTTCCTCGTGGGCCGAACCGGTCCAGCGCACGACGGGGCGCGGAGCCCTGGTCCCCGGGACGCGCATGTCCGCGCCCGCCAGCGGCGCGACATCCCCCGGCCGCGCCTCGTCCCGCGCCTCGTCCCGCACCTGTTCGGCCAACCGGCTTCCCCCCACTGTTCGCGCCGCGTTGGCGCCACGTTCGCCCCTAATGGTACACCTCACGGCGCTTGTGAGAGCACACCTACCGCCCACGCCTGTCGTCTTGGCCGCGCCCCAGTTCGATCAGGGCCAGCGCATCCGGCGGAGAGAAGCGACGCGAGGCGCACGGCCATGCGCCCCGACGCGACGCGTCGCCCGTCGTCGAGAATGGCATGACCCACAGGGTCCGCGCATTGTGGGGGTATGGCCGCGCCCGTCGATCTCCAGCGCCTGTATTTGGCGGGGGTCTGGGGGAGGCATCTCCCCAGGTTCCCCCGGAGGCGCGCTGGACCGCCGGCCGCGGCCGGGGGGCCAGTCAGCCATGGGCGGAGGGGGAGATAGAGGAGGCGAGGAGAGGGCGCCTTTTCACGAACCGTGACATGACCCACGGCCGCCGCCCACGGTGGTACGATATAGTGTCACCTCGCGCGGTCCCGCGAACGAGGCGTGTCGCGCGTGTGACGCGCGTCCAGCCGGGGAGCCATGACCTAGAATCCGACGGAACAGGAGAGTCCCATGGGACAGGCGCCTATCGACCAGGGCATCAAGATCGCCATCTTTAGCGGGGGCGCGGGGTCGCGCCTGTGGCCGGTGAGCCGGCGGGACGCTCCGAAACAGTTCCAACCGCTCACCGGCCCCGCGTCGCTCTTCCAGCACATGGCGGGGATGCTGGAGCGCGGCTTCGGGGTCGAAAACCTCTTCGTGATCACCGGCCGCGACTACGTGGCGCCGATCCGTGAGCAGATGCCCCAGTTGCCCCCCGAGAATATCGTGGCCGAGCCGGAGATGCGCGACACGCTCGCCGCGGTCGGCTACGCCGCCGCCGTCATCGAGCATCGCTTCCCCGGAACGCCTCTGGCGACGTTGTGGGGGGCGGACCACACCATCCGCCACGAGGAGACCTTCCAGCGGGCGCTCGCGGCCGCGCGCCAGCTTGCCGCCGCGCGCGACGCGATCGTCAAAGTCGACGTGCGCCCGACCTTTCCCAGCACGCAGCTCGGCTACGTCGAGATCGGCGAGCGCGTGGCGCGGGTCGACGGCTTCGACGCCTACGAGTTCGTGCGCTTCAGCGAGAAGCCCGATCTGGACACGGCGCGCGACTACCTCGAAAGCGGCCGGCGCCTCTGGAACACCGGCTACTTCGTGTGGAGCAGCGCGCGCATCCTCGCGCTCTATCGGGCGTACGCGCCGGAGACCTACGCCGCCCTCGAGCGCATCATGGCGGCGATGGGGACGCCCGGCGAGGCGCGCGTCACGGAGGAGCAATACGCGACGATCCCCAAGATGAGCGTCGACTACGGTGTCTTCTCGCACATCGGGCGCGGTGAGATGCTCTCCATCCCGGCCGACATGGGCTGGGCCGACGTCGGCGCGTGGGACGTCCTGCGCGACGAACTCAGAGAGGGCGACGGCGCCAACGTCGCGCTGGCCGCGCACGTGGCGATCGATACGCGCGACACGCTCGTCTACAGCTCCACGAAAAAACTCATCGCGACGATTGGGCTCGACGGCATGATCGTCGTCGACACCCCCGACGCGCTGCTCGTGGCCCCCGCGGACCGCGCGCAGGACGTCAAGCGCATCGTCGAACAGCTCAAAGAAGAGGGCAAGACAGAGTACCTTTAATCGCGGCGGCTAGTGGGCGGCGCTTGCGACGCTGACCTAGCCACCGGCCACTAATCACGGCCACTAATCATTAGGAGGAGACATATGCGGGTAGGGCGCGTGGCGCTGATCAACCTGATCGGCTTGATTATTATCGTGCTAGTCGCGTTGATCGTGTACTACTTATGGCACCAGAGCTACTACTTCTATTCGACCGACGACGCCCAGGTCACGACGCCCACCGCCAACATCGCGGCGTCGCGGCCGGGCGTCGTGACCGGGTTAGCGGTGGCGCCGGGCCAGTCGGTCACTAAGGGGGCGACCGTCGTCACGCTGCGCCCCGTTCCAGCCGCCGCTGGGGGTAGCGCGAGCAGCGGATCGTCGAGCAGCGGATCGTCGAGCGGCGGGTCGTCGAGCGGCGGGTCGGGCTCCGGCGGCCTGTCCGGTTCGGGAGGCTCCGGCGGCGGGTCGGGCGGCGCGACCCCCGGCGGCGTCAGCCCGAGCAGCGCGAACGCGAGTGGGTCGACCGGCGGCGGGGGGACCATCGCGGCGACCGCGCCCATCCCTGGCGCCGTCACTAACGTGACCACGCAGCCCGGCCAGGTCGTGCAGCCGGGACAACCCCTCGCGCAGGTATCCGACCTCAATGGGGCCTATATCACGGCCAACGTCGACGAGAAGAACATCAGCGACGTACACGTGGGACAGGGCGTCGACGTAACGGTCGACGCGGTCGGCGGTACGACGTTTCACGGGCATGTGAGCCAGATCGTCCCCACCGCCGCCAGCGCGCTCAGCTTGTTGCCCCCGAACAACTACGCCAGCGGCAACTATACGAAGGTGTCGCAACGTATCCCCATTCAGATCGTCCTCGACGGGCTGCAGGGCAAACTGCTCCTCCCCGGCACGAGCGCCAACGTCACCATTCATATCCACGAGTAGCCCGACGCGGGCAGGGCCGGCGTGCGTCGCGTATTCGGTCCCGCGGCCGGCGGCGTGCGCCGCCGGCCCAGGAGGTTAGTAGACCGTGATCCTTATCTTGCTCGTCATCCTGCTGGTCGTGGCGATCGCCGCGCTCGTGGCGGCGCTGCGCGGCGGCCGTCAGGAGGGGCCGGGCTCCGCGCCCGATCAGGCCGCCCAACAACAGCAGCCCCCGGCCATCGCCGCCCCTCAGGGCCAGCCGGGCGCGGACCAGCCGCAACAGGGCCAACCGTACGTGGGCGTCGGGGGACAGGGTCCTCAGCGGCAGGTCTTCGCGCCACAAGCGCACGGACAGGGACAGGCTGGCTCCGCGCCGGCCCCCCAACCGCAACCCACGCGGCAAGGGCAGATCGACTCAGCCCCGCCACAAGCACAGTCCGCCCCTCCTCCGCCCGCGCCGGACGGCGCGGGACAGGAGCAGACCGGGCAGGCCGGGCAGATCGGGCAGGTAGGGCAGACCGGGCAGACGGAACAAGCCGGGCAAGCGCGGACCGTGCGGACGGAGCGGGTCGTCTACAGTACGGCCTCCAACCCTGATTCCCTCGTGGCTCCGGCGCCGCCAACCGCGTCGGCGCCGTTAGCCTCGCAAGCGCCGTCAACCATGGCGGATGAGAGCCCGGCGCGGGGGGAGTGCGTCGTCTTCGCGCCGTCCCCGTCCCCGGTCGTTAACGCCGGTATGTCCCGCGAGGCGCTCGCCGGCTCCCCGGCCTCCGACGCGCGCGTCGATGCCCCCACCCCGCCCGCTGTTCCCGCCGAGGGGCCGCGACACGAGACGGTCATTCCGCGCGAGGACGTCGCGCCGCAACCCCAGACGCAACCGGCGCAGGCGCAGGGACAGCAGACGCCGACGCTAACGCCAACATCGCCACCGCAGTTCCAGACGCGGACGGCGTCGGAAGGGGCGTCGGGGAGTGTCGCCGCGCCATCCGACACGGCGCTCGTTGGACCGCCGCGGACGCGCACGGGCGAGGTCGTGCTGGCGGCCGCGCCGCAGCGCCTGCCCTATCGTCTGGCGGAGTTGTTGGGCGAGCAGCGCCAGCTCGAGGAGGCGATCACGCTGGTGCGCCGTCGCATGGAGGACGTCGAGGTCGCCTCCGACGCCGGTTCGGCCGAGAACCGCGTGCGTCTCGACGTGTTGCGTCAGGACCTGACGCAGAAGCAAGAGCGCCTGCGCGAGATCCTGTTCCTGCAGGACGGCTATCGTTGGCTCCAGCAGCGGATGGCGCCTGACCGCGCGCTGACCGCGGGGCAGCAGGCGGATTAGTAGTCCGTCAGGACCTGTTTAAACAGGTGGGCAGGACGCACCCACTGGGACCGCCGGCATCTTGCCGGCAAGAGCGTGCCGGCTGGAAGCCGGCGGTCCCCTACCCGATCACGCTATCCCGGCGCCGCCCGTGGCGTGCTTTACCGCGTGGCTTCAAATGCGGGCTCCGCGTGCAACGTCGATGACGACAATATACCGAGGCCGCTACGCCCCCACGCCGAGCGGCCGGCTGCACTTGGGAAACCTGCGCACAGCCCTGCTGGCCTGGCTGTGCGCCCGGCATGCCGAGGGGACTTTTGTGCTGCGCATGGAAGACCTCGACCGTCCGCGCATCCGTCCCGGTGTGGCCGCCTCGATCCTGGACGATCTGCGCTGGCTCGGCCTCGATTGGGACGAGGGCCCCGACGTCGTCGGTCCTCATGCCCCCTATACGCAGAGCGAGCGCGCCGCTATCTACGACGCGCATCTGCGGCGACTGGACGGGATGGGGCTCGTCTACCCCTGCTATTGCAGCCGCGCCGATGTCGCCCGCGCCGCCAGCGCGCCGCACGGCGCGGGCGACGAGGGGCGGCGGTACCCCGGAACGTGCCGCGATCCTATGCGGCGCGACGCCATGCGCCGTCGCGCGGGGGACCGCCTGCCCGCTCTGCGCCTGCGCGCCCCCGCGGGTCCCGAGAGCATGGTCCGGTTCGAGGACGGTTTGTACGGCCCGATCGAGCAGGACATCGCGCGCGTCGTGGGCGACTTTGTGCTGCGCAGGGCCGACGGCGTGCCGGCCTACCACCTGGCCGTCGTGGTCGACGACGCCTTGATGGCGATGACCGACGTCGTGCGCGGGGCCGACCTGTTGAGCAGCGCGCCGCGCCAGATCCTGCTCTATCGACTGCTGGGCTACCCCGTCCCGCGCTACCTGCACGTCCCGCTGGCGGTCGACGAGTCTGGCGCGCGGCTGGCCAAGCGTCACGGCGCGGCCGGCCTCGCCTCGATCCGCGACGCCGGGATCGCGCCCGCGCGCGTCGCCGGCGCCCTCGCCGCCAGCACCGGCCTCGTCCCCCCCGGCACAGACGCCACGCCCCGCGAACTGCTGGCGGCCTTCGACCCGGCCAGGATCGCACGCGAGCCGTCGGTTATCCTATTATCTCGACTTTGGCCCTTTTACGCCGCGTAGCAGGCGACCTCGACCAGAGAAGCGAACAAGGAGGCTGACGAATTGGCCCCCTCAGGGTCGTATTCAGCAGTTGGCCCATTTGTGAGACGGCGCGCCC
>JAABUO010009743.1_pt1 | contig 10713 bp, 5 predicted proteins | sample 5559291 | NCBI WGS metagenome assembly JAABUO01 (sample SAMN10711878, study PRJNA513372) | rock metagenome | isolation source: Antarctica rocks | place: Antarctica: Victoria Land, Finger Mt sud
TAGTAAGAAATTATCGCATAGATTTATTAATTCGTTCAGAATGAAGAATAAAATTAAGACTTAAGCTTATTAATTAACGTTACTTAATATTTATCGTATTCATAATACTTTTCATGTTTCGTTACTGAAGTTATATTAATATAAAGCAGACGATCAGAAAGCGAAAGCTCTTATGCAAGCTTTAAAGCTCATTAACGATGAGAAGTAATGAGAAATTAAGAAAATTGTGAATAAGAATAAAAATAAGAAAAAGTTATGATACAAGATAAAATGATTAAATTAAGATTATATATATAATTAATGACTACTTAAAGAAAAGCTCGAGCTTGCTTAAGAATTAAAAGAAAAATTTAATAATTAGCTAACGTTGCGTAAGCGATGATAAAGAAATAAGTAAACGAGTATCGCGATAATAACGCTTAATTATTAACGACGTTAATTCGATATAACGATTATTTACGCGTCGTTATTAATTATAGCATTTCGATTAAAAATCTTTTCATTTCGTTACATAAAGTGTTAATAATAATAAGACTGAACGCTTAACGCGCAGCGCTTAATCATAAAAATTTATTTATTTATTTATTTATTTACTATCGTACATATCGAGCTTAAATATTAAGACGATGATTTCGAATTATTAATAACGTTCGAGATCATTAAGCTAAAGCTCGTTCAGAAATTATCTTTAATAAACGAAGCTTTTAACAAGTTAACGTTAATTCTTATGAAAACTTACTTCGAGAATTAACGCTTTCACGTCATCTTCTTATTCTTTTTCTTCTCATTCTTCTTACTTATTATTACATTCTTTTCTTGCTTCATCTTTTTAATCGTTATTTTATTCATTATTCTTTTAACTTCATCGCGCTTAACTCGAAGTATTTTATACTTCGTTTACGTCTTATCGCGCTTTCGTTTCGTCTTCGTTAAACGCTTAATCAGTTAAGTAATCTCGCGCTGATCACGTTTAATCGCGAGCTAAGCTTTATGTGCGATGTTAAAAGTATATTCATTAACGCGACGTCATTTCTTCATAACTATCATTAGTCTCTTTCGTCTGTTTTTCATGTTAACGAAAATAACACGTTAATGTTAATCTGCGCGAGTAAATTCACGAATAACGCGTTTCGTCTCGTTTCGAAAACGTTTAATGAATTAAATAATTCTTAACAGTTGTCGCAGCGTTAGCGAGATAAAACTTATCGTAACATAACGATTTAAGCTGTAATGTTAAGCTCTGTACGATTTACAGACACTTAACTTGCGTACGTACTCGCCTCTGTTAATGTAAATTATACACGAAAGATCTTCGCATTTTATAAAATAAAAGATTAACTTTATACTTAAATTAGCAGATGTATATATATCGATCGTGATCGTTATCTCGTTATTAGTTCATGTAATCGCTAAGATTATATTATGTTTATTAATATTAAAAAACATACACATGAGTCTGTGTATCGCCTGCTTTTTGTCTTTAAGTATATACAAATTTGTTTATAGTACTTAAAAACACATATTAGCATACGTATCGCTTGCTCGCTGTCATTAAGTACATATAAAAAGTATTTAATTAAAAGATGAAAAGAAAAAAAGAAAAAAAGAAAGAAAAAAAGAAACAATAACATTATATGTGATAAACAAGCGTCATTGCAACGATAATGTTAAATAAAACATTAAGTTCGCGTCATCGCAACGATAACGCGCTAGTAAACATCGTAATAATAATAATTAAAATCGTAGTCTCATAAATTTTCATAAGAAAATTATAAATTATAATCGATTACAAGATGATATTACATTTAAAAGACTCTTTTTCTTTTATTAATTTTAAGAGATTTAAAAGATTTTTAATGAGCTTTAAAAAGCTGCGCTTAACAGACGCGATTAATAATTATCTTCACTTTAAAAGATTAATACAGCTTCTTTACATTAAAGATTAGTGCTTTAAAAAAGAAGATAATTATAATGATAGCAAGCGCTAGCTCAACGTTAGCGCTTACTAAAAGCAAGGTCAGATAACTTATTAAATGATCTCGAGTCGCTCGATAAGCTAACGTTTCTTATGACGTATTAAGAATGATTTATTAAAATTAAATAGCGAAGTGTTAACGATGAAGTTATTAAGAATATTAAATAATCTGAAGCTTATTTTCTTAATGTTCTTTAGCGATTAATTCTACATATTAATATTATAGTAACTAAGTATAATCATAACAAATTTATTATGTCTCACGTCTTTTATATTTAAACGCGCTAGCGGAAAGCTAACGAAGTCGACCTTACATTATTCGTCTTTTTAAAATATATATTAACTTAAATTAAAATAACTCAGAAAACGATTTAATTAATTATAATTTTAATAATAATTTACAGATCGCATTTTAAGTTTTACGCGAAGTATATAAAGATAACATTATTAAAAGTTGTCTGTAAGCGCGATCATTAAGACATTAAGCGACATGATTTAAATAATCTTATTAAGCATTTATTATAAACGACTTAAAAAACGACTTAATTAATTTTAATTTTATGAAGATTAATAATCTTATTTAAATACAAAGTATATATTATAATTAAAGATGACGAATTAATAATTAAGAAAATGAAATGAATAATTTCTATTAATGTAATATTTCTCGATCTTCTTATTTAAACATTAATTATACGTACATGTCTGAATAAAACAGCTGCTTTAGTTTTTCAGCGATGACTCGTTCTTTCATTTCTTAATTTTATATAAATAACAGTTTTAATTCTTTTTTTATTAATTTTCTCATTTTCATTATTATTTTTAACTTCTCGCAGTCTTTACAAAGCTTAAATTATTCGCTATAAATGCATTATAATAACTTGTTAAACTCGACGCATTAGCATTTTTTATAATATTTCGAATTAATTTAACATTATTTAACATGTTTAATAAAGAAATTTTAATTATTTATTATTATATAAACGCTTTTATTATTATGTTTAACGAATTTATTCTTATTTTAAACTCATAATAAGATCTGTTATTAAAGAATAAACATCGTAAACGTAAAGCTAATGTTAAGTTATTTTTAGAAAAAGCTTATTAATTATGTTTCAATTAGCTTACATCTTTTCATAATCTTTATTATTTCTTAAAAAGTCTTAATTATTACAAGAGCATTCTTTTTTAATTATTCTTTAAAATCTTTAAAAAGAAAATAATTCTTATTAATAATATAATGTTAATAAGTTCGAAGATTATTAAAATTCTTTTAAAGAATTATTTCTTAAATGCTCGCAAGTTTCTTTTCTTTTTACATAACGTTAAGTTAATTACGTTTAATATTTAAAATTAAACTCAGTATATATAATCAGTGTTAATAACTCTGCTCTGAAAAATTTAAAGATAACATTTTTTAACGCTTAAAATTATTAATTATACAGCATAATTAAAAACTCTTTAAAAAGATTTAACGAGTTAATATAATAAACATAATAAAGTTTTTAATTATTAATTTTAAAAGAGAATCTTACAAGATTACTAAATGTAATATTACAGCTTACGTATCGTATTTTAAAATTAATTAAAGAATCTTTTATAAGCTTTTAACTTATTATAAATTACGATTTTTAATCTCGTTTTATATTAATTTTACGATAATTAAAGATTAACGAATAATTTTTTAAAATTTTTTTTAAAAAGACGTAATTATCGCTAAATAAAATTACTAATTGCTTACAAGCTGTATTTTAAATTTTTATCTGAATTTTCTTAAAGATTTAGCACTAAATTAAAGCATAAATACATTTAATTTTTCATTCTTTATTTTTAATTCATTCTTTAATTCTTTATTTAAACTTGTAATGAAATCTTTATAAAAAAAGATAATAAACGATTAACATATTACTTATAAACTTTATTTAAAAATTATTTTAAAATCTTTTCTGCACGACTTTATTTTTATAATAAAAAAAGTTAATAAAAAGTTTAGAAAATTACATGTTTAACATAAGTTATCGCATTATTAATGATCTTGTTCTTAATTATAATATATAAAATCTCGAGTAATTACATATTTATCGTTTATAATAAATTTAACAGCTCATTTAACTTTTTCGCGATTTCGTTATTATTTTTCGAATTATGAATTTAAGATTAATTAATTTTATTAATTTACACGAAATTAATCATTTACGAAAGCGTCGTAAATGTTATTTTTTTAACTTATATTTTCGCTTAATATATAAATAAACGATCTTACTTATTAAAGAATTAAGCTTTATAATAATTTAATACAGCTGTTAAAAAGATTCTGTAAGCTAACTTTTTACGATCTTTAATCTTAAGTTAAATTAATTACGTATGCTTAATTAATCTTAAAGTAAATACGTTACTACTTTTTTAATATTTTAATAAAATGTTAAAGTCTGACTCGATTAATTAAATTATTATCGTACTCGAATCGTAAGAACATATTAAACGTAATTTTCGAAATGAAAAATCTTTATTAACTCGCGAGATTAAAGACTAAAAAACATTTAGTATGTATAAAAAGATTGTAAATATCGCATTTTACAGTAAAGAAAACGAGTCGTATGCTTTATACGAAAAGTAAATAAAAAGATTTCGTTCTCATGATCGTATAATGACATTATTTTATATAATTTTTCTTTTTATTTAACGTAATTTTTATTAAGAATTTAATATTATAATTTATAATTTCTTAAATAAACGCAGAGTATTCAGCGATAAAAAGTTTTTTTCATGTTTATAAATTTAATGTCTTAAATGTATTACATTTTAAAAACGATATTCGAGTTATTAAACATAAATATAAGCGATTAAACTTTCGTCTTAAACGAATTAAAAGTTAAAGTTAATTTATTTTTAATAATAATGTTTTATAATTAATTTTTATATATAATAACACGATTAAAGATTAATAATATTAAGCGTAATGTTAAGATTCATTAATTAAGCTATATATATATAATATATAAAGATAGCATTTTATCTTTTAATGTGCGACTTTAGCGATTAAGTTTTTATAGCTTTTAATAAGATAACGTTTAAGAGTTAATCTGTCGTTTTTATAAGTTTAAATAATATATAATTTATTAAACTGCGAAATAAATTCATTAAACTTATAATGTTTACTTTAATGTTATTAATTATTATGTAATCTTTAAAATATATAAAAATAATTAAGTTTAACATTTCTCGATCGCATTTAATATTTTAATAATAATTATTTAAAGATTACAAAACTCGATTATTATAATCGCGATTAAGCGAAATACATTTATATTTCATTTAATTAAATAACTGCATCGTTAATTTTATTAATAATTAATCGCGATGATTATAACGCGTACGCTCTTTAAGCTATAATCTTTATAAAGAACTTTCGTAAGATTAAACTTTACAGATTATAATTTTTATATTCGCGATAATAAGTTTTAATTAAGTCATCGTTATTAATTATAAATTATTTAAGTTAACGTAAAATCGTAAATGAGCGAGCTAACATTTAAGTTTTAAACATTAAAAGTTAAGTTAACGTTTAAGTTAAAGTATAATATATATGAAGTATTACGCGTTCTTTACATGCGTTAATAACGCTTTTTTTCTTTTTTAAAAAAACATTCATATATTTTTATATTTTATATCTTTATTAATTACGTTCATCTTTAAATTATTTATAATATGTAAACGTTTAATAAGTATAATAAAACGTTCGAGTATACATTTTTATATAAATGACTCGAACTTTAAGACTTATAATCTTTAAAAAAAGCGCACTTTTCTTATTTATAGTTTTTCGTTTATTTATTTTAATAATTTATAATAATAATGTAATAAAAGCGAAATAAATATTATTTGTTCGTTTAAAGCATCGTAATTTCGAGTTATAAAATCGTTAACGTTTAATAAACATTTTTATTACTTTAATGAATGAATTTTTTTAAACTTTATTACGTTTCATAAATGTAAAACGATCGTAGCTAAGATTAATATAAAAGAATTTAATTATTAATTTATAAAATGATACTGCGTTTATTTCTTTAAATCATTATTAATTTGTACACATTTAAACATAATGTTAATTAAATAATTACGATTTTCTTAATGAGCTATTCGAATAAATTTATTCGAAAAAACGAAAATAAGAATTTATAATTATGCTTAAGTAATGTTACTTTTATCGTTAAAGATTTATTAAATCATTAAAGTAATATTTATTAAGAATTACAGAGCTTAATGTTAATTTTATAAAATTTTTCATAATCTTAATAAGTTTTAATGAATATATTAATAAATGTTAAAGAAGAAAGAATAAGTACAATTATTTATAATATAAATTAATGAACTAGTAACACATCGCGCTTTATTAATGCATATGAACGAAGTTATATGATTTAAACGCAGTCGTTATCTTTTAACAAGTCATTAACTTTAATAATATTATTATTATCTTTAAAATTATTCTTAATATCTTTAATTAATTCTGTTTCTTAAAATGTTTTAAGCTTTAATATTAACTTTATTAAACGCGTTTAACGGTTTTGTTTATTATATATTAACATCTCGATCTCGAAATTTACGTAACGTAAGCTATAAATGATAATCTTTTCATGTTATTTAAAACGATTAACTCTTTTCTTAATCTGTGCTTAATTTCTTTTCATTCATTTCGAGTTAATTTAAACTAGTCTCTTAATCTTATATAAATTATAATTAACATTAATTAATTTAATAATGTTAATAATAAAGCGTGATGATTATTCATTTAAATACTTTTACAGTTTTTTTAAATCTTTTTAAAATAATTAAATTATGTTCATTATTTTAAATTTAAACATTAATTCATTTATTAAAATTATAAAGACTTTAAGAACAAGTTAAAAATATTACATAATTAAACGTTAATAATCATGTTAAATATGTTTCTTTCGTTATACGAGTAATAACTTTTAAAAACGACATTAACGAAAAATAAAGACTTTGTTATTAACTTAATAAAGAATAAATATATTCGTAAAACTTATAATACAAAATATAATTTTCTCGTTCTTATTTTAAACATTATTAATGAGCTCGTTAATTACTTTAATCTTAATACAGTTTTTCTTAAAGATAATATTAAGAATGTGCTTTTTATAAAAAGACTTAACTTTCTTTAAATCGTAAAGACGATTTAATTAAAAGCGAACATATTTCTTTTTAAGATTTTCTTTTTTAAAAAACGCGAGTAACTTTGTCTTTAAAAGTTATTTAAGACGCGAAAATGTGTTAAATACTTTAAATTTACGAACTTTTATTATTTAATTATTAATATTAATTTCGAGCTCGTTTTTAACGCAGTTATTTATCTCTTACTCTTTTTAATTCTCATTTCTTATTTTTTAAAGTTATTTAATGATTATTATTACTAAGAAATTAACAAGTTCATTAAATCTTAATGAAAGCTCGTAATTAACATTTTAATACTTATTTAATATTACATTTATAAGAAAAGAATTAAAAAACTTTAATTAATTAACGTTACGTCGTAATTATAATGTATCGTACACGATCTTTAACTATTTAATATACGTTTTAATAATTTAGTTATTTAATTCTTAAAGTTTAACGATTTTCGTATATGTTTTATTTATTTTATTCAGTTTCTCGAAAGTATAATACAAAAATTTAATTTAATGAGCTTCTTTTTCTTTTCATCTTAATATTTATTCATTCATTATTAAATTTATCATTAGCGTGTTTATTCATGACGTCATTTGTTTAAAAGATGATTTAAAGAATGTATCTGTAATAAATTACTTGCGAGATTTTTCATTTATAATCTTAAATAAATTAATGATGTTAATCGTTTTAATTTATCTCTTAATGCGTGTTATTTACGATTAGTCGATTTTATTTTAAAATAAAGAGCTGTTATATTAATGATCGTTATCTTGTTTTAAATCTTGCTTTTAAAGAAATGAATTAGTTTTTTATTAATTTTATAACGCGAGTCTTATACGTATTTATCGTAATTACATATATGATATTAAAATTAACTTACTCATGTTTTAATATAAGATTTAAATCTAATAATTTCAGTTTAATAACTAGCGCGTTCATCTTTTTATTATAATACGCGTGAAGAATCTGTTAATGTAATAAATTATTATTCTCGTCGAGATAAATTCGAATCTTCTTTAATTAATTAACGATTAAGTCTGTTAAAATGATAATTAGATTAGCTCATTTTAATGATATAAGACGTGCAGATAAGCTCGCGTTTATACATGAATACTTAATTCTTAATCTGTTATTAAAAAAGTACTTTACATCATTAAACTGAGACTTACTGAAAGTATCTTCTTTTAAATGTGCATTAAACTTTCTTTTAAAACGCGCACGATTAATCTCTTCGTGCGCTATATGTAATAAGCGATTCAGATAAATTAATTTAAGCATCTTTATTATCTTATTAATAAATTAGTACGATTCATTCTTAATTTATTAATCTTCATGTATATCTTTTTAAGACTTATATCATTAACATTATATTCTCTTCTTATGAACATTTTTATCTTAAATATTATAAAAATCTTAAAAGTTTAATATAAAAAGAGTAACGTTTTCATTCTCTGTAAATGTATACGTAACTGAGATTTAACTTAATTATAATTTTGTAAAATAATTAAGCGTAATTTTATTATCTATCTTCTTCATAAAGATGCTTTGTAGCAGTTAATAATATTTTCGTTATAAGCTTATTTAATTTTATTAATTAAGAAATAATATTAACTTTAATATCTTAATTATCTCGCGTAACGTTTCTTTATATTCTTTTTATTATCTTTAATATTATTAAGATTCTCGTTTAATTATACATAATTTAATTCTTTCGCGAGATTTTCTGTAATTATACGATTAAAGATTATCGCGTTTTATTAAATTTTCGTTTACTAAAATAAAGATAATATAGTTTCTTCGTGTTATTTAATTTAACTTGTTAAATCTTAATGTAAGCTATTAATATTATTATTCTTTAATAAAGAATTATTATTATTCGATTTGAGATTTATAATTATTATTAAATTAATAATTAAAACTAAAATGTTAAACTCATTTAAAGCTAGCGTTAACGTGTCGTTTTCTTAAGTTTACATCTTATTATTAAGCTTTCGTCGCTTTAAATGCGATGATTCGAGACTTTTATTATATTTTATAAAGATTATTTATCGTTAGCTCGCTGTTTATACATATACTTTAATGACTTATTAAAAAACGATGTTTAATTAATTAATGATAAATTAATTTTCTTCGTTACGAATATTCTTATAATGTTTATTATGTCTTTCTTTAAATGATTAAATCTTAATCGCTTTCGTGAAAAGCTTAAAAGCGTTTAAGTTTCGTTCGTAAAATTTTCATTCTTATCAGTTTAACGTTATTATTATACATATTTTTTTAACTTATTAACTTTTAATGTAACATTAATTATTAACGTGTTAATATCGTTCGTTATTAAAGTTATTATCTCGTTTACTTTAACTTCTTTCGTATCTTTAAGTTTAAATTACTGTTAATTTAGCATATAAATTATTTAATTCTCGTTCATAAAATCTTTACTTATCGTTAGTTCGCTGTAAATGTATATACTTTATAAGTTTAATTAAATTTCGTTACAATATTAAATAAGTTAACGTTATTCTTCGTTATAATTAAAATAAATGTATTATTTACATCGTTTTCTTTCGTATTATTAATTATTAATTATTTTTAAATAATCTCATTTCTTTAATTATTTACTTTAATAACTTCTTCGCTTTTGTTAACATTAACGAGTTTTATGTGCTCTTAACGAAAAGCTGAGATTAATGAAGTCTTATTTATAAGTTTTATATTAATTATTAATTCGCTATTTACATACATGTATTTTTAATTTATTAAAATATAATGTAACGCGAGTTACATTAAAGCGAGCAGCTTGATTAAATTAATTTAAGACGTCGCGTAAGACAGCTTGAAAAGTTTTATTTAAATTTATTTTAAAAAACTCGTTGTTTATAAAGTAAGTAATAATATTCATCTCAGTATAGCTAATGTTTTATTTAAGAATTTAAATTTACATTTAAAACGAAACATTATAAAATTAATCTTCGTCTTCGTATAAATCGTACTTAAATATATTTTTAATTAAAGTTAAGCTTATTTTCGAGATCTCTTCGAAAGTAATTAAATTTAAGAATGAACTCATTATCGCACGAAGTTTAAAGTTTTTAAATGTTTTAAAGAATGATATGACTTCTTATAATTATAATTGCGAAAGCTTAAACGTAAATAATACTCGTTAAATCTTTATAATCTTACGTGTATTAATGAGTAATTAATCGTTTTAAAATGATATAAAACTAGTTTATGTACGAATAAAAAATGTATTAATTTATTTAACGCGTCTTAGTTTAAAGCGTCTTTTATTAAAGAGCATTCGTTAAATTATAACGATTAAATTATTAATAATATGTTTTATTTTAAAATCATTAAATATAAATTAATTAATTTAATATAAAAACGATGTTAATTACTCGTTAACGATAATTATCTTTTTATTAAATTTATTATGCTTAAGTATAAACGCGTGCTTTTTAATTCATTACTTAGCTTGTTTTTTTAAATTCTTTCGCTGATTCGTATTAATGTTTAAGATTCGTTTAATCTTTATCATGTTTTTAAAAATT
>JAABUO010009745.1_pt1 | contig 10712 bp, 12 predicted proteins | sample 5559291 | NCBI WGS metagenome assembly JAABUO01 (sample SAMN10711878, study PRJNA513372) | rock metagenome | isolation source: Antarctica rocks | place: Antarctica: Victoria Land, Finger Mt sud
TTGGGTGTAAACTTCGTCACCAACATTCAGGTCTTCAATAGAAACCAGACCGTTCGGCGTGGAAACTAAGGTTCCCGCGACAAAGCACTCGCCCACGATTTTGGCGGACTTGCGGTGCTGTCCGGCGGGGGTTAAGTTCAGGTCGCTCATCGCCATTAAAATGCGGCGGTGAACGGGTTTCAGGCCGTCGCGGACATCGGGAAGGGCGCGGGCGATGATGGTAGACATCGCGTAGTCGAGATAGGACTGGCGCATCTCGTCTTCAATGCTCACGCTGAACACGTCGCGGCCAATCGTTTGAGTCGCGGCCAGCGGCGCGTCCGCCGCACTGCCGGGAATTAGGTCATCGGGGGCTAAATCAGGGGTGGGGATTTCTTCGTCAGGCATCGCTAATCCTTTACATAATACGACTACACAATACGCTTCGCACGATGCGAAATTGGTAGTAATATTATACTGTATTTAGCAGCAGATGTCAAGAAGAATAGCGTTGAGACAGGATAACAGCACGAAAAACGGCCTGCCCCACAGAGGGAGCAGGCCACATTGCCGGGCGAGCTTATTTCGCGCAGCAGGCCATAGCCGGACAGCCGCAGGCCGAGGTGCAGACGCCGCTTTGGGCGTCGCAGCACACGCCGCCGGCCTGGCAGCAGCCCGGCATGGCACAGCAGTCGCCATCGGCGCAGCAAGCAGAAGCGGCAGCGACTTTGACGGACGCCGCCTTGACCACGGCGGGCGCGGCCTTAACCACGGCCTTGACGACGGCGGGTTTAACCGCACGAACAGACGAGGCCGCGTGTGCGGGAGCGCCGGTCACTGTGAAAGCCGCCAGTAAGGCGGCGGCGATAACGAATTGTTTCATGGTTTCTCCAAAAAGCGAAAATCAAAGCGTGAAAGAGGAATGCAAACGATAACGAATGCAAACGATGAGGAATGAAAATCGTGTCTCAGGAGAAAACCGGGGGAGTACGCGGCCCGCCACCTTCGCGCAGCGGCAGACGCCAGCCCAAAGCCGCGTCCTCGGACATTCCGAGGATACAGACAGCGCAAGCGTTTTGCTGCGGACGCGGACGGACAGGAAGCACATCTACCGGGGGCAGGAAGCGCGAAGGCACCGAGTGAGCCGACACAGGTTCAAGTGTGCAGACTGCCTCAAAGCTTGTGCAGCAAGACCGGACAGACAGCGCAGCAGGGTGCGGACAGCAGGGCATGACGGCGTGGACCGCACTTGCCGGGGCAGCGCAGCAAGCCGAATGTCTTGTAGCAGCCGGAACAATCCCTGAAAGCCAAAGCAGAACTGCTCCCCAAACTAGCCAGCGTCGCTTCATTACTAGGAGTGCACCCGGCTGCGGAGCAAAATCGGCCTCGTTTTTGTCCACTTGTATGCTATACTGGGTTATTCACTGAAAACAACCCAGGAGAACCCTCTGATGAAACACTCTCTATTGAAACCATTCGCGCCCTTCGCCGCCGTACTCGCCGCCGCTGTTTTTGCGTCCGCCGCCTCCGCCGCGCCCATGAAATCAACGGCCCCAAAAAGCAGCGGCAAAATGGTTACGCTTTATCAGGCCGACAAGTGCCATATGTACTACTCTGCCGCGCAAGCCAAGAAGTACCACTATGCCTGCCCGGACAGCCACGGCAAGATGAAGAAGGTCACAGTCAGCGCCGCCGTTGCCGCCAAAGGACTCGCCGCGACGAACGCCGCGCTTGCCCCGAAGAAGGCGATGTAGCAGATACAAGAACGCCTCACTCTCTCGCAGAGTGAGGCATTTTTTGGGAAGATTAATCGGGTGCGGGAAGTGTCTGGGACGCTGCGATCAGCCGCCAGTTTTCCAGTGCGGCCAGCCGGTGATAGCTTGCCTGCGTTTTGTATTCCGAACTTTCCACCAAAGCGCGAAACGCGGCGAAACTGGGGTAGCGCACCAGCGCGACTTCATCCCAGTCCTCGTCCGGCGGTCCGACAAGGCGGGCCAGCGCCGTTCCCACCCAAAGAAGCTGTATGCCGGGCATCGCTTCTGCAATTTTGTTGAACGCAGGCACATAATTCTGATGATAGGCGTCCCGCCCGGAGCAGGGCGTCATCTCAGGATAGTTGCTGTAATCCGCTTGCTCCCGGTAGCGCAGCAGGTTCAGCATCACAAAAGGGGTGTCTTTTGGGATGAGGCCATCTGCCGCGTGCAGGTCTTGCGGGGTAATTTCCGTTGTATTCATAGGGTGCCTCTTTTTCGGTAGCGCGTTTTAAACAGACTGCCAATGCTCCTGCAAGGCCGCCGCGACTTCTTCCGGGCGCTGAAGCGGCGTCCAATGCCCGCAGTCCAGCTTTAGAACGCGGGCCGCCGTGTCTTCTCCCAGCCGGTCGGCATACTCAACGGGACAGGCCGGGTCGGAGATGCCCCAGAAGACAAGAGCGGGAGCAGTGAGGTTCGCCAAATCCGGCTGCCACTCGCGCCCGACATGAACGGCGGATCGGTACAAGCGCAGAATGCAGTCCTTCATGGCGCTGTCTACCCGGCTGGCGGTTTCCACAGCCAGCGCGGGAGGAACGCCGTTGCCTTCCAGCGAGCCGCTGAACTCAGCCGGGTTCAAAGCGGCCATCCACTGCTCCCCAACGAGAGGTGTCTGCCAAATCTTCGCCAGATCGTGCCAGTGTGAGTCATAGTCTTTGCTGACCGGCCCGCTGCCTGCCGCCCAGGTCCGTACCAGATCAGGCCGGAGCAAGGCCACACGGGCTGTTAGGAGGCAGCCCCAATCGTGGCCGACCAAATCCACCGGCTCCTTTTGCGCTTCAAGTTGAGCGATGATCCAGGCGACGTATTCCTCTTTTGTGGACATGAAGCCGTCCGGGACCGGGCAGCCGAAGCCCGGCAGGGCAAGCGCGGCGACATCGGTCCTTGTCAGATGCCGCCGCACCTGGTCCCAAACATGGAAAGTATCCGGCACGCCATGAACGAAAACTGCGGGCATAGATGCCTCTCTTTCACGACTGATACGTTGTGACACTTATTGTCACTTTGTTATTATAGACAACAATACAATAAATGTCAAGATTTTCAGTGGAAAATATGCCATCATTTTTAGCATGAGTAAAGAAGAGCGCATTCTGAGCGCCGCGCGGGAAGTGTTCGCCCGCTACGGCTACGCCCGCACCACAATGGGCGATGTCGCGCAGACTGCCGGCATCTCGCGCCCGGCCCTCTATTTAGTATTTCCCGGCAAAGAAGAACTGTTCAGCGCTGTGCTTCACCAAATGAATGCCGAAGCCCTTCGAGACATCAAGGCAGGGCTGGCAGATTGCGGAAGTTTAGAGGAAAAGCTGAATCTGGCGCTGGAGCGGTGGATCGCACGGCCCTATGATGTAGCTTATGCCTACCCCGACGCCCGCGACTTCTTTAGTTATGCATTTCCGGCGATGCAGGAAGTCGCCGCCGAGTTCCAGGCGTTCCTGGCGGATTTGCTGCGGGAGCCGGTCTGCGCGTCGGGGATGAAAGCGGCCGCTGAAGACATGGCCCAAGCGCTGCTGTTTTCGGCGCATGGGTTCAAAGTCGTCGCCGCAGACGGCACGGACCTGCGGCGCATGATCGCGCTGCAAGTCCATGTCTTCGCGGCGGCGCTGAGAGAGCAATCAGGGAAAGAGTAATCAGGGAAGATGTTAAGCGGCATCCAGCGTGTCGGTGAGGCCGACTGTCTGCCGATGCTCGGACAGCACTGCCGGGGGCACTTGCTTGAGAAAATAGCTGCTCGCAAACAGCACGATCCCAATGTCATCCAGAGCGCCGAGGACTGGAATGTAGTTTGGAATGTTCAGCGGACTAATGGCGAAGATTACGGCGGCAACCAGCACGGCTTTCGCGCTGACGGGAACACGGGCATCCGTCAAGAGCAGCCGGAACAGCGCAATCTGCTTCGGCGCTTCCGACGCAAGCTGCCCCGCTGCCTTCATGCCGCCGACGCGCCGGGTCATCTGCACAATACGCCATACTTGTTTCCAAAGGTTCATAATGCTATTGTTCCCGCTTTGACGGGAAATTAAGCGGCACGGACGTGCATGACGTCTTCGTAGGCATAGACGGCGTTGCGTCCGGCCCCTTTAGCAGAATACAGCGCAATGTCGGCTTTTTTGACCAAGTCACGGGCCGTGCCGGAGGCATTTGGAAAAGTCGCAAAGCCGAGGCTGACCGTGACGCGGGCCGTCTCGCCATGTGAACCGTCATTGTTCTGGTTCGGCAGGGCGAACGGCGTGTCGGCCACGGAGCGGCGGATACGCTCGGCGATGAGGCGGGCTTCGTGGCTCTCGGTTTCGGGGCAGATAATCACAAACTCCTCGCCGCCGTAACGCGCCGGATGGTCCACGCTCCGCAGGGCGTTCCGCAGAACCACTCCCATCTGTCCGAGCAGGGCGTCGCCCGCCTGATGGCCCCGCGTGTCGTTGAACGATTTGAAGTGGTCAATGTCCAGCAAAATGACCGACAAAGGCCGCTGATAACGCTCGGCGCGGATCAGTTCATCCGCCAGCGTTTCCTCGAACTGCCGGAAGTTGTCCAGGCCCGTCATGGCGTCGCTGTACGCCAGCGACCGGAAATCCTGCTGGAACAAGAGCCGCTGCAAAGGGAAAATCGCCCGCGTCGCCAGTTGCTCCAGGCGATGCACCCCATCCGCCGCCAGCGCCTGCGGATGGTGGTAGCCGACATACAGCATTCCCAGCAGGCCCTCGACATTTGCCAGCGGCAGGCAGGTGAACGATTCGGCGGCGGCCTCAATTTGGAACAAGCGCGAGTCGCGGGGGAGAGCGCCGGCGGCCCCGGCGTAGAACGCCCGAAGATTGATGCCGTCCTGCACCGGCTCGGCCACCCACCAGGCGTCGGCGCGGGCGTCGTCAATCGCGAGCGACGGCAGAAATACAGCGGTCGTCTGCGGCGCAGAGCTGGCCGCCCGCAGCTCCAGCGTCGGTCCATCGGCGGCTTTCAGATACACCGCGCAGACATCGCACTGGGTATGCTCCTGAACATTCAGCAGAATGAGGTTCAGCGTCATGTCCAGGTCAAACGCCGAGTCCATCATCTGCGACATGTCCAGAAGATCGGACAGGTCTTTCTTTTCGCTGTTCAAATCAGAAAGGCGGCTCTCCATCTGCGCCCGCAGAGCGCCGCCAAACACAGCCACGACCGGGAAGCTCAGGCCGATGGCGATGACCCGAAGCGGCGGGAATGCCGCCGGCAGATGCCCGCCCGTGCCGAGAAACGCAGCCACGGAGATCATCGCAAGCGACGTCATCAGCCCCAGTCCTACCCCGTAGCAGAGCGACGCCAGCAGCACCGGCAGGTACAGCGCACAGGGCATCGGCGAGTGTGCGCCGCCGGTCAGAAACACAAACGCGGTGACCAGCCCGGAGAAAGCCGTCGTGACGCCGTAATTACGCCACGCATAACCGGCCGAGCTTCGCAGCAGCCACCCCTGCTGCTCCGCCAGCAGGTACAGCCCCGCAAACAGCAGGCCCAGGCCCGTCATCGGCAGCGGCGCTCCGCCCGCCAGAATGCCGACTGCTGCCGCCAGCAGGCCGAACGCCGGGGCGTACAGGCGCTTCCGCGCGTTCCAATTGATCTGCGTGACTTGATTGGGCCGTTCTTTACTCAATAATCTTACTTCAACCTTGCTTTTGCTTCTTGGAGCTGCTCTGTCACAGCATCCCGCCCGGTCCCGCCGTAAGTTGACCGGGCATCTGCACTGCCGCGCGGGCTAATCAGCGCCGCTGGATTAACATCGGCAAACAGCGGCGACGCCGCCACGAGATCGTCCACCGTCAAATCTTCCAGCGCCCGCCCGGAGCGGACGCAGTCGCCGACAATCTTGCCGACGACTTCATGGGCCTGGCGGAACGGCAGGCTCTGCCGCACTAAATAATCCGCGAGATCGGTCGCCGTCGAGAAGTCACCGCGCAGTGACGCCGCCATGCGCTCTGTCTGGAACTTTGTATTTTGCAGCAGCGTGTTCATCACCGATAAACAAACGCGGGCCGTGTCCAGCGCATCAAACATGCACTCTTTGTCTTCCTGCATGTCCTTGTTATAGGCCAGAGGCAGGCTTTTCATTACCGTCAAGAGCGACAGCAAATCGCCGTAAACGCGCCCGGTTTTGCCGCGCACGAGTTCCGCGACATCCGGGTTCTTCTTTTGCGGCATGATCGAGCTGCCCGTCGTGACATTGTCGCCCATCTCCACCCAGCCGAACTCCGGCGAGTTCCAGAGTATCAACTCCTCGCAGAGCCGCGACAAGTGCATCATAAGAATAGCCAGCGCCGATATGGTTTCCAGGGCAAAGTCCCGGTCAGACACGGCGTCCAGACTGTTCGGCGCGACTTCCGCAAACCCCAGCAGGTCCGCGACGCGCTGCCGGTTAATCGGAAACGTCGTCCCGGCCAGCGCTCCCGCCCCCAGCGGCAGGACATTGACCCTCCCCCGCGCCTGCGCTAATCGCTCGCTGTCCCGGTCCAGCATCCAGAAGTAGGCCAGAAAGTGATGCGCCAGACGCACCGGCTGCGCGTGCTGCAAATGAGTCATCCCCGGCAGCAGCGTATCCAGATGCGTCTCCGCCAAACTCGTCAGCGTCGCTTGAACCGCCGCCAGCTGTTCCCGCAGGCCGTCTACCGCGTCCCGCACATAGAGCCGCAAATCCGTTGCGACTTGATCGTTCCGAGACCGCGCCGTATGCAGCTTCCCAGCGACAGGCCCCAGCCGCTCCGTCAAGAGCGACTCGACCGCCATATGCACATCTTCCGCATTTGGGTTCAGTGCCGCCGCGCCTGAATTCAAATCTTCCCCCAGCGTTTCCAGCCCTTCGGCAATTGTTTCGGCTTCGGCTTTCGGGATTATTCCACATTCTCCCAGCATTTTCACATGGGCAATGCTGCCAAGAACATCATAGGGCCACAAACGGCTATCAAACGACAAACTCGCATTGAATTCATGGACCAGCACATCGGTCTCCTGTGAGAACCGCCCCGCCCAAAGCTTCGGCGCAGATGCAGACATAGAAACAACTCCTCAAAGTAAACTAAAACACGCGCAATGTGCCATAATCACGCTATGGACACCCAAGATGATACGCCTAAGACTCCAGAAGAGTCTGCAATCTCAGCGAACGACAACTACCCGTTTGTGAAAGACATCGCACCGGGACGCATGAGCAGCGCGGAAGTGCTGGCTTATTGGGAAAAGAACGGCGTCTTTGAACCCTGGCCCCAGCACGAGGAGATTGGCGCAGGCAAGAAATATGCCGACAGCACCGAGTATGTTCAAGCGATGCGGGCGAGGTCGGATTACCGGAGCCGTTGATGACGACCACCGGAGTACGCCTGCTTGATACGGACGTGATGATTGACCTTCAGCGCGGGTTTCCAGCCGCCGTCGCCTGGTATGCTTCCGTACCAGACGGAATGCTGGCCCTGCCCGGCCATGTCCTGATGGAACTTTATCAGGACGCTCAGAACTCGCGTCAGACCATCATTGTTGACCGGCTGACGACGCCGTTTCCTTTGGTTTGGCCCACCGACACCGAAGCGCTCCAAGCCGTGCGGAACTTCCGCCGCCTGCACCTCTCGCACGGCATCGGCCTTCTTGACACGCTCATCGCCGCCGCTGCCCTCAGCCTGAGCGTTCCCCTTTGCACTTTCAACCTCAAACACTACCGCCAAATCCCCGGCCTCATCACTGAACAGCCGTACCTGCGCTGACTACTCTGTCGCTCCCGCCGCCAGGAGCATTTCCACGACCTGCTTACTTACCTCGGCTTCTTGTACGAGCGCGGCTTGTGCAACCTGATACCCTCGGCGGCCTTGATGCTGATTAGGATCGGTCATCTTTCGCGCCTCGCCAAGCGCGGTTCGGCCTGTTTCGCTGCGTGCGTTGACATCTGCCCCAACCTCCAAAAGAAGCCGAACCACTTTCTCAACACGTCCCGACTGCCCATCGGTCAGTCGTGCGGCTACCATAAGTGCTGAAACACCTGCTTCATATTGGTGCCATATCTCTGGATAATGTGGTGACCGGGTAGAGACCATGTTGACGTCAGCGCCAGCGTCGAGCAAAACCTTGATATTTTCTGCGAAGGCAATATGGTGGAACAACAGTGGTTCTCCGTTCCGGTCGCGCGTGTTCGGATTTGCTCCTTGCTGCAACCAATGCGAAAGCGTTTCAGGACTCTGAAGGCATTCCAAGCTCCATAGCTTGTCATCTTTATACTGCTGGGAAAAGTCCTCGTTGCCAGCGAGGCGGAAGTCTTCTTTAGTATATTCTGCCATGCCCCCCGGCTCGCTATCGCTGTATCCAACGGATGTCAACTGCTCATCCATCCCCAGCAGGCTCGCCAAGTCCGCCGCCTGATGTTCCGCGAACGTGTACTTCTCATGCATTTTCTGCATGACGCCTTGCTTCAATACGTCGGCAGTCGTACCGAGCATGGAGGCGAGCTGCTGGAAGCCTGCCTCGGGAAAACCCGGCAGTCGTGTCGCCGGGTCCACGCCCGGCTCTGCCGGCTCAACGGGATGCAGCACTTCTTGGACTGCCGCAAGCGTCGTGCCGGGCGGGCAGTAGGGAAGCAAAGCCTGGGGGTTGCCCTGCACCCGTGCCGGATCAACTTTCGTCGGTTCGCTTTCCTCGTCGTCCATGTCTTCGAAGTAGCCTGGCGTGGAATTAAACTCATCCCGCAGCGTACCGCTCTCATACAAGGAATAACGGAACACGTCGCTGTCATAAACGCTCCAATCAAACACGGCGGTCAAAAGGCGGCGTGACAGTTCCGCGGCCAGCACATCTGTCTCCTCGTCTTCCGGGTAAACGCCAACCCAGCCACCGACGGACGGCGAGACATAAGTCGGCTCTTTCAGCAAGCCCGTCAAGCCCTGAATTGCGGCTTCCTGCGAAGCGGACCGAACTTGGATATTGGAAAATGTTGCTCCCATACAATGCCTCCGATGTCAACACGCAAGATGAAAAGAAATAGAGAGCAGGGGCAAGCCCTGCCCCTACGCACAAACTACTTGCCGTGCTTTTCTTTGAGCGCCCAGTACATGCGGGACTGCATTCCGTGGGTCTGGACGTTGCCGACGGACAGGCTCTGATCAAAGGTCTTGGAGTCAAACGACGCCAAATCTCCGTTATACAAGGCCCACTCGGAGGCGCGGCCTGCGACAGTTAAACTGCTCTTGAAGAGACGCAGGGTGACGGTTCCGGTGACGCGCTCCTGGACTTTGCTGGTGAATGCTTCCAAATCTTCTTTCAGCGGGTCGAACCAGAGGCCGTAGTAAGCCAGCTCGCCCCACTGCTGGTCTACGCTTGCCTTGAACTTGCGCTCGGCGGCGGTGGCGACGAGGGACTCTAAAGCGGCGTGGGCTTTAATCAGCACCGTAGACGCAGGGCATTCGTAGTTCTCGCGCACTTTCAGGCCCAGCAGCCGGTCTTCCATGATGTCCACGCGCCCGACCCCGTTGTCGCCGGCAATTTTGTTAAGCCGCGTGACCAGCGAAAGGCCGTCCAGGCGCTCACCGTCTAAAGAAACGGGGACGCCGTTCTCGAAGCCGATAGTCAGAGTTTGGGGCGCGGCATTCGCGGTCTCAATGCCCTTCGTCCACTGGAAAATCTCTTCCGGCGGCGCGTAGTTCGGCTCCTCTAAATGGCCGCCTTCAATGGAGCGGCCCCATAAATTCTCGTCAATGGACCAGATTTTGTCGGCGCTGACCGAGATCGGGATGTTCTTTGCGCGGGCGTACTCGATTTCTTCGGTGCGCGTGTAGTTATGCTCGCGCATCGGGGCGATGATCGGCGTACTGGGCATCAAGGCCCGCATAACATACTCAATCCGAAATTGGTCGTTGCCTTTGCCGGTGCAGCCATGGCAGAAGGCGTCGGCCCCAACCTGCTTTGCGACTTCGACGGCTTTGAGGCCGATCAAAGGCCGGGCAATGGCGGTGGACAGCGGGTAGCCCTGGTAATCGCCGTTCGCTTTCACGGCGGGCCAGCAGTAGTCTTCGACAAACTCAGACTTAGCATCGGCGGTGTAATGCTCGCAGCCAAGCGCTTTGGCGCGATCTTCCGCCGAGCGTACATCTTCGGCCGGCTGGCCGACATCCACGGTGACGGTGACGATGCGCTCAAAGCCGTAGTCTTCGCGCATCATGGGAATGGCGACGGACGTGTCCAGCCCGCCGGAATAAACGAGAACAACTGTTTTTGGCATAGTGATTTCCTTTATGATAATGCCACGGGGCTGAACCCCCGTGCTTTAGCAGAGCAAGCGCCCGCCTTCGCGGGCGAGGAACAGAACAAATCTTCTGCCCGCGCAGGCGGGCATTTGCACTTTTGAAGCCCTGCCGTTTAGGGCAGGGTGCTTCCTGCGCGAGCATCAGAATTTTTGTTCTGTGGTTCGCAGGAAGGCCAAAGGGATTGGTCGGCATGATGCTGTTTTTGGTTTTCAATATAGCAGCGGACGCGCGTCATATGGGACGCGCTCACGGAATGGTTGCTGTAGCCGCCCTGCCACTTGAACGCCCATGTCGGCGAGCCGTGCGTGTCGTTCAAGGCTTTGGAAGAAACGCCTTTGACGGCCTCCATGAAATCCGCCAAGCAAAGCGTGCGCGGCAGCGACACCAGCAGATGCACATGGTCAGCCACGCCGCCGAGCACGTACAGCGTCACTTTCATCCGCGTACATTGAGAACG